>ERZ773054.1718-NODE-1718-length-12475-cov-24.007890_pt1 | contig 12475 bp, 8 predicted proteins | sample MGYA00580630_ERZ773054 | MGnify/ENA primary metagenome ERZ773054 (study PRJEB29015, sample SAMEA2737994) | human oral metagenome | biome: human oral; feature: human-associated habitat; material: dental | place: China | collected 2115 ... | reverse complement strand
GGAGGCGGGTGCGGACGTCGCAGCGCGCCCCAATGGCGCCGTCGGGTGCGCGGACCCCGCCGGTGCAGTCGGTGCAGGCAGTGCAGTCGGTGCAGGCAGTGCCGCCGATGCCGCCGATGCCGTTCGGGACGGCTGCGAGACGACTCTGACGGGAGGCGACCTGACCGTCGTGGTCGACACCCGCAGCGGCCTGCCGCGCTCTCTGCGGGTCGGCGACCGGGAGCTGCTGGATCGCCCCATGGAGCTCAACATCTGGCGGGCCCCCACCGACAACGACCGTCACATCCGCCGGCAGTGGGAGCGGGCCGGGTACGACCGCGCCGGCGCGCAGGCCTATTCGACGCGGATCATCCGCCGGCGAGGCGCCGTCGCCGTCCACGCCGAGATGTCGGTGTCCGCCACCGCGCTCCAGCCGGCGCTCAGGGTCCGCGCAGTCTGGACGGTCACCGAATCGGGAGAACTCGCCGTGAATCTGCGCGCACGCAAATCCGAGGGCTTCCCCTGTCTGCCGCGCTTCGGCCTGCGGCTCTTCCTGCCGAGCAGCATGCATCAGGTCGCCTACTACGGCCTGGGACCGGGGGAGAGCTATATCGACAAGCACCGCTCCTGCCATCACGACGAGTTCAGGACGACGGTCGCCGAACTCCATGAGGGCTGCATCCGCCCCCAGGAGAGCGGCAGCCGCGCCGACTGCGACTACGTCGCCCTGACCGAGGGCGCCGACGACGCCCTGGAGCTGACCGCCGTCGGACTGCGGCCCTTCTCCTTCAACGTCTCCGCCTACACCCAGGAGGAGCTGACCGAAACCGCCCACGACGCCGAGCTGTCGCCGTGCGGGAGCACCGTCCTGTGCCTCGACGGCGCCATGGCGGGCATCGGCTCGGCCAGCTGCGGCCCTGAGCTCCGGCCCGACTACCGGGTCGACGAGGACGCGCTCGGCCTCGACCTGGTCCTCCTGCCCCTCATCTCCTCCCCAATCCCCAACTCAGCACACAACGAGGTGAACTGATGAACGAGAAGAAGTACCTGAAGTGGTACAACAAAGTCGGTTACGGCTCCGGTGATATCGCCGGGAACGTGGTGTACGCGCTCCTGTCGGCCTTCGTCATGATCTACCTGACGGACACGGCCGGCCTCAACGCGGGGGTGATCGGCACCCTCATGATGGTCGCGCGCATCTTCGACGGGGTGTCCGATATCTTCTTCGGCGCCATCATCGACAAGACGCGCACCCGCATGGGCCGAGCCCGGCCGTGGATGCTGTGGGCGTTCTTCGGATGCGCCGCCCTGATCATCGCGATCTTCGCGATTCCCACGACCCTGGGGGACAACGCCAAGTACGCGTGGTTCTTCATCACCTACACCCTGCTCAACGCGGGCTTCTTCACCGCGAACAACATCGCGTACTCCACACTGACGGCGCTCATCACCAAGAACAGCGCCGAGCGCGTCCAAATGGGCTCGATCCGGTTCATCTTCGCCTTCAGCACGAGCCTGCTCATCCAGACCGTGACCGTCGAGGGCGTCGAGCTCTTCGGCGGCGGCGAGCAGGGATGGCGCGCCATCGCGATCATCTACGCGGTCATCGGGCTGGCGGCCAACACGCTGTCCGTCATGTCCGTGCGGGAGCTGCCCGATGACGAGCTCGAGGACCGCCCCGAGACCGAGGCGGATCGGGAGACCGGGAGCCGTGACGGGGGAAGCGATGAAGACCGCGATGAGGCGCGTGACAAGGCCGAAGGCGCTGACGATGCCGACAAGCTCAGCGCCCGGGAGTCCGCCCGGCTGCTCCTGGGGAACCGGTACTACCTCATCATCCTGGTCGTCTTCGTCCTGACCCAGGTGTTCACCGCGACCCTCAACATGGGCATCTACTTCATGACCTACATCCTGAAGGACGCCAACCTGCTGGGCCCCTTCGCCTGGGCGATCAACGTCCCGCTCATCGCGGGTCTGGTGCTCACCCCCGCGATCGTCTCCCGGTTCGGCCGGATGCAGAGCGTGACCACCACCGGCTACGCGATCGCCGTCGCCGGGCGCCTGGGGGTGGTGGTCGCCGGCTACCTGGGCAGCGTCCCGCTCATGCTCGCCTTCACGGCCCTGGCCTCCATCGGCATGAGCCCGTTGCAGGGCACGCTCAACGCCCTCATCGCCGAGGCCTCGGAGTACACCTATCTGCGCAGCGGCAAGCGCATCGACGGGATCATGTTCTCCTGCACGTCACTGGGAGTGAAGGTCGGCGGGGGCGTGGGGACGGCCATGGCGGGCTGGCTACTGGCCTCCAGCGGGTACGTCGCCAATGCCGATGTGCAGCCGGCCTCGACGATCTCCATGCTCTACTTCATGTACCTGTGGATTCCCGCGATCGCCAACGGGGTCATCCTCCTGCTGCTGTGGCGGCTCGACGTGGAGAAGGCCAACGAGCGCCTGCGCGCCGAACTCGCCGCCGAGGGCGGCAGCGAGGCAGACAGCCCAGCAGGCGGTGCAGCGGGCGGCGCAGCAGATGGCTCAGCGGGCGGCGCAGCAGACGGCGCAGCCGACCCGGACTGAGCAGCCCCCGGCGTCGAGATTGACATTTTCGAACGAGGTTGGCGGTGGCACCGTCGATCTCGTTCGAAAATGTCTATCTCGAGGGGCGCGGCGCCGCCGCCGTCCTCACAGATTCACAGGTTCACCTGCCGCGAGATGATGCCGGCCTTGGCGCGGCGAGCGGCGGCGTCCAGCGGGGCGTCGTCGGCCAGGGCGGCGTCCAAGCGCTCGGCCATCGCCCGCATGGACTCGGTCAGCTCCTCGGCCTCGGTGCCCGGAACCAGCTCCCACACGGGGATGGCCAGACCGCAGGCGCGGAAGGCGCCGACGAAGCGGGCCCCCTCCTCCAAGTCGGACTCGCGGGCCGCGTGCACGCGCGCGAAAGCGTTGAAGAAGGCGTCCTCGTCCTCGCCGCGCACCCAGCGCACGAACTCCTTGCCGTTCATACGGCACCAGTAGGCGTGCTCGACGCCGGGCACGGAGGCGGTCGGGGCGATCTCCTCCTTGGCCTCCTCCAGCGAGCGCAGCACCTCCGGGTTCTCCGCGGTTTCGGAGTCGAGCCAGAAGTCGAAGGTCTCGCGCACATCGAGCTGCGGGGCGGTCCTGGAGTCGAGGATGTCCTGAAGCCGCTCACCGGGCTCGGGCAGGCCGCTGGCCGTCAGTGCGGTTCCGGCGTCCAGTTCGAGGGCCTCCAGCAGAGCGGCAGCGACATCGCGGCTGGCGTCGCCGGAGTGCATGCTGGTCTGCATCGCCACCAGGACCTCACCATCGGCGCGCTTGAGGGCCTGGGCGAGTTCGGGCAGCAGGGTGACGAGCCGGATGTCGCCCCCGCCGTGCTCGGCGTTCAACCGCACGACCATGGTGGCGGCGGGGAGGATCTGCATCATGGCGACCAGGTCCCGCTCGCCCGCGAGTCCTTCGAAGGGGCGGGCCACGAACGGGATCTGCTTCTTCTTGGGTGTCTTGGTCGCGACGTCGGCGCGACGTTTCTGGCGATTCTTCTTCGACATGCCGGCCAGACTACCGGGCGGGGCGACGACAACGGCGCACCGGCGTCGACCTCGCCGAGCCGTACACGAACCGTTCACCATCGAGCGGTACCGGGTCTCACGCCGACGGCGGCGAGCTCGGCGAGCATGCGGGCGCCGCTGTTGTACCAGGCGTCGGCCCACGTCCAGCGCGCCATGGGGAAGCCCAGGCGCCACAGCGCCCGCTCGCGCCTGCGCTCTGCGAGAACCGTCTCCTCGACGGCATGCCCGGAAACCTCTCGGTGATACTTCGCATCGCCGTCGAACTCCGCGACGGGGTGGGGCGCGGCCACGGCCTCGGGCCAGAAGTAGTCGGTGCGGGCCATGCCGGCCTCGGTCCAGATCTCCTTCTGGAGCACCGGGCGCGGAATCCGCGCCTGCCACATCCGCACGCGCGAGAGGGATTCCCCGGGCGATTCCGCCAAGGGATCGGCCAGACGCACGGCGATGCGGGCGACACGCAGGCCGCGGGCACGTGCGGGAAGCCCCTCGAGAGCGGCGGCGAGGTCATCGGGCGCGCACAGGCCGTGGTGCAGGGCGTGGTCCATGGCGGCCACGCCCTGGACCAGTCCTCCCCAACGGGCCAAGTCGATGCAGGTCGTAGCGACGTCGGTGGTGCGGCGCGCGCCCACCAGGACGACGGGCGCCCGGCGGATGCGCCGCTGAAGCAGGGAGGTGCGTCTGCGATCCCCTTTGCGACCGAGGCACTGCACGCGCCCGGGCACGCGCCCCACCACCGGCAGCCCCAGCACGAGCGCCGCCGATGCGCCGGCGAGGACGAGCTCCCGGCTGCCGTCGCCGTCTGCGCCTTGCCTGCGGGCGGCAGCATCGACCAGAGCCAGATGGCGCTCGTCCGCAGTGGCCTGACGCCACTCACCAGCGGAGACGTAGACACCGGGGGCGACCCGGCGCCAGGCGTCGTCGCGTTCCGGCCGCACGCCGCTCAGACCCGTGTACTCCGAAACCAGGCGGACGAACGGAGTGGGACCGCAGCGACCGCGGGCGGGGAGACCGGGACGCGAGACGAAGGTGTTGTGGCTCATCTATTCATGATGAGGTCCAGGACGCCCCGAGCGTCCGCCCCCTCCACACTCGGTGCTCAACCGCCCGCAGCACACGCCCCTGTGGAGCCCTGTAAGAGCCCTATAGGAGCCCTGTACGCCTCATCACGCCCGCCCACACCCGCCTCGGCGAGGCAGACCATGAGGTAGACACGAGATCGACATCCTCGAACGAGATCGACGGTGGCGCCGTCGCCCTCGTTCGAGAATGTCGATCTCGACGCGGGGGCGCGCGCAAGCAGGGGGCGCGCGCAAGCAGGGGGCGTACGCGGGCACCCGCAGCCGAGCGCGGCTCAGGCGCTCCAGGCGCACGTCACGCCCCGGCAACCCTCCACGTCGCCCGAGGATCACGGGGAGACCGACCATCGCGTTCGACCATTCCCTCTTCCCGCAGCGCTTTGAGCCGCTTGAGCGCGGTCTGCCGAGTCACGCCCATTGCCATCGCAATATCAGCGGTACCGAGCGGCCCGGTCGATCGGAGCAGGGATACGACGTCCAGCGCATCCTTCCCAACCCGTTCGGCAACCGACTCCGCGACTCGAGCGGCGGCGTCGAGTCTGACGATGACGCTCGTAGAGGTCTGGTGGTAGACCGGATCGCTCAGCCCCGACTGCCGCATCTCGCCCACCATGCGACGGATCCCCTCGCCAAGCTCCTGGGTGTAACCGAGGTCGGAGCACACGCGGGCAATGCGCGGATTCCGAGCGTATCGGGCGATCTTGAGGGGGTCGGAGGGATCGACCAGTCCCGGAAAGCGCCCGGGCGAGGAGACCTCTATCCGGTGCGGGAAGATCGAAACCCGGATGTGATCGCCGGCCATCGAGTAGGAGCGGTGGACGACGGCGTTGACGATCGCCTCCATCCACGCCTCCTTCGGGATGACGTCAACGGGGCCGAAGCGTCCGTCGGCCCTCAGAGCTCGACGACGCGGCGCCCACTCATCGACGAGCGCGAGGGCGGCGTCGATGACGTCCGGAATCGCCCCCTCCAGACGCCGGTCGCCGTCCGCAACCATCGTCTGTCTCGAACCGACGCCGGTCTCATCGGCCTGGTAGCGCAGCACCCGCACCAGGGCATGGGGGAAGGACAGCTGGGGGTGCTCACCGAGGAGCAGCAGGCCCGCTACTGTCAGTCTGTCATCAACAGTGACGAGGCTCCTGGCGCGCAGCACGTGCGAGTCATCTCCCACGGCATTGATATCTCGACGGAGCCGGTCCACCCGCTCGGCGCTGAGCTCCTCCACACCGACCGGCGCCGGCTGCGCCTCGTAGCTGTCCGCCTCCCGGTCGTAGACGAGCTCCTGCCAGGCTGTACGACTCAAGGAGATCGTCGAGTCGCCCGCGCGGATGAAGGCCTCGCCATCAGTGCGCTGATGCGCGTGCTGGCTGGGCGCCACGGAGAACAGGAGCACATGGTCGGCGGCCCCCTCGTCGTTGACGACGTCGATCTCCTCGATGCGCAGCAGCAGCGGGGGGTCGATGAGCTCGAGGGGCGCGCGACGCAGGCGGTTGACCTGTCGGGGATCGGCATCGACGCCCTCGACCCGACCCTGGCTCAGTCCGACGGCGACAAGCCCGCCCTCGGCGTTCGCCATACCGATGACCGCAGCGGCGAGCTTCTTGGCATTGATGCGGAACGCCTTGCGCTCGAACCACTGCGACTCCGATGCGGAGACGAGCCGTGCACCTCTGGCCTCCGCGTCGAGGCCGAGCAGCGAGTCAAGATCGATCTTGTCCACGAGTTCTACTGTAAATAGGTTAACAGTAATTGTCAGTAGGTTGACAGTAGTTGCTAGCGGCGTGCGCGGGTAGCCGAGCGCCCCGCCGAGGCAGACCATGAGGTAGACACGAGATCGACATTCTCGAACGAGATCGACGGTGGCACCGTCGCCCTCGTCCGAAAAAGTCGACCTCGACAGGGGGGCGCAGCAAGGGGCCGCCCGCCCAGTCTGCGCAGGCGTCCGGCCCGCTCAGCCCAACCGGCCCGCTCAGAAGTGCGAGCTGCTCCCGCCCCCGCCGTCGCCACCGGAGAAGCCGCCTCCGCCGCTGTCATAGTTCCAGCTGCCGGAGGAGGGCGACCATGTCGATGCCCCCTTGTACGCCTCGACAAGGCCCGCAATCGGCAACGAGAACAGTGAGGCCGCATTCGGCGCCGGCGCGGGCTGGTCGTCCACAGCGTCCGCAGCCTCCACGTCCGAGTCGTCGATGCCGGGCGAGGACGGATTGACGCGAATGGTCGAGGACGGATCGTACGAGCCCTCCACCTCATCGAGACTCCATGTGCCCGAATAGCCGAAGCGGCTGCGCTGCCACTCCCGTATTTTCTCGTCGAGTACCCGGCTGCGATCCGCCGCTCTGCGCGAGTGATCGCACGAGATCGCGTACGCGGCGAACTGTTCGGCCTTGGATCGGATCTCGCTCGAGAGAGAGTCGAGCCGGTCCAGGGCCTCGGCGGGCTGCAATTCGCCCGAGGACAGCTCGGCGGTCATCTGGTCCAGGACGCGCATCTGCTTGCGCACCCAGACTTGCGAGACATAGATCTCCGTGTCCAGACGGCTTCTATCCACGGATAGGCGCGATCTCGTCGCTCTTATGCACAGGGCATCGAAACTCGTCAGATCCTCGCGCAGCAGCCCCTGCTCATTATTCCAGGCGGCCTCCCAGCCCGCGCTCCGTGAGAAGAGCGCCGATGCGTTGGCAACGGCGCTGTCGGCCGAGTCGAGATCGGCCGCCCGCTTCTCCAGATCCCGCGCCCCCGAGCGCATCTCACGAGTCCACCATTGAGCACCGCGTGGTGAACCGAACTCGGCGAAGGCCCGGGAAAGCTCGGCGCGGGTCCCATCGAGCCGATCAAAGCGCTTGAGCACCTGGGCGCAATGGCTCTCGTCGCGGGGCACCATGCGGGCTTTGAGCCGGACGCCCTCGTATTCCCGGGCGGCTCGATCGCGGTGGCGGCGGGCCCGTTCGAAAGCGCTCATGCCGCTCCGGGCGATCCAGGTCAGTACGGAGAGCCAGGCGATCCCCGCAAGGACGATGAGCCCGACCCACATGTACGGTTGGAAGGTCGTGACCGGGCGCCCGATCAGGCTCGCGGACTCCCTCGCAGCAGCCTCGAATCCGCCCGTCCAGTCGCCCGCCCGAAGAGCGTCCTTACCGGCCTCCTGAATGGTGCTCATGGCCTTCCCGTTGGAGGAGAGTCTGGAGAGTCTGCCGTAGAAGTAGCAGCCGACCCACCTCCCGGAGGGCGAGACCGCCAGGACGACAGTGCGCCGGTCGGGCTCGAACCACTCCGGATGCTTCTGCGTCGCATAGTCGTGCACCGCGGAATCGAAGTTGCTCTCGTAAGGGACGTCCAACGTGAGGGCCACCAGGTCGACATCCCTGCGGAAGGTGACCTGTTCAAGCGCGTCCCTGACGGCGTCGACCTGCAGGTGCAGGACTCCGGCCTCGTCATCAACCTCGACCCGCGGGGTGTACGGACCTCCGAACGGCCAGACGGCCAGGATCGGCAGCACGATGAGGGCAACCCCCAGCGCGATCTTGGCACTGAGAGCGCCGATGGCCCGCCAACCGCCGAACCGGTCTCCCAGCGTCTTCATGAGCATCTTCATGACGGCCGTTCCTCTCTTCGCTCTCTCCTTGCGCCCGCCCCGTCGAGATCGACATTCTCGAACGAGATCGACGGCGCCACCGTCGCCTTCGTTCGAAGAAGGCGACCTCGTCCACCTCGGTCCGCCCAGAGAAGCAGCCGCTCAGAAATGCGAACTCGACCCGGCGCCGGAGAAGTCCCCGCCGCCGGAGAAACCGCCACCACCGGAGAAACCGCCCGAGTCGGAGAAGGAGGAGGACGAGGAGGACGACGGCGGCTGCCAATTCGCCGCCGAGCTGTACCCGGTGACGAGATCGGCGATCGGCGTCGAGAAGTGGGACGCCGATCCCGCACCGGTCCAATGCACTCCGGAGGCGTTGGCGCCCACGGAGGACGGGTTGATGCGAATGGTCGACGCCGGGTCGTAGGAGATGCGGTGCCCATCGAACAGCCACCAGCCCGCATAGGCATCGCTGTTGCGCACCCTTCTACTCTGCGAGGACTCGTATCGGTGCAGACGGCCATTTCGGTAGGAGGAGGTGTCTGCCTTCAGCGCCCGCCTCGCCAAAGATTCGGCCCGGGTACGCACATCCTGAGAGATGGTGTCCAGCTCGTCGAGCGCCGCCGAGGGCGACAGCGCCCCCGCCTCCATCTCATTGGTCATGGCCGCCATCCGGTCCAAGCTCGCCTTCAGCCAAATGCGCTCCTGGGTGATATCGAGCTCGCCCTTGGCCTGCACCGAGGAGCACAGCTTCCGGAAGGAGGCCAGGTCCTCGCGGACCGGCCCCTGCTCATTGCGCCAGGCCTCCCGCCAGCTCTGGGACATGGTCAGCAGGTCGGAGGCGTTGGAGATGGCGTCGTCGAGGGAGTCGAGTGCGGCGGCCCGAACCTCGAGCCTCTCGGCATCCGTCTTGCGGTCCCACTCGAACCACTCGGCCCTGCGGGGCTCCCCGAAGTCGTAGAAAGCCCGGGTCAACTCGGCGTAACGGTCCTCGAACCAGGCGAAACGGGCCAGGATCTGAGCGCCGTGGGCGTCGTCGGTGGGAATGAGACCGGCCTTGATCTGGGTGCCCTCGTAGTCGGTGGTGACCTGGGTGTAGTGGCGCCGGGCTCGGGTGAAGGCCTCCCGTGCATCGCTGCGCCTCACGAGCATCACAACCCCCAGCGCGAGGCCGCCGATTGCTCCGATCCCGGAGATGATGACCGCTGCGGTATCGGAGGGGATCGGACGCCCTATGACGTCGGCGGTGCGGGCGGCCATCCGCTCGACGCCGGGCGCCCACAGGCCTTGACGGAAGGAGTCCTTGCCCGCGTCCTGGATTTCTTGCTGAATGGCCAGGTCGACTTTGACGTCCTCGCCGAAATAGCAGCCGGTCCATCTGCCCTTCGGCGAGACCCCGAGGATGACCGTGCCGTCCGCCCAATAGTTGGGGTTGGAGGCGCTGATCCACTCCGGGTGGTCCTGGCGCGCGTAGGCCAGCACCGCGCTGTTGAAATTGTCGTTGTAGCCGGCATCCAGGGTGACGACGACGAGTTTCACGTCTTTGCGGAAACGCAGGTTCTCCAGGGAGGAGGCGGTTCCGTTGTCCTGGAGCACGTTGGCCTCGTCGTAGACCTCCACGGTGGGCGCATGCGTCTTCCCGAAGGGCCAGAAGGCCAGCAACGGCACCCCGCCCACGAGCAGGAGGATGACGATGATCTTGAGGGACAAGGACACGACGGCGCGGGAGCCGCCCCAGCGGATCAGTGTGTCGTTCACCGCCTCAACGGTAGTCGGCCACCGCTGCGCGCGGGGCGCCCCGCATGGGGAGAATTGCCCGGGTAACACGCGCCCCCGTGCGTGCCCTCTGCGTCGAGGTCGACTTTTTCGAATGAGATCGACGGTGGCACCGTCGCCTTCGTCCGAAAATGTCGATCTCGACGCGGGAAGGTGCAGTCCGCCCGCCGTCTCAGGGCCGGAGAGCGACCGCCTCGATCTCGACCCTCGCCCCCAGGGGGAGGCCGGCGACGGCGAAGGCGGCGCGGGCGGGCAGCACCGGTCCGGTGAAGAAGCGGGCGTAGACCTCGTTGACGGCCTTGAAGTCGGCGATATCGGCCAGCAGGACAGTGGTCTTGACGACGTCGGCGTAGCTCAGGCCGGCCGCCTCGAGGATCGCCCCGATGTTGGTCAGCACCCGCTCGGCCTGAGCCTGAATGCCGCCCTCGACGAGCGCACCGGTGGCGGGATCCAGAGGCACCTGACCAGAGATGTATACGGTGGACCCTGTGGACCCGGTGGACCCTGTGGACACGGCCTGGGAGTAGGGCCCGACGGCGGCGGGGGCGGCGGCGGTGGACACGGCGGTGACCGAGGCTGCGGGGGCGGCGGAGGCTGCAGGAGTGGCGGAATCGGTGGAGGCTGCAGAGGCGGCAGAACCGGTGGGGTCGACGGATGCGGACAAAGGGGAGCTCCTAGGCGATGGCGGGTGCTGAACCGGGCGAGCGGCTGCTGTGAACTGTTAACGCATAACTGTTAACGCAGCCACCTTACCGCCGGGCGGCCCGGCTCTGGTGCGGGCTCAGTGGGCGGCCAGTCGCCCACACTCGCTGCGCACGACCGACGGATAGCCTGTGCTCACCCCGACACCGCCCCGCGCCCCGCCCGTCGGAAACCGGCGGAGCGGAATCTGGGTACCAACCACTGAGGAGAGCGAGGAGACGCAGCCGTGGGCACCCCTCATGAGGACCGGCGCGAACAGGCGCAGCGCACCGTCGGGAAGCTGGCGCAAGCCGGCGGGCAAGCGGCATCCATGGTCGCCTCCCGGGCAGCACGACGAGCCGATGAGACTGTGCGCGGCGCCCTGCCCGGCGGCATCCGGAGAGGAGCCCGGTTCACCGGGTCGCGGTTCCAACGGGAGTTGGGCACGGCCATGGCGACCCGTCCGCATGCGCGCAAGGCCTCCACTCTGCTGCTGGGCACCACCTGGAAGTACTCGCCCTTCGGCCACACCCGGGCGCAGCGCAAGAAAATCAGGACCGACGGCTTCGACACCTCCAGCCGGCCGGACCTGCCCCTCGACGTCGCCGAGCTCGCTCACATCCACGGCATCCGCCTGCCCAGCATCATGTCGGTCGCGTTCCTGCACCGCCGGGAGGACCGTGAGCACCTGGCCGGCGGCAGCGGGGACGAGAACGGCTCGCTGCATCAAGTCGTCGCCTCCGAGCGCGACCGGGCGCGCGGCGCCGTGGACTGGACCCGCCTGTGCGTGGACACCGACCAGGGGAGATCGCTCCTCCAGGTCGTGAACGACAGCCACCTGGACGTCCTCATCGCGGCCGTGAGCCAGGATCCCGCCGAGAACGCCGCCGACGTCGGCCTGATCCTGCCGCAGGGGCTCCCGCCCCGGGTGACGGCCGCCCTCACGGCGGACCCGCAGCGCCCCACCGTCCGCCTGCACCTGCTGGGCAAGGGCTGTGTCGCTGTCGACGCCGGCGAGAGCTACCGGCAGTTCCACGACGTCCCCCACATCCTGCAGGGCTCACTGGTCGTGACCCGGGGCAGGGTGACTCGCGCCGAGCTGTGGGTCGCCACCAGGCGCAACGTGCTGCCGTGGCTGGTCGACGGGATCGGCTGAACCGGCAGGGCCCGGCAGGCAGATGGCAGGCAGACGGCGGCCGACCGCACCAGACGGCAGTAAGACGGCGGCCGACCGCACCAGACGACCCCCGACGGCGCGGGTCACGGCAGCCGGCTGAAACGTGAAGAAGAACCGGAGCACACCGGGGCGAGAAAGTCACGTCAAAATCACGCGTCCGACTTTCGGGATTCTCAAGACACGTCCCGTGATCAGTGACACACTGCCCTCATGCATCCACGCGCAGGACAGCCAGCACAGCCCGAAGACCTCGTCAACATCGACGAGGTCGTCTCCGCCTACTACGACCTCGTCCCCGACCCCGCGGTCCCGGCCCAGAAGGTGGTCTTCGGCACCTCGGGCCACCGCGGCTCCTCCTTGGACACCGCCTTCAACGAGGCCCACATCGTGGCGATCACCGCTGCGATCATCGAGTACCGGCGCTCCCAGGGCACCGACGGCACCCTCTACCTCGGCCGCGACACCCACGGGCTGTCCGAGCCCGCCTGGCGCACCGCCATCGAGGTGCTCTCGGGCGCCGGCGTCATGACCGCCGTCGACGCGCGCGGCTCCTACACGCCCACGCCGGCCGTCTCGCACTCCATCCTCCTGGCCAACGGCGCCGGCACTGCCGCCGGCGTGCGCACCACCGGGC
>ERZ773054.1710-NODE-1710-length-12515-cov-9.588122_pt1 | contig 12515 bp, 11 predicted proteins | sample MGYA00580630_ERZ773054 | MGnify/ENA primary metagenome ERZ773054 (study PRJEB29015, sample SAMEA2737994) | human oral metagenome | biome: human oral; feature: human-associated habitat; material: dental | place: China | collected 2115 ... | reverse complement strand
AAATTTGACTAATAAAACAATAATTAATTATGACAACCTTTTTTAGGACGTGACATAAGACGAATTTAAAGTGAAGCTAAGGAGAAGGAAAGAAGATATAATGATGAATTTTTTGACAAGGTAAGAAGGAAGATGTAAGTGGAATGCTTCCGTTGATGAGGAGAAAACAGCGTATTAACAAATCTGAGAGAGAAACTCAGGAGGGCTTGGAGAGTAATAAAAAAAGATATTTTATGAGAGTAGTTATTCAGCGTGTAACTCACGCATCGGTGGATATAGATAAGCAAACAGTAGCTTCTATCGGTAGAGGCTTATTGGTATTGGTAGGTATAGAAGATAGTGATACCAATGAGGATATCACGTGGTTATCGGCTAAAATGGTGAATTTACGCGTTTTTGACGATGAAAATGGGGTGATGAATCTTTCGGTAAAAGATGCAGGAGGAGAAGTGCTTATCGTGTCGCAATTCACCTTGCACGCCTCTACTAAAAAAGGCAATCGCCCCAGCTATATAAAGGCAGCACGTCCAGAAGTTGCAATTCCTATCTATGAGACGTTTATAAAGCAAGTGGAAAGTTTGTTAGGAAAACGAGTGCCCACAGGACAGTTTGGGGCGATGATGCAAGTAGCCTTGTGTAATGACGGTCCTGTAACTATTCTTATAGATACAAAAAATAAGGAATAAAAAAGAACCCTATCGCTAGGATCTAGGATAGGGCTCCTTTAAGTGTTTTCACAACGGAATCATCCTTATTGTGAATTGCTTTCAAATTCTGCGACAAAAGTAGGTATAATATTTTTAATGTGCAAATATTTTTATATAAAAAATTTTATTACATTTGTCCTTTCTAAAAGCATTATACCAATGAAACACATATTAGGCTTAGATTTGGGCTCAAACTCTATCGGTTGGGCTTTTGTACAACAAGATTTTGAAAACAAACAAGGAAAAATTATTGCTACTGGTAGTAGGATTATTCCTATGGATCAGGGTATATTAGGTGACTTTGAGAGGGGAAATACAGTTTCTCAAACTGCCGAAAGAACTACTTATCGCAGTACACGTCGTCTGAGAGAACGGCATTTACTTCGCCGTGAGCGACTTCATAGAGTACTTCACATATTAGGTTTTTTACCTCCTCACTACGATTCACAAATAGACTTTACCAAAAGATATGGTAAATTTATAGATAATGCTGAACCCAAAATAGCTTATAACAATGGGAATTTTATCTTTATGAATAGTTTCAATGAGATGATTGAGGATTTCAAAAAATATCAACCTCAGTTATTCTACAAGAAATCTAATGGTGAAGAGAGTAAAATCCCTTATGATTGGACAATTTATTACCTGCGCAAAAAAGCACTCTCACAAAAGATTACCCAACAAGAATTAGCTTGGCTTATACTTCATTTCAATCAGAAAAGAGGGTACTACCAGTTGCGTGGCGAAGAAGAAACTGAAAATCCTAACAAAGAAGTTGCTTTTCACTCTTTAAAAGTTGTGGATGTAGAGGCTGAAGCTCCTAATAAAAAAGGTGAGATTTGGTATACAATCCGTTTGGAAAATGGTTGGATATACCGTCGCACGAGTAAAATTCCATTGGACGACTGGAAGGGAAAAACACGTGATTTCATTGTTACTACCGACCTTAATGATGATGGCACGATTAAATTAGACAAAGAAGGGAAAGAAAAACGTTCCTTCAGAGCCCCTGACGAAAACGACTGGAATTTACTCAAAAAGAAAACAGAGCACGATATTGATTTTTCTGGGAAAACTGTAGGTGCTTATATCTACGACCATTTGTTGCAAAACCCTAATCAGAAAATAAAAGGAAAATTAGTTCGTACTATTGAAAGGAAGTACTATAAAGACGAACTAAAGGCTATTTTGGCTAAACAAATAGCTCTTCAACCAGAATTGTTCACTGAAACCCTATTGGCGGACTGTATAAGAGAATTATATCGCAAAAACGAGACTCAACAGCAAAATCTACTATCAAAAGATTTCCTTCATCTGTTTGTAGAAGATATCATTTTCTACCAACGCCCATTGCGTAGCAAAAAATCTACTATTGCCAATTGTACCTTAGAAAAACGTTCGTATATAGATAAGGAAACTAATGAGCGCAAAGACACTCCTATAAAAGTATGTGCCAAATCTAATCCTTACTACCAAGAGTTTAGAGTGCTACAATGGCTGCAAAACTTGAGAATTTACGAAATAGAAACCGACCGTGAGGTAACTGCTGAGTTTATCGAAACAGCCCAAGACTATGAGGCTCTCTTCAACTTCTTGATGTCTCAAAAAGAAATAGATAATGAAAGTTTACTGAAATACTTTTTACTTGCAAAAAATCCTCAAATTAAAGACAAAGCAGCTAAAAGCGAGCTAAAAAAATGGATCACTACTTATCGCTGGAACTATGTGTATGATGTGGCGGATAACTCCTCCAAAAAATACCCTATGAATGAAACAGGCTATGACCTTCAGCGGTATTTGCAAAAAGTAGAAGGGCTCCCTGCCAATTTTCTAACCTTTGATACAACATATCGATTGTGGCATTTGTTATATTCGGTGAAGGACAAAGTTGAATTTGAAAAAGCATTAAAGAAATTTGCTCAGGAATATCAATTAGACGAAGCATCGTTTGTAGATAGTTTCAAGAACTTCAAACCCTATCCTAATGAATATGGTAGTTTCTCAGAAAAAGCTATTAAAAAATTGCTTCCTCTAATGCGATTTGGCAATCATTGGGACTTTAATCGCATTGATGTATCTACTCAAAAACGTATAGACGACCTTATCAATGGAGTAGCAAATGACGAAATCCGTACCATCATTAGAGAAAAAGCAGAGAAGTATCAGCTCAATAGTGAGACCTGCTTTCAAGGCTTACCGCTTTGGTTGGCACAGTATGTAGTCTATAACCGTCACGCCGAAGCTGCCGACATAGAAAAATGGACTTCAGTGAATGATTTAGAAGCATATTTAGAAGATTTCAAGCAACATTCACTTAGAAATCCTATAGTAGAGCAAGTAATTACCGAAACTTTACGCGTAGTAAGAGATATTTGGCAACAATACGGCGGAGGACAAGCGAATTTCTTTGATGAAATACATATAGAACTGGGTAGAGAACTCAAAAAAACAGCCGAAGAAAGAAAACAACTTTCCAATAGAAATCAAGAGAATGAAAATACCAACCTACGCATTAAGAAATTACTTGCCGAATTAAAAGAAGATGCAAGCATACAAAACGTGCGTCCGTATTCGCCTGTACAGCAAGAACTGCTTAAAATCTATGAAGAAGGTGTGTTTAGTGCTACCGATGAAGTAGAGGAAGATATTCAGAAAATACGTAAAAAAGCTGAGCCTACCACTCCTGAGATACAACGCTACAAACTGTGGTTGGAGCAAAAATACAAATCGCCTTATACGGGAGAGGTGATTTCACTTACAAAACTATTTACTGAGGAGTATGAAATAGAACATATTATTCCGCAAAGCCGTTATTATGATGATAGTTTATCCAATAAGGTAATATGTGAATCGGCTGTAAATAAGCTAAAAACAAATCAATTAGGATTGGAATTTATCCAGAATCACCACGGTGAGAAGGTGCGCATAACAGGTAATAAAGAAGTTACTATCTTCACAGAAGAACAATACAAAGAGTTTGTGAAGAAACATTACGCTAACAATTCAGCTAAACAGCAAAAGCTTCTTTTGAATGAGATACCTGAAAAAATGGTCGCTCGCCAGCTGAATGACACTCGTTACATCAGTAAGTATGTTTCAGAAATACTTTCTAAAATAGTGCGTTCAGATGAAAAAGATGAGGGGGTAAACTCTAAAAATATAATACCTTGTACAGGTAAAATTACTACTGCTCTCAAACAAGATTGGGGACTTAATGATGTGTGGAATGAGCTTATACTTCCTCGTTTTGAGCGAATGAACCAGCTTACCCAAACACAGCTATTTACCTCATATAACGACAGACTTCAAAAAAATCTCCCTACTGTTCCAATAGAATACAGCCAAGGTTTCCAAAAGAAGCGCATAGACCACCGTCATCACGCTATGGACGCCTTAGTGATTGCTTGTGCTACTAAAGAGCACATCAATTATATGAATAACCAACACGCATTGGATAAGAATAAGGATAAAAAAGAAAAACAACAATCTCGCATAGACCTTCGCACTATTCTCTGTGAGAAAAAGAATAATAACTGGCAGTTCAAGAAACCTTGGAGTACTTTCACTCAAGAAGCCAAAGAAGCCCTCGAACATATAGTAGTAAGTTTTAAACAAAATCTAAGAGTGATTAATAAGGCTACCAACTATTATGAAAAATGGGAAGAGAAAAATGGTGTACTTGTAAAAAAGAAAGTAAAACAAGAGGGGACTAATTGGGCTATCAGAAAACCTTTACACAAAGAAACTGTTTCAGGTAAAATTGTTTTGGATAGAAAAGTAGGTAAAGATAAAATACTTACAGCTACCCGAAAAGCCGTAGATATTACCTTTACAGAAAAAATTATCAGTAGTATTACCGATACGGGCATTCAAAAAATATTACTCAACTATCTGAAATATAAAGGAAGTCCAGAAGTAGCTTTTTCAGCAGAAGGATTAGAAGAACTCAACAAAAATATTGCCCAGTACAACGATGGCAAGAAACATCAGCCCATTTATAAAGTGCGTATTTTTGAAGAAGGAAGTAAATTTCCTCTTGGAGAAACAGGCGCTAAAGCTACTAAATATGTAGAAGCAGCCAAAGGAACGAACCTCTTTTTTGGAATATATCAAGGCAAAGAAAAACGCACTTATGCAACGATCCCTCTCAACGAAGTAATTGAACGACAAAAACAAGGACTTCCTTCTGTCCCTGAGCGCAATGAAAAAGGAGAACCATTGCTGTTTAGTCTTTCGCCTAACGATTTAGTGTACGTGCCAATGGAAGGAGAAGCCACAGAGACAATAGATTTCAATAATCTCAGCAAAGAACAGAAAGAAAGGATTTACAATGTAAATGATTTTTCTTCTACCACTTGTTATTTTACACCTAATAGAGTTGCAAAAGCTATTTGTCCTAAAGAGATTGATAAAAAGGGGAAAGATTCTGGTTCTTTTGATACTAAAACAGCGAGTATAGAAGGGGTGCAAATAAAAGAAGTCCGTATCAAACTAAAAGTAGACCGCTTAGGAAATATCACCAAAGCATAGAAATCTTTTTAAAAACCAATAAACACTCTTTAAACTATGTTATACCGGTCTATTTACATTGGTAATCCTGCCCATTTAAAGTTGAAAGATAAGCAACTCAAAATAACTGACCCCAGTACCCAAACTGTAAAAGGAAGTGTGCCTATTGAAGATTTGGGTTTGCTGATGCTCGACCATTATCAAATTACTGTTTCACATCAGTTATTGCAAGAGTTGATGAAGAACAATGTGGTGCTTATCAGCTGTGATGAAAAACACTTACCCTTAGGAGCAATGCTTCCTTTTAGTGGAAATACTCAATATTCTGAACGGGTGAAAACACAGTTGGAAGTGAGTGAACCTCTTAAAAAACAACTTTGGAAGCAAACTATAGAGTGCAAAATTCAGAACCAAGCTAAGGTCTTAGAACATTTTGGGAAGTATGCCGACCCAATGTACGACTATCTAAAAGAAGTAAAATCGGGCGATACGACCAATATGGAAGGTATTGCAGCACAACACTATTGGAAGTACCTTATTGATTATGATTTTCTAAGAGATAGATTTGGCGAGTATCCTAATCAGTTTTTCAATTTCGGATATGGAGTTTTGCTCAGTATAGTAGCCCGCGCATTGGTAGATACAGGTTTATTATTAGTATTAGGAATTTTCCATCGCAATAAGTACAACCCCTATTGTTTGGCAAGCGACATAATGGAACCCTACCGACCCATAGTAGATTTATTGGTAATGGAATGGCTCACAACACATCCTGAAGTAGAAGAACTCAACAAAGAAAGTAAAGCTCATATACTGCAGATGGCAACCCGTGATGTACAGATAGAAAAGAATATTCACCCCTTGATAGTAGCAGTAAAGAACACAGCTTCTTCTTTATACAAATGCTATACAGGTGAAAAGCGACTGATAGCTTATCCTGAATTATGATCATAGCCGAACGATACAATGCTTATAGAATTATGTGGGTATTAGTATTATACGATTTGCCAACAGAAACGAAGAAGATGCGTAAAGAAGCACAGAACTTTCGTGATAAACTCATAAAGGACGGTTTTACGCTCTTTCAGTTTTCGATGTACGTAAGGCATTGCCCTAGTAGAGAGAATGCCCAAGTGCATATCAATCGTGTAAAACAAAACTTACCTCAGTATGGCAATATAGCTATTATGTGCCTAACCGATAAGCAGTTTGGCGATATGGAGTTCTTCTACTGTCAGAGAGAAACAGCAGCTCCCGAAACCTATGTGCAATTAGAGCTTTTTTAAGAAGGATAGAAAAATAAAAACCTCCTCTTTTGCCTTATAAACAAAGGCAAAAGAGGAGGTTTTTCAGTACTGTTTTTAAGCAAAACCGATTGATACTAAAACCTTTAAGAGGTTGAGGTTGTTATCAATCGCAAAACTACAAAATTTGAAAGCAATTCACAACGCAACCAGAAGTTGCCAGTCATTCGATTCCGTTGTTATCAATCGCAAAACTACAAAATTTGAAAGCAATTCACAACTATTAGAATCAGAAAAGTAAAACCACTTACGTTGTTATCAATCGCAAAACTACAAAATTTGAAAGCAATTCACAACTAAGAATAATAACGAATACTTTTGCTTTTTGTTGTTATCAATCGCAAAACTACAAAATTTGAAAGCAATTCACAACGTATGTTGGCAATTCTATAATACCTACCAGGTTGTTATCAATCGCAAAACTACAAAATTTGAAAGCAATTCACAACTGCTTAGGTACTTAAGGTTATTCTCGGTGCGTTGTTATCAATCGCAAAACTACAAAATTTGAAAGCAATTCACAACAGCATTCCTTGTTATAAGGTGTAGCTCACTGTTGTTATCAATCGCAAAACTACAAAATTTGAAAGCAATTCACAACTTATGAATAAAGAAAATATTAAAAATTTCGTTGTTATCAATCGCAAAACTACAAAATTTGAAAGCAATTCACAACCCACCCAAGCGTCGAATGTCTTTTCCAACGGTTGTTATCAATCGCAAAACTACAAAATTTGAAAGCAATTCACAACCCAATGCGATAAAATGCGATGGTTAGGTCTGTTGTTATCAATCGCAAAACTACAAAATTTGAAAGCAATTCACAACAATTCTTCTCTCATTCCCATACAGTAGGAGGTTGTTATCAATCGCAAAACTACAAAATTTGAAAGCAATTCACAACAAGTTCTTGGATCTTCCATTCATTTTGATAGTTGTTATCAATCGCAAAACTACAAAATTTGAAAGCAATTCACAACTAAATTTCATCACTCATCTTTACACCTTTAGTTGTTATCAATCGCAAAACTACAAAATTTGAAAGCAATTCACAACAATTAATAGTAACGGACCCTCCTTATAATGGTTGTTATCAATCGTAAAACTACAAAATTTGAAAGCAATTCACAACATTACCGCGAACAATACAAGCGTTTACTCAGTTGTTATCAATCGCAAAACTACAAAATTTGAAAGCAATTCACAACGGATACTGCCAAAGAATCCCTACGCGGACAGTTGTTATCAATCGCAAAACTACAAAATTTGAAAGCAATTCACAACACTCAGTGGAAAGATGAGACGCCAGGACTGGTTGTTATCAATCGCAAAACTACAAAATTTGAAAGCAATTCACAACATGAGCGTAGCGGGTAACAATCTTAATGCTGTTGTTATCAATCGCAAAACTACAAAATTTGAAAGCAATTCACAACTCTTTACGAAAGCGTAATAATCTTTCAATAGTTGTTATCAATCGCAAAACTACAAAATTTGAAAGCAATTCACAACTGAAAGCTGATGAGCTTCTTGCGTGTTTCGTTGTTATCAATCGCAAAACTACAAAATTTAAAGGGGATTCACGACATAAATGTTTAATTTATCAAATAGTTCAACAATAAAGCGCAAAGATACAAAAAAAATATTTTATAAGTAACAAAGCATAAAAAAGGTTGCCCAGACTTCTGAGCAACCTCTTTCTATATTCTATTAGATGATTAACTTCCTAAGGTATACCAATGTACGCCTATCAAATATTGAAACTCCGCTGAAAACGACAACCGTACGGCAACTACCAGCAGAAAAGCCAACACGGATAAACCTATCTTTTGGTACGTCTTGCTCACAGTAGCAATGCACATTCCCAATAGGAAAGCCACCGCAGTGCTAGCAATATAACCGAGTGCCAAGCTCGTATTCGCATCTTGCAGGCTGCCAGCGATGAGCATTAGCACTGCAAAAGGACTCACCACACGCAAGAAACTACCCCACTTCTGTTGAGGTCTCTCTCTTACAAAGAGATAACTCATAATCACTACCCCTGTTAAGTACAGCGGTAGGGTTACCAAATGATCTCCATAGGCTATTGAACTTATAAACAAGTAAATTGCAATAGCTGAGATAAGTTCTAAAAAGATTTGTACTGACTTTTTCATAATTAAATATTTTAGAATTTTGCGACAAAGTTATAAGATATTCTCTTCTCTGTCAAGTAAGTTGACAAAGTTTAAGATTGTTTTAACTTTTAATTGTAGACTTTGTATTGTTTTTAACAAATTCTAAATAACAACCTTTAAGAATAAAATGCTAATGCCTTCCTCTCTCTCCTCTGATCACTGCCTCAAACTCCTTAACTAATGCAGGCTGCCGCCCAGCGATATTGTGTCTCTCAGCAGGGTCTACGCTCAGGTCGTAGAGCTGAGGAGCGCCCTCAAAGCCTGTTTCGATGCCCGTCTCCCAAGCCCGTTTCATAGTTTGGGCGGTAGGCTCGATATACTTGTATTTGCCTTTCAGCACTGCCAGCACATTGCGCAGCCCTTCCTGCACCGCATAAGTACGACCCTTCTTGTCCTTACCTACCCACGAAGCCCAATGCGGCTGCGTGTCGCGTGCAGGTGCTACCTCATAAGGCACGTGCAAAGCCTCACTTATCGACCCTAAAAAGTCCACTTGGCTCAGCAGCGCTTCACTTCGCTACTTGTGTAGCTTTCCTTTCCACGACACGATGAAAGGAATCCGCGTCCCTGCCTGATACGTGCTGTATTTACCACCGCGCATTCCCCAAAAAGGATTGTGCGCACCCGTTTTAGCCACTGCATCGTCTATATAGCCGTCGTCCAACACAGGACCGTTATCGCTGCTGAAAATCACAATTGTCTTCTCAGTCAAGTGCAGACTGTCCAAAGTCCGCATTACGGCGCCTACCGTAGCGTCGAGTTCCAATATCGAATCGCCACGCCAGCCCTGAGCGCTCTTGCCTTGAAAGCGCGGGTGCGGCATACGCGGCACGTGTATGTTATTCGTCGCCAGATACAGAAAGAAAGGCGTATCCTTATGCCTGCCAATAAAGCTACGCGCCTCACGCACAAAGTCGTCAGCGATATCCTCATCCTTCCACAAGGCAGAAACCCCACCACTCTGATAGCCAATGCGACTGATGCCATTCACTATCGTCATATAATGCCCGTGCGAGTAGCGCATACGCAGCAGCTCAGGGTTCTCCTTGCCCGTAGGCAGATTGCCTATCTTGTGCTGGTAGTTCACCTCCAAAGGGTCATCAGGGCTAAGATTCAGCACCCGACCGTTGCGCAAATACACACAAGGCACGCGGTCAGAGGTCGCTGGCATAATAAAGCTCTCGTCAAAGCCAATATCATTAGGCGTATGAGGGATCGGCTTATTCCAATCGATACCGCCCCTATCGCCTAAGCCTAAGTGCCACTTGCCGATGGCAGCCGTAGCGTAGCCCGCCTTCTTAAAAATAGTAGCCACCGTCTGATGCCTCGCAGGGATGAGCGCAAAGGCATCGTTGTTATCAATCGCAAAACTACAAAATTTGAAAGCAATTCACAACAAGATGACACTTTACGAATTTCTACAATTAGTTGTTATCAATCGCAAAACTACAAAATTTGGAATTAATTTACAATTATATACTCCCTTTTTTGTTTACCATATTGCGTAAATAGGGACAAATTAACAAGACGACAAAGATTTAAAATTGCTAATGTTTTATTATCTTTGCACTCTAAAATAGTATCACTATGAAAGATAATTTTTTAATAGAAGCTATGAAAGTCATACTGAGTATGTTTTCAGGTTGCTTGCCTTGGTTGCTACTGCTTGCCTTTTTCTGGGGTTTAGCAATGATATTATTTAACTAATAGTTATTTTCAGACGCAAAACTACAAAATTTGAAAGCAATTCACAACTCTTCATCGCTTAATTCTTCGCCATTAACAGTTGTTATCAATCGCAAAACTACAAAATTTGAAAGCAATTCACAACAATCATTAGTCATAGACAAATTATACGAAGGTTGTTATCAATCGCAAAACTACAAGATTTGAAAACAATTCACAATACAACGTTATGTTTTTTATTTGTTTTTTAAATAATAATTCTTACCTTTGTACCCTAATTTAATATTAAAAATTATGGGTATTATCGCAACACTTATTATTGGAGCCATCGCTGGATGGTTAGGAGGAACTATCTACAAAGGTAGTGGATTAGGTCTTATCGGCAATATCATTATTGGTATTCTTGGAAGTATCGTGGGGTATTGGCTTTTAGGAGATGTGTTTCACGTCTCACTTGGAGGAGGATGGATTGGTGCTATCTTGACAGGAGCTATTGGAGCTATCGTTATTTTATTCTTGATAAATTTGATATTTAAAAAGAAGTAATAAGGAAGAGCACATATTAAAAATGAAAAAACCCCGAAAATATATATTTTCGGGGTTTTTTAGTACTTCTTTTTTAGAATTACCTACTTGCGTTAGCAGTCCAGGTCTTTCCATCTGTAGTATACAAAATGTTCAATGAAGAGGCGTTGATTCTAATGAGTTTTACACCATCTTTTAAGTCGATGTTTACTAAAGTGTTATCTCCTTCTTTTTTGAAGCTAACACCTTTAAGATCAGGGATGCCGTCTGAAAAACGGAAATAATAGTCATTTCCTGTTTTAACAACTGTTACGGCTCCATTATCAGCAGCTTTTTTCTCATCTCCATTTGAGTAAGAGATACTACCTTTGTAGGTTCCTACAAAGAGGTCATTGTCTGCTGGGTCATCATTCTTGCTACAAGAAAAAGCTACTAGTGATAAACAAATCACTGATACTAAAGCAATAATTTTTTTCATACTTGATTCAATTTAAAAAATTAATATTAAAGTTTACCACAATAATTATACCATTGGAATGCGTTATGCAATTTTTAACAGTTGTTATCAATGGCAAAACTACAAAATTTAAAGGGATTCACGACTATGTGGCTGTACAACTGAATGTTCGTAATAAGAGTTAATGTTTTAGGCGAAATTATAAAATTTGGGTTCATTTTATATGTGTTTTGATATTATTGAATAATTGTAAAGTTTGTATAGAATCGCCATAATTCAAAAGAAGTATTTGATTTTCGGAGTGATAAATCTTAATGTAAGGTTTTGTATTAACACGTAAAGAAAGTTTATATACATCACCTTTTTCGGTTTTAAAAAATCCCTTTTTGATGATTCCTACATCAAAGCCGTTAGTTCGCAAAACAAATTTAGGTAATTCGTTAATAAGAGTTATTGAATCAATATTTTTCATTTTAATATTAAAATGATAAAGACCTGAATTCTCAATTCTTTCTTTGCTAACCTCAATATCACTTTCTCTCATTGCATAAAAAAGAAAAATACACACAGCCCCGATTAAGAAAAGAACAATGTAAATAGTTTTTTTAGAAGAAGATTGTTTTCTTATAGGAGATCGTAATACAGATAAAATGGGAGTAAGTAAGCCTGGTAATATGGAAACACCAATGTCCCAAACAACGGAACGAGACAGAAAAGTTAAAAAAATAGAAGCTAATCCACAAATAATAAAGACATTACGCAGATACAGCGTATACTCTGTGTTTTTTAAAGATTCTTTCTCTTCATCAGACAATGTGTTATAGCCTGATAACAAGTTAGGAAATTTTGAGATTAGAATTCCCATTGTTATGTAAAACACTCCTAAAATACAATTTATGGTATCCATAAAAGTTTAGTTTTATACGTTAATAATACAAGACAAAGATAAACATAACAAAATCCGTTTAAACTTTTGGCAAAGTTACAATAAATAAAAGGATTATCCTATTTTTAAGCGTAGAAAAAAAAGGATTTAAGAAAATTAGAGAATGAGAAAATGAGGAAATTAGAAAATGGAGTGTGAGGTTGTATTAGAGGAATGAGGCTGTGCCTCAGAAATTAAACAAATTTTAAACAAAATCAAGGCTAC
>ERZ773054.1708-NODE-1708-length-12522-cov-39.504933_pt1 | contig 12522 bp, 14 predicted proteins | sample MGYA00580630_ERZ773054 | MGnify/ENA primary metagenome ERZ773054 (study PRJEB29015, sample SAMEA2737994) | human oral metagenome | biome: human oral; feature: human-associated habitat; material: dental | place: China | collected 2115 ... | reverse complement strand
ACACGCACAACACGTCAATTAACTATTGCAGCCACCGATTCTGACTAAGCCTCCATGGTTGATGTGCAGGCCACATCGATACCAAACTGACGACGAGTGAATATTTCATCAACTGTCAGCTCGGTACCAAGTACATACTGGGCACCGGCCTTTTTTGTCAGATTCGCGATGGTTGAGTCAAGATCTGCGACACTGTAACCCACATGATCGAGGCCACGGATGCCAGGAAGCGCTCCTGGCTTCTGTCGTGGATGCTCATGATATAGGCGTTTGTTGCTCCCACTAGTGTAAGCAGGAGGATCAGGCCACTCCTGAAGTTCAAAGAGACTCCCCCAAGGCGACTGGAAATAGATCCATTTGTTCCCTTGGATTGGCCCATTTGGTATCTCAATGATATCACCAAGTGCTTTGGTTCTAGGGAGCTCATTTATCCGGTCTACCACTTCGTGGATCCCATCGACACGAAAACATATGTGAAGCGTTCCCAGGTCGGTGATCGATGGCGGTTTTCGAGGCTCAGGACTGCATGCTTTGAGCTTAAGCTCCACGCCTGGATCGAAGGTGAAGAGTAAGTCACTGCCTGTGGGCTTACCGATGATAGACGACAGCCATGCAGCGGCTGTCTCAACGTCAGGAACGGCTAACGTAATCTGTTGTGGTTGGGTCATGGGATCAGTAGCACCTTTCCGCGGATGCCTCCGTACTCAAAATCAGCGTGGGCATTGGCAACTTGGGTGAGTGGGTAGACGGGACCCGCTGGCACAGAAAGTTTACCCTGTGCCACTTGATCCGCGATCTCAGCGAGCTGTTGTCCATTTTCTTGCACATAGCTTTTCATCGGAATTATTCCACGTTCAGGTTGAGGCTGAGTGTTATCTGTGATCGATACAAACTTGCCATCATCCCTCACGTTAGAGATGGCTTCCGGGATTCCAGCGGTGTCAATGACTGCATCGAATGCTGCTACGGGGATTTCTGTCGTTGAATCATAGACAGTTTCGACGCCAAGAGCAACAAGGTCATCGGTATCACTGAGCCGAGCCAGGCCTGCCACCCGATGCCCGGCTTGCAGAAGCCACTGCACGGCAACTCGCCCGACTGCTCCAGCCGCTCCAGTAACAAGAACAGGCGTGTTGTCATCAGGTAATTTGAGCTTGCTCAGCATCTGAGCAGCCGTGAGCACAGTCAGAGGCACGGCTGCAGCTTCTTGGATACCAAGGCCTGTAGGCACGGAGGCAAATAGCTCCTCGGGTGCGCACACATATTCTGCGTACGTTCCTTGGCCGCGTACTGGTTGTGCAACCATGCCCATAACTTGGTCTCCTACGTGGAATCGTGAGACATCAGCGCCGATGGCATCAACAGCCCCAGCCACGTCCCAACCAAGAATGGCAGGAAAATTGAGGTCAATTTTCAGGAACCCAGAACGAGTCTTGATATCGACTGGGTTGACGGCCGCCGCCGCAACCTTCACCCGGATCTCCCCAGACTCTGGCTCTGGTATCGGGACATCGCTGACCCGGAGTTCTGATGCAGGTCCCGTACGATTGATTATTGCTGCTTTCATGAGTGTGTCCTTTCATGGATGTGGCTGGTATTGTATGCTGCTTTAGCATTTTCTTCGGCAGCAGTGAGCATGAGACCCCCATCAATGTAGAGCGTTGCTCCCGTCATGTATGACGCCTCCGAGCCGAGGAGCCACGCGACTGCGCTGGCAATCTCAGCTGGTTGAGCAGCTCGTCCCATCGGGATTGCCGGACGTCTGATAATCTCTGAGTCAGAGCCATGAAGAACTCCGTTCATAGGGGTCGCCGTTTCACCTGGTGCTACTAGGTTTAAACGGATGCCGTACTGAGCAAACTCAAGGGCCAGTGCGCGAGAAGCTACGGCTAGTCCTCCTTTGGAGGCGCAGTACTGCGCTCCTCCCGTTATTGGTATCTGATCATGCACCGAGGTGATATTGACGATAGAGCCGTGGAGATCATTCGTAGCAAAATAAGATGCAGCTGCCGATGATAGCAATAACGGCGATGAAAGGTTGATTGCGATTATCTCTTCGAGGCGAATAGGGTCGAGAGTCAGTCCTGAAGATCGATCATTTATTCCCGCATTGTTAACGAGATAGTAAATTGGCCCAAAATCCTTGGCGAGCTCGTCGAATCGATCAGGAATACTGTGCGGATCACTCAAGTCGATATGCACGGGAATTGCTTTCTCTTTTCCCATTGAATTCAGGGAACTGCAGAGCCTTTCCGCGCGCAACCTCCCAGAGTGGAAGCCGATCAGCACTCGGATGCCGTCGTTGGTGAGTCGCCGCGCAATGGCGCTTCCGATTCCGCTGCTCGCCCCTGTGACGAGGGCTGTACTTGTCTCAGGCAATCTTCAACACAACCTTCGGGTGTTCACGAGGTTCTTCGAGCCGTTCAAATGCCGCTCTGACCTCGGAAATTGGGTAGATACGATCCACGAGGTGATTGACCTGCTGTGAATGTTGATGGAGGAACTCAGCAGCTGCAGGATAGTGATCTACTCCGTGTCGGACGCCGAAGATGGCTTGTCCGTTAAGCGCAAGCTCGGAGATGTCAAGTCGCGTGTCTGCAGGCGGAACTCCTATAAGTAGTATAATTCCACCGACCTTGAGATGCGATAGCATGTCTTCCGTTGCGCTACGAGCCCCTGAACACTCCCAAACCACATCATAGAATTCGCTGCTGATATCCTCTGGATCGGTGACGGTATTTATACCGAGGTCAATTAAATGAGAAGAGGACACCGGTTCAAAGACCGTAACCTCAACTGGATAGTACGAGAGCACCAACGCGGCTAGGCTACCCATAGTTCCTCCGCCGACAATCAGGATGCGGTTGCCGGGTGAGGGACACCATTTCGCGACTCCTTCAAGAACAGTGACTAGTGGTTCGATGAGAACTTGGGCTGGATGTGGTTCGGAAGTGGCAGCGTCGTCGAGAAGCGTTAGCGCAGATGCCGGCATATTGAGTAGCCCTGCCGCAGCGCCTGGGTGGTCGTACAGGCCGACCTCTCTGACGCGGAGGCAAAGGTTCTTGTGACCAGATTGGCAGGCAACGCAGGTCTGGCATGACAGCATGGTGCTCCCCGTGACGATTGCGCCGGGCGTGAGATGCCCTGCGCTGGGGTCCTGCGGGGGCTTCTCAATAGTGCCGACCCACTCGTGGCCAAAGTGGTGTGGGTAAGTAGTCTGTCCGGCTCTCAAGTACTTTGATGTTCCGTGATAAAGCTCCAAGTCGGAACCACAGAGCCCCACGTAGGAGATTCGTATCAGCGCTTCATCTGTGCACATCCGGATTGCATCTGGGATATCCCGGAGTACAACATCCTGTGTGCCTGTAATGAGTGCTGCTTTCATGTTGCACTCCCATCAGTCACACGAGAGAAGCTCACGCGGTTGGCGATCCACAGGAGTGCTGCAGCGGCTACTGCGAGAACTGCACCGATAACTGGAAGCACGCCGATACCAAGTCCGAGCGATAGCGCAGTGGAACCGATCCATGCTCCTGCGGCATTCGCAAGCTGGAACCCTGCAATGTTCACAGTGGTGGCAAGGTTAGGTGCATTGCTGGCTGCGCTGATGAGTTTTGAAGTTAGTGGTGGAATAATCGAGAATCCGGCTGCTCCAACAACAAACATCCACGGTGCGGTAAACCAGGGCTGGCCGCCGAAGATGAAGAGCAAGAGCAGGGAAAATGCAAGCGAACCTAATGCGACATACAGCGTTGCATTCATATTCTGATCCGCGAAGAAGCCTCCAAGCATGTTGCCAACAATGGACCCCACGCCAAACACGAAAAGAAGAGCAGTGATGACGCTGGGACTGAAACCGACATGCTGACCGAGATACGGAGCGATAAAAGTGAAAAGTACGAAAAGACCAGACTGGCTCAACATGGTCAGACAGAGGGCCTTGAGAACTTCGCCTTTGCCAAATACTCGCACTTCGGCGGAAACGCTCCCTGAGGCGTGCTCCGGCGCCCGTCGGGTAGTCAGTACCAGCGCGATTGTGATGATGGTCTGAAGTCCCGCAATGATGAGGAATGAAGACCGCCACCCATACTGATTTCCAATGAGCGTTCCAAGAGGAACCCCCAATACCGTCGCAAGATTAAGCCCGAGGGCAATACGGGAAATGACGCGTCCTTGGAACTCCGGCTCCACGAGAGTGGTCGCGAGAACAAGGCAGAGCGCGAAGAAAGTCGCATGTGGCAATGCGGTCATTACCCGAGCGATTACTAATATGAAGAAGTTTGGAGCAAGTACAGTTAAGAAGTTGCCACCAATGAACAAGGCCATAAGAATGAGGATCAGAAGATTCCGTCGCACGTGGGCGGTGATGATCGTCAGCACCGGCCCACCGATGACCACGGTCAAGGCATAGACAGTAACCAAGAGCCCAGCAGTCGCCTCCGTGACGGCGACATCGTTGGAGATCTGGGGCAGAACACCGGCGACGAGATATTCAACTGTTCCCACCCCGAAGACGCCCAGGAGCATCCAGGTAATGGCGAGATTAACGTTGACAGGTGCTTTTTTCATGGCAGACTTTTGGGAGTTTGAGTTCATGTGTTTCTCTATCCTAGATAGCGAAGAATAGTGCAGCCCCAAGTGAAACCTGCACCAATTCCAATCAGAGCAATGTGGTCTCCGGGTGTTATTGCAGACTGATTTCGCAGATACTGCAGACCAAGAAGAGGATCCGCTGCGCCAGTATGTCCGATCTGTAAGCCGAACTGAACGGTCGTTTCCATCGGATCAAGTCCGAGGGGCTCAAGGCATTGTCTATGCAGTAGCGTCTCACCGAAATGTGGAACTGACCAGGCTCGAACTTCAGCATGAGTGATGCCAGCGTCATCAAGCGCATGATCCACTGACTGTTGAATCCCTTCTGCGTTTGCCTTCCAAAATGATTCGAGACCATAGCTGCGTGCATAGTTGGCTGATCTGTCTCGTATGCTGAGCGGGAGTGGTTCTCGGTACTCCGGAAGATCCAACGATGCGTTCCCACGATGCATCTGCTCGAAACGTGAGTTTTGAATCAGCGCGGTAGACAACACTTGGAACGGCCCAAAGGACCGCGAGAGAACGATGGCAGCGCCGGCATCTCCGTATGCCAGACCTGAGTCTGTCGCCCATCGATCAAACATAGGCAGACGCCAGATGTCTGATGCGGTGAGCAGGCCATAGTTTTTACTGCTAATATGTCTGGCGAGCAGATCGATACCAACTATGGAGCCGGCGCAGGTGTTGCGGATCTCGATAGCAAGAGTTGCGGGGAATCCTAGTTCATTGCCGATGTAAGCTCCTCCGTTCCATGCTTCGAGGCCAGTATGGAGGGCGACTGCATGGACTATAAGCTCAGGGCTTGAGCCCAGTGAAGATCCCTTACAATATTCCTCTAACGCGGCACGTCCTGCGCAGACGGCCATCGCAGGAGCAGACTCTTCAGGCTGCCCAACGGTGACGCTCATCTGCCCTGACTTCTCCAGCTCCTGGTGAGTCAAGCCCCCTGCGCGGAGGGCTTCATCAACTGTCTCAAAGGTCTCGGGAAGATAACTTCCAATCCCTCCTATATAGAGGTTATCCCACCTCATATTTTTGTCCCAACTCGCGCACGGTCTCCAATGCTGCTGTTTTGCCTCCTCACCAGGTATTGTTGATTGTGCGTAGAGTGTTCAAGGCGTGCGTGATCTCATCCTCGGATACGTCGTTGGCGAACTTATAGTCGCCAATACCTATAGGTAGCGGAATACGTTGTTTTCCACCTCGGTGGCGTATAGTGTCAGCTAGAGCTACGTTAAGGACACCAGGCTCCTCAAGTGCACTGTTCCAGATGGGTAGATCGAGAGAATACATTATGGAGAGCACGTGGTATAACTCTTCCTGCGTCATGTTTCCGCGGTGAAATGAGAGCACGCTTGATAATGCCATGTCGACGCAAACTGCTTCGCCATGGAGAAGCTCAGGCAGCGCTTTCATTTCTACGGTTGGGCTAAAAGTATGCCCATAGTCGACGCATCGTTCTAGGTTTGCTTCCCAGAGGTTCGGCTGAAGTTCTTCAAGCATTAGGTGAATTGATGTCCCGATGATGTCATCTGCCACATTGGCAAGAGTAGGGCTGCCGCCAGCGAACCCGTCGTCGAGTGTGGCCTGCCCGTAAGTTTCCAAGAGTGACATCAAGTTTCGAGACTTGATGAGAGCCATCTTGAGAATCTCTGCCATGCCGTTGGACAGGTGCCGTCGATCGAGAGTCTGCAAGAATGAACGGTCTATGTAGGTGACTACTGGAGCCGCATAGCTTCCGATCTTGTTCTTTCCTTCGCCAAAGTTCACCCCGGTCTTTACCCCGACACCGGCGTCAACAAGCCCGATCAGGGTGGTCGGGATTCGGATGTAAGGCGCGCTTCGGCGATAAATGCTGGCAGCGAAGCCCACAATGTCGAGCAGCACGCCTCCTCCGATGGCGACGACGGGCTCGCTGCGGCGGTCGATCCCAGCCTCGACCATCGCGCGCGTCACTGAATGGACGGAATCCCAGTTCTTTACCATCTCGTGGGCTTCTAGGACGTGGTACGTAGCTCTTACCTCATAGTGGGCGAAGTAGTCACGGATCTGCTCTCCATAGAGTTCGTTGACTTTTTCATCAATGACAACAAGCCGTCGCGAGCACTTGGCGGCCGCAGGGACTGCCCCAGCAGTGGCGAGCATGGGGTTTGTGGTGTCCAAGAGCGCGTGTGCGGTGATCACGTCATACGCGACCTCATGGATCGCCCGGACGGTCCAGTGGTCGATACCGTCTTGCGTAGTTGCTCGCGACAGTCCTTCTATCTGACGTTCTGTCATATGCCCTCCCCAAATTTATTTGATTCTTCAATCCGTGCCGCATGCCGCAGCCATCGGCCTGCTCAAGCCTCGCGGCTCGATGATGCCGAATGCTTGCTGGGGAAGTCTCCCCCCGGACGCGGTCAACACTAGCACCAATCATGGAGCGAGCGCTACACGAATGGGATCGCGGCGTTGCGTCCCAAGGGCGGGTACGCCTTTGGCGCGGTGTCGTATACTCGCTTAGCTCGGTGACATGCGATGGAAGGTGGTCCCTCATGGTCGGTGTGCGGGGCCAAGGAAGGCGGTTCGACATCCAGATTGCGCTGGACAATGCAATGGAAGTCTTTTGGAGACACGGATACGAAGGTGCATCTATTGCCGATTTGACACAAGCAATCGGGATTAAAACATCTAGCCTTTATGCTGCCTTTGGCGACAAACGGCATCTCTTTGAACTTGTTATAGAGCGTTATTTGGAGACCAAAGGGAGGTTCACTTCTCTGGCTTTCGAAGAAGAGACCGGCTCCCTCCGTTTGATTCGACGGCTGCTGTCCGATGCGGCAATCGAATATGTCAGCGATGGCGGACCCGGAGGATGCCTAATCGTTAGTGCTGCAAACTGCGTAACGGATGCCAATCGCGATGTTGCAGAAAAACTTGAGGCGCATCGTTGTTTAAATATCAAACGCATTGAAGACGTTTTGCAAGCAGATCTCAAAATGGGGGAGATTCCCAAGACGGTAGACCCTACAGCTATCGCAAGTTTCGTAGGGACAGTGCTGTATGGCATGGCTCAGCGAGGCCGGGATGGCGCGTCCGTTTGCGAACTGCGCTCCACGGCGGAGATGGCAATCAAGCAAGTTGAACGAACCATGAACATTCCTTGATTCACCCCATAGGTATTTCAGTGAAGTTTGGAGTGCTCGATTTCTTGTAAATAGTGGCGAATAATCTAAAGGCGTTATTCACGACTTAGACAACTGGACTCTGACAAGGAATTTCGCCTCCTTGCAAGACGTTCGCGAATAATACCCTAAGTTTATTCAAGCATGTGACTCAAAGATCTGTACTAGGCGGCTTTGAAATTCGATTAAGAGTTTAAGATAAATCTTATGATTCCGCCGATTTTGGCGATCTAAGGATCGTTGCTGGTGACCTTGACATATCTACGCCGTAACCGAGTCCAAGCCGAGCTTGCTAAAAGCTGTGGCGTGTCCCAACCGACCATCAGCCCAGCCATCCACGCTGTGACAGCAATCCTCGCAGATGCTCTCACCGGCTGCATCCCGACCCTGGAGGAGGTCCCGAAGGACACCACCCTCCTCATCGACAGCACCCTTCTGCCCTCCTAGGATTGGTCCCACCACCCTGAGCTGTACTCCGGCAAACACCACAGGCCTGGGGTCAACATCCAGAATCGCCACCAGACACCCACGGTCGGCTGCAATGGGTATCACCCCCTCTACCAGGCTGCACTCACGATGTCACAGCCCTCGATACCCACACCATCCTCACCCATCTGGCAGCAAACACAATCATCGCCGATAAAGGCTACACCGGCCAAGGTCTCATCACCCCCAACCGAACACACAAAAACCAGCAACAACTCGAACACGAAGAAAAATTCAACCAGAGCATCAACCAGATACGATGGCCCGTCGAACAAGCCATCGCACACCTAAAAACCTGGCGGATACACCACACCACCTACCACCGCCCCCACACCACCTTCACAACCACCATCAAAGCCACCCTCCGAATCATCTCCGGACCCCACTAAAACCCCCAGGCAAACAAATCCCTGATAGGACTCCCGCAGTATGCAGACACATATCAAGCAATGACCCGGGGTTTGCTGGCCTTATTTGCATGTGCTGACGTCACAGCACAGGCAAACGTGAATAAGGCCAGCGCACCGGGGATAAGGCCAGCAATCCCCCAGCACCCGGGATCCGTTAGAATGGCACCCCCAATTGATTACCAGGGAAAGGCACCCGCGTGGACGAGCAGCAGTCCAACCCCATACCTGACGGGCCGTCGAGCCCCGGCGCCGCACCGCAGCCGGCGGCTCCCCACAACGGCCCTGAATACGTCTACCAGGCCCCCGCAGGCGGCAATCCCAGCCCGGCGGGGACGCCGGCGAGCACCTCGAACCCGCCTCACCCACAGCAGCCCTACCAGTCACCTCACATGCAGCAGCCCTATCAGCCACCTCAGCCCTACCAGCCGCAGACCCAGCCGGGTCAGCTCTATGGGCGGCCGCCATTCCAGGGAATGCCTCCCGGCTCCCCCTACTACACCCCCACTCCAAACGAACGCCCCAGCAAAGCAACCGCGGCAGCCACCCTGGGAATCGTCAATGGCTCCCTGGGGATACTCCACGCCATAGCCACGTTCCTCCTGCTGGCTGTAGTACTCAGCAACTCCCAGATCCGCACATCAGCAGGCAGCTCCTACAAGTCCTACGAGAACACTGCCGTCATACTCGTATCCACTGAGGCAATCTGCACTCTCGGCATTGCCCTGACTCTGCTGATCGTCACTGAAGTACTGCAAGTCGTGACTAATAGAGTTTATTCACAGCCACAGGAAAACCCGCGCCGACAAGGGCATTTACTGAATCGAAAGCTCCTCATAGATAACCCCCAATGAAGCTTATTCATGGGAGCCTCGGGAACAGTACGATTTTTGCCAGACCCCAACTGTGGGTAGCCATAAATGGCCCCCATGGAATCCCTCGCAAAATTCAGAGCATATCGAGCACCAAGCGAACTACTAGCTCACCATTCACCACCCTGGTTCCCGTCGATAGCATTACATTAAGAGTTTCAACACCCTTCTCGAAAGGGAGGTCATGGGTGATAAGACAGTCCACCTTACCCCCAAAATCCGGCTCCTCAAGTAATTTCGATGCGGCTTCTAGCCTGGTATTCGAAACACCACGATTTCCAGTAACGACCATCGATCGCTCAGAATCGCTAAAAGTCACACGGCACGGAGGCCATAAGCCACCTGTATTTGCGACGCGGACACCATACAGATCGACACCAGGAAACTCTGGACTTACAGTATGAGGGGAAAGCCCTCCCACGAGATGCACGGCAGTAAGGCGCGCGCCGAAAGTTTGCGCTACTTCAGTCAAGCCTGGCGCCGTTCCGGCTCGATGCGTAGCAGACAGCATAGAAATACGGCCGTCTAAGGCAGATTCAAGATCCGCGACAGTGCGGCCGTTGACAACACGCGGCTCAAAGGCCCGTGTCCATCTAACTCCCAGTTCAGACCTATGCACCATACCAAGAGAAATCTGTTCTCCAAGTATTTGAGGCGCGACGACCGCCGCCAAATTGCCTATCAGGCCATCGCCAAGGATGAGGAGGGCATCGGGGGTCTCGAAACGGAGGCATTCCAGGGCATAGATAACCACAGCCAAGGGCTCGATAAGCGTTCCTCGAGCTGAAGGAATACAAGATGATATGCGCGACACCAACCCGCCAGAAACCGCTGTTTCAGGTATGCGAACACGCTGCTGTAAAAGACCATTTATATTGTGTCCCAGAAGAAAACTCGGATCAGAAGGGTGGGTGGGATTTACGGTGACGCGGTCGCCAACCTCAAATCCGGAAACTCCCTCCCCAACTTCAACAATCTTTGCAAGCCCCTCGTGACCAACAACCAAAGCTGGGTCATCTCGTAACTTTCGAAGAATCTGCATATCTGTACCGCATATGCTAACTTTCTCCGGAGCTACAATAAGTTCTCCAGCCTCCGCCTCGTCCTTGTTCAGATAGTCAATTACACAACGATCTCCACGTCGAACAACAGCTTTATGCTTATCCATATAATCATCCTCTTTTTCTATCTTATATTTCTGAGATATCCCTGCGCCATGAGCTCGGCACCGATCTCGGGGCAGACTTGGCCAAAAGAAACCACATGTAATCTTGGGTGTTCCTTGAAGTGACCGTCCGAATAGGACTGGACGGCAGATAGCTGACGATTAAGCTCGCGCTTGTATGGAGTTCCGATTCCAGAGGGAACGCCACCACCGATGCCGATCAGATCGACGTGCGGTTGGAGGACGCGTACCGTACGGATGAGGTTCGCAATCGGCTCAATGATGACTCGGAGCAAGCATTCGCACGTCCTAGAAGACGGCCCATCATCCAAGTATATCTCCTGGCTGTTCCTTGTAATGCCGAGCCGTTCGGCGACATACGGTATGGCAGGACCCGCAGAGATCGAGGCGATGTGCCCCACTCCACCGCATTCACACGCTAGACCACGCACTGCGTCAGCTGCACTTGAGGTAGCTGGCAAATGTCCGACTTCTCCTTGAAGGCCCTCCGAATTGACATCAATCTGCCCCGTAGGGAGGTGCGCAGTTCGAAGTGCAATACCACTACTGATTGTAATGTACATCACATATCGATCTTCGGATCGAGCGTACTGCTTAGCGAAATGTGCAAGACCAGCTGTTATGTCATTAGATACCGACCAGTGCACATCAGGCCGCCGCTTTTCGAGAAGTCTGCGAAAGGGAACCTCATAGCGTCCCGCTCCCCAGAGAGGCCCTGAACCATAGGCAATATCTACTTCAGGATCGTAGGCTGCGCCGAGAGAAATATATGCATCCACGCACGCTGGAGCTCGCTCTGCGACGAGGTAAACCAGCTCCTGGATAAGAGCATCGCTAGACTTCAGCGGATGATGCAACCTGCTGGGTGTTGAGATACGCTCAACCTGGCCACCATATCTGAACCGCGTCCAAGTGCCTCCGATGTCAACAAGGAAGGCATTCATGGAACTACGATCCGTATGCAACTGTCCATTTCCTTGATCATAATCCCCTCATAATCAGGGATGGAGGCAATGATATCGCAGCCATGCACATGTGGACTTTTCCCGATTGCGACTGTCATAATTTTCGCCTCCTTGAGTGCTCTGAAGCCGACCGTCGAATCTTCGAATGCCAAACAGTGGGCCGGGTCGGCCGCCAATTCTTGCGCAGCTACGAGGAATCCTTCTGGCGATGGCTTCCCCTCTCGGACGTTCTCCGCACAGACCGCGACCGCAGGAATAGGCAGGCCCGCTCCATAGAGGCGGGATTCCATTACTTTCCTTGGCGCTGCAGTCACGACGGCCCAGCGATGCCTTGGAAGTGAATGAATCAAGGTCGCTGCTCCGGGTACTGGCATTATGGTCGTTGCCGCAGCGATCTCATTGCAGCGGATAGTTTTGAGCTCATCGGCCACTTGCTCCGCAGTCAGCTCAGGCATGATAGTGGATAAAATGTCACGTCCACGTCGCCCAGGCAATAGCTTACGGACCTTGTCAAAATCGATACCATACCGGTCTGTAAACTCATGCCACGATGCCTCAATTGATGGCGTCGAGAGGACCAACGTATCGTCCAAGTCGAATAGCAGCGCAGAGCACTCTAGAGTTACCATCAGTGATGGGACTCCTTTATGTCTGAGATATCAGATGCCCACTGAATACCGGAGAGCGCCAGCGAGTGTCCACCTAATTCATCGATGCTGCGGGGTAATTCCTGCTTAAAAACCCCATGCTTGAATAATTCAATATTGAGGCCATTCGCAACAACCATGGCCATGAGGCTTAGTCAGAATGTGTTTCTGTAGAATTCGAGTGCGGCTACTGTGGTGA
>ERZ773054.1707-NODE-1707-length-12530-cov-4.154309_pt1 | contig 12530 bp, 20 predicted proteins | sample MGYA00580630_ERZ773054 | MGnify/ENA primary metagenome ERZ773054 (study PRJEB29015, sample SAMEA2737994) | human oral metagenome | biome: human oral; feature: human-associated habitat; material: dental | place: China | collected 2115 ... | reverse complement strand
GAGTTTTCCACAACCCCATAAAATCTCGAATAATCTTTGCTGAAAGTGTTGACTTTATCGCTCGTGTTTGCTATACTGATAGTACAATCAATTAAACGAAAGGACTACCAAAAATGTTATCCTCCTACGAACTCACAAACCTAACCAGCAAAGAGTTGTACGAAAAACTACAATCTCTCGTCAATGACGAGCTTCTGGAGACTATTAAAAGTGAAGCCGAGGAAACCTGGGAAGAGGACGTGGCTGAAAAAATCCAGGACATCAGAACAGTGACTGACGCTCTTGAGCGCCGCCTGCTGGGAGAGGAGCTTTAGTGACGAACAATATCGTTGTGGCGGACGCGTTTAACGGCGTAGTCCGCCCCCTCGCCGAGGGCGACCGCTTCGTGGTCACCTTGCCAGTGCAGCGACCGCAGCCGATGAGGTTCGTAGGACTTGGCCGCTCGGCCGGTAACTACGCCGGTGTCTATCGGCTGCCGGAGGATTTTCACCCGACCGATTGTATGGAAATCCACAACTACACTGGCCCTGGCAAAGTTCGCCTGATCGGTTATTTAAGAATTGAGGACAAAAATGACAAAGATTAATGTTGTAAATTTAGATCTGCCAGCTCCCGCCCCAGTGGCGGTAAACCCGCCGTATGAATGTCTGTGCGAGTTTCTGCTGATGTCGCCGGCTCGGGCGGTAAATTATGAGGTTGACTGCCCATTTTACATCTGCGAATGCTGCGGTGGTTTAATCGATGAAGACGCTATGACGGCTTATAACGAATACTATGGCTACTCTGGCTTCGATGAATGTTACGAGGAGGATTATGTCGCTGTTTAGAAAAACTGAAAATGTCGGCTGCGTTCTGGTCGCTCGTGGCTGGCAAGGCTTGAAAGATAAAACCGACGAGGAGCTGTTGATGATAGCCAAGTCTCGGCTGGCTCATGCTTGCCGGCGCGACCGGCTGGTCTGGAGGATCGCTTCGCTGATATCTCCGCGAAAGGCCACCGCTCGTCGCCAATCGAGCATATACTACGCTGATGCCTATGCTTTGTTCGCAGTCAATGAGCTTATCAATCGGCAGCGTGATGACAGCTCCGACCTCTGATTTTTGGGAGTTTTCCACAACCCCATAAAATCTCGAATAATCTTTGCTGAAAGTGTTGACTTTATCGCTCGTGTTTGCTATACTAAGAGTACAATCAATTAAACGAAAGGACTACCAAAAATGTACCAAGCAACCTACTTTATCAAAACCGACCACGACGCGATAGCTTTCAATGACCCTGATGAGGTAGCCGGGCTTCTAATCATGATGGCCTCTACGGCCGATTTCATGCTCGAGCATAACCAAGTGATCACCATCGAGCTTAGAAAGACAACCATCGATGGGCGTACCGTTCTGGCTGCTGAGGAGCTTGACGATATACTTCGCAACAAGTTTTATGGCTACAGCGTTCACTTCACTGCAGTCGACTTCAGCACTGCAACCACCACGCTGAGCGATGCCCGATGTGCCGACTTATAGTCGGCCATCGGCCTCCCTTGATTGATTAAATTAAATGAAAGGAATCACCATGAGATTACCAAAGATAACCAAGCGTAGCGTCGTCATCGCTTCTGCCATAGTCGCCGTGACGTTTTCTGGGGGAGTGGCTGTTTTTGCGTTCAGTCAAACTCCTGAGCCGCCTCACGCTGCCACGGAATCAAAGCCAAAGGCTAAGGAAGTGAAAAAGGAGGAAAAGTCGGACACGTCCGACCAGACACCCTCAGAGGTGCAAACAACCGGACAGACTGACCAGTCTGCTGCTATTCCTGCTGACAATCGTCCAGGTGTGCATAGCGGTCGAGGTGTTGAAACGCGACGACCGGTAGCTCAGCCTCAGCCGGCTTCGCCTGCCCCCGCTCCTGCACCAGCACCGTCGCCAGCTCCCGCTCCACAGCAAGGCGCGCACATTCCTTTCACCAACAAGCCGGTAACGCCTGGCGATCCAGAATCGTACGCCGGGACTGTCGGCCAGTGTCCGTTTTATGAGATGGCCGGCGAAAAAGGCTGCGTTCCGCCTGCTGGCTATACTTGCAATTCTGACTGGACTCATTGTACAATTGAAAAGTCAAATTAAACGGAGAACTGCCGATGCAAGACAAACCGAACCCCATGCAGCCGCGCAACCGCGCCGAGCGTCGCCGACTGGCAAAAGCCTACAAAGGCTTCAAGCCAAAATCTCGCATGGTTTGGCGCACCATGAATAAGCATATGAAAGAAGTGCAGCTTCGCCGCGAGGCTGAAAAACAGGAGGTCAAAGATGGCGCTTGAAACTATCGACCAAGCGCTTGCCCGGCGAGAGCAGCCGGTGCAGGAGAACGTTATTGAAATCCCGGCCGATGATGAGCCTGCGGAGGTCAACGTCCAGCCAAAATCTCGCGAGGAGTTTCTCAATGCTATTTATCTGGCTCATTCAAACATTTTGCGAGCCAAGCTCAAACTTCGCACCGCGAAAGAAAACCGCGAGGATCTGGTGGGTGATCTCGAGGAAAAACAAGACCTTGACGACTTGAAATCTCAGGTTCGCTCGGCTCGCGACAAGCTGGCGATTGCCATTTCGGAAAGCCCAGCCGTTCGCTCCGCCGACGAAGAGCTGGAGGCTGCAGTCGCTGACCTCGGCCTGGCTCAAAAAGTGATGTCTGATCTGCTGGTGGTTTATTCTGCCAAGTTTAATAGCCGCACCGTCGATGTCGACGAGCGTCGCCTCATCGTCTTGACTGCAAAGCTCGGCAAAGTAGAGGTTGAGCAATTGTCTCTATTCTGATATCATTGTTGTCGAGCGTCAAGTTCGCCCTAGGTGATGCCCACCCTTACCTAGAGCGAACCAGGCGCTTGACAGTTGCCTCGGGTAAAAGCTTTAGAATTGGTAGTTCGATCGTTTAGCCCGAAGCGTGGTCAGCGCCTGGCCTTAAATGACAGTATCCGGAAAGTCCCCGACTGCGAGCGGGGATTTTTCGTGGTAAAAAATATTAAAATATGGGGTTGACTTTTCGCCCGTGTTCGGCTACACTGGGAGTAGGTAAAATAAACGAAAGGACTACCAAGTATGACAACACCTGAAATATCAACCGCTAAGCCTGCCGTCGATCCAGAGAAAGATGCCAAGCAGGTCGTCGCTAAGAATACGAAGACGCTCTATGCCGACATCGTGCCGCTAGCTGCTGGCCTTTTTGACAAAAATACGCGGATCTCAAAAGAGAAGATGCTCGCGACGCTTCATCGCTCTATTCTCGGCCTCACCAAAAACGGCCAGACTCGGCCGCTCGAGGACTTGAAGCTGTTTTTGGCGGTGGCCAACCAATACGGCTTGAATCCATTCAAAAAAGAGATCTATGCGGTTTATATGCGGGATTCGTCTCGTGGTCGTGATGAGCTAACGCCGATCGTTTCAATCCACGGCTTGCGAAAAATGGCGCGGGCTGGCGGCGTGTACACCCACACCGGCGCGGCCATCATCACATACAACCAAGAAAATAAATTGCCAGAATCTGTCACCGTGCCTGTGTTCGGTCGCTTCCCCGGCGAGACTACGCCGCACGAAATAACGCGGTATCAGGCGTTCTATGAAGAGTTTGTCAAAACTAATAAAGAGGGCAAACCAACCGGTAATTGGAAAACTATGCCGCGCGTCATGCTCACGAAATGTGCCGAGGCGAATGCTCTTCGCGCCGGCTTTGATATCGCTGGCATTTATGTCGAGGAGGAGCTAACTTCAAACAACGTAATTGAGGGGGAGACGGTCGATGGCGAATAGAGTTGATCATCTTAGTTATTCTGCCATCATTTCGTTCTTGCGAAATCAGGTAGAGTTTCACAAGCGTTATGTCGCTGGCATTTGGGATAACGCCAAATCGCCGGCTGCGATCGTCGGCACAGCGTTTCATAAAGCGCTCGAGGAATACTACAAGGGAGCTGATATCCAAGCGTCGGTTTCGGCTGGGCTGGAGGAGATAAACTTCACCAGTGACTACGAAATTGACTATGGCAAAACTGGCAGCCGCGAAAAAATGATCAAGGATTACACCACCTTGGTTAATAAATACTTCGAGGAAGCTCCCTCGTATCATAAAATCATCGATATCGAGGTCAAGCTTCGTGAATCAGTCGCTGGCGTTCCAATGGTCGCCAAAATCGACATGGTTGATGAAGATGAAAACGGCAATGCTTGGCTCGACGACCATAAAACGGTCGGGGCTTATTCTCCTGAGGAAGAGGAGAACTATAAATATCTCTTGCAGGGCTACATTTATCTGGTTGTGGCCGAGAAGCACTACGGCCGCGAGTTCGCTGGTGTCCGCTTCGGCGAAATCAAACGATCCATCAATCGCGATGGCTCGCCGCAACGGCGCGAGGTCGTTTATGATCGTGAATCTCTTTTGGCGTTCGCTCCGGTCGCACAGAAGATAATCACTAACGTGTTTGCGTACGTCAATGATGACCACTCGAAGTTCTTTCCTAATCCGAGCGATACGCTCAGCGGCGTTGAATCTATGGAGCTGGTCTCAAATATGGAGGTCGGCTTTGATGCTGCTCGCGTCAAGAAGCAGGTCAAGGTGGCCGATAAGTTCGCGCCTCGCCATGTCACCGTTGACATCGACGGTTCGGACGGTACGCCCGAGGAGCTTATCCTGCGCAAGTTTACCGAGTTTGGTATCGGTGGTATCTCTGGCGACACTCACGTCGGCGCTTCGGTGATCCAATACACTTTCAAGCCTAACCGCGGTATCGCCATGAGCGCCATTGCCAAGCGAGCCGACGATATTGCCATCGCGCTTCAATCGAAGTATGTTCGTATCGAAGCACCGATTCGCGGCACCGACCTGGTCGGCATTGAAGTGCCAAATGAAGACCGCCGCGTCGTTCCGTTCGAGGACAGCAAGCACCTCAAGCCTGGCACGATGGAGATTCCGCTCGGCGAGGACGTGTTCGGCGAGATTCACTATGGCGACATCACTAAAATGCCGCACCTGCTTATCGCTGGTCAAACTGGTGCTGGTAAATCAGTCATGCTCAACGTGATACTTCACGCTTTAACAAAACAGCTAACTCCTGACGAGCTTCAGCTGGTTTTGATTGACCCGAAGCAGGTGGAGCTGTCGTTGTATGATGGCGATCCTCATTTATGGAACGATATCGTCACCACACCGACAGATGCCGCGGAGGTTCTCCATGGCTTGGCCGAGCAGATGGAGGATCGCTATGGTCGGCTTCGCCAGGCTGGCGTTCGCACCATCGATGACTACAAAGGCGGCAATATGCCGCGCATTCTGGTAGTCATTGACGAGTTCGCCGATCTTCTCATGACCGACACTGGCTCGGACATCAAAAATATCGACTATAAAGAGTTCGCAGCGTTTATGAACGAGGCTTTAGCTATGAGCCCAACTGGCCGCGTCACTCAAAAAATGCTGCAGGTGTCGCTCAAAGGTTCTATGCAGTCGTCTGCTCCGAGCTGCGAAACGTCGATTATCCGTCTTGCCCAGAAAGCTCGCGCCGTCGGTATCCACCTGGTGCTGGCTACTCAGCGGCCGAGTGCCGATGTCGTCACCGGCCTCATCAAGGCAAACATTCCAACCAAGATAGCGTTTAGCGTCACCACCGGTATGAACTCGAAGATTATTCTTGACCAAACTGGGGCTGAATCGCTAACCGGCTATGGTGATATGTTGTATCAAGATCCGCGCTCGAAGAGCCTGCAACGGCTTCAGGGCTTGTATATTTAGCAACCGGGAAAGGAGGAGAATATGGATTTGCTCGGTTTACTAAACTTAATAATATCGATGATACTGCTTGGCGGTATTGCGATTGTCGGGATATTCATTCTCGCGGTCATCATTGGTTCGGTTCGCGAACTGATAAAAATCTTTAACGGCAATCTTGACGATAAGAAAGGCAAAAAATAAAGGTGGTCTGTCATGGCAGAAAACAGGCGGCTGCGCTCCGGGCGGCCAAGCTCAAAAAACAAGACCCGGACTACTTTCGGAAGCTCGCTCAAAAGGTGCGCCGTCGGGGTCGCGATGCTGGCGGCCCGACCGGCTTTGCAACTAGCCGCGAGCTGGCAGTCGCGGCAGGCAAAAAAAGCGGCGAAACGCGCCGCCGACGAGCTGAAAGCCGCCGCGCTGGAGATGATATCGGTGGAGTACATAATGACGCCGATCGACGCGATGGAAACACTGTCTCGGCTGGGGCCGGAGCTGCTGGAGGCGAAGCTAAATGAGCATGCAGCGGCAATCAACCACATTATCGCCAATAGAGGCTGGGGCCACTATCCAGCCTCAAGATATAAAGCTCAATTACGTAATCGACGATGACGGCAGGCTAGCTTCGTTCGGCTTCACCGTACTCGGGCAGCCTGCGGTCAAGAAAAACAACCAAAAGGTCACCTTTCGCGGCGGCCGATCGCGCAAATACAATACGGCCGCCTACAATCGATGGCTGAAGTTGGCCAATGATCAGGTAGAGCTGGCCATCAGCGTGTTTCAAATCCTCGCCTGTCGGGAGTGGAAGACGATTGACTTTCCGTTTAATCTTCGCGCTCGGTTTTTCGTTCGTACTTTCGGCACTGTCGATCTGTCGGCTCTTTACGAGGGCATTCAGGACGTAATGAAAGACAGGAAGATGATTCTTGACGACAATGCTTGGCTTCTCGTCTCGCATGACGGATCTGGCGTCGCAAAAGACGCCTACAATCCGCGGATCGAGCTTCTGATCACTCCTGTCGAGCATGCGGAGTGGCGCGGCGAGCCAAATCCGCGTTATAATGGAGGTGCGGGTTAGGTAGCCCCCGCAAAACTCCTACGCAGCACACCGTTTCGGCGGTGTGCTTTTGGGATTATTCGGAAATTCCGAATAATCTCGGAGTTTTCCACAGGTTTACCTCTGATATGGGGTAATTATTGAATAATCTCTCCAGAAACTCTTGACTTTATCGCTCGTGTTTGCTATACTAAAAGTACAATAAAGTTAACGAAAGGACTACCAACCATGAAAGACCAAAAATTCGTACCATTCACAATCAGCCTGATCGAGGACATCGAATCTGGCGCGATTGTCACTGGCGGCGGCGTCAATGTCCGCGATAAGCGAACTGGCGAGCGGAGCTTCATTCACGATGAGCACGTAACTAATCCTTACAACCTCAACCGCCTGCTGGCTTTCTACGAAGTGCTGGTCGATGACATCAACTACGTAAAATAATACCGCTTGCCTCGCCGGCGGCATCGTAGCCGGCACAAATTGTAAAAATAACATCAAAAGGAATAATCAAATGAAAAACTTCACAAAACAGCTTCAAAAGAATGACAAATTTATCGCAACGGCCCGCGGCGCTCGCACTATCTGGCGCGTCGGCACGATTGTCGTGCCTGCTGCTGCCTGCGGCTACCTGATGATTCGTTACAATGATATAATTGTTACTGCGCTAGCGGTTCTGCTTGGCCTTTACAGCGTCAGCCAGCTGATCAAGTCGGCTTGGCTTGCGGAGGGCGACGTTGCCAAAAAGTAACTAGCGTGCTTTATGAAAAAATTCGCATTATTGATTTTAGTCGCGGTGCTGTCGGTTACGATTCACTCATTCCGACAGCCAACGCCGCCGGGAACTTCAGCCTCGGCTTCTCATTCCGCTTATAAAACGCTTGCGGACAAAAAGCCGAGCGTTGACCCGTCTGATAAAAAACCAGCCGCCAAAACCGAGCAGAAAAAGGCAGAGCCGGCCGCTCCTGCACCTACGCCTGCGCCGGAAACCTGCCGGTCGGCCATCGCCAAGGTTTGGCCCGCTCACCTGCAAGCCGGCGCTATCACCGTTATGACACATGAAAATCGTACCGAACTTCCGGCGGCTATCGGTGCAGTCAATTTCGACGGCTCGCGTGACTTCGGGTGTTTTCAAATAAATGATAGATGGCATCGCGGCTATTTCTCAGGCGGCGACTGGCGCGACCCTGTCTGGGCGGCCACCTACGCTTTGCGGATATACCGAGAGCGCCAGGCTCGCAACGGTAACGGGTGGTCTGCTTGGTATGCCGTCCGCGGTGTTCTCTGGTAAATAAAACCGAGCCAGGAGTGTGTGCGAACTGGCTCGGTTAATTTAGGAGATAGATGTTTGTTTTATGGAGTCTTCGGCGAGGAGGCGTTTCGACTAGCGCCCCCTCTTTTTTAATTCTAGCACAAGAAAGCTGCAGCGGAGGGCTGCAGCTTTGTGGCGTTAGGTCTAAGCAACCTGTGATACCTGCACTTTTATTTTACAGCATCGCCAAATTTTTGCAAGCCGGTGACTAGGCCGCTGGCGCTTAAACCTGCGACTAGGCCGTACGTCCAGTCGTGGTTCGTTAGCAGCGAAAGTCCAACGCCGATTGCTGCCGCTCCTGCGATAATAATCACCGCCTCAAAGTCTCGCTTAAACAGCCGGCGTACTAATTCGGCAAAACCGATAACTGCTGCTGGTATTAAAATTGTAGTGATGAAGTTAGTCATCATGTCAAGTTCTCCTTAAAGTTTACATTTACTTTACATCTCACTCGCGAATGTCAAGTAAAACGCTTTTTACTTTACATTCTTGGGAGGCTCTTCGCCTCGTGGTTCGGCCAACAATTTGCCCGTTTTTGGGTCGTGCCACCTGCTCAAGCCTGGGACATTGTGTGCGTCCACTAGGCATTGCAGGCAATCGTTGTATGTCGAGCCTGCTGGCATCTCTGGCGTAGTCTTGCCGATGTGCAGCGTCACGCAGCCGCAAGCTTTGCATTCGCGAAAATACAGGCTTGACTTTGTGATCGTGATTTTCGACAGATCTGGTGTCATTATGGCAGCCTCAAAACGTCGCCTGGGTGGATTAGATCCGGGTTCGGCAGGTTGTTAATTTGAGCCAGCGTCTGCCAATCCGTGCCGTGCGCAGCCGCAATGGTGCTGAGGTTGTCGCCCCACTGAACTGTCACGGTTCGCTCGGCCGGCGCGCTTCCACCTGGCACTCGCAATACTTGGCCTGGATAAATCAGGTTTGGATTCTGAATGCCATTGATGGCCGCCAAATAGTGATAGTCAGTGCCGTACTTCGCAGCGATGCCGCTCAGCGTGTCGCCTGATTGAACTGTGTACGTCGGCTGCGGCTCTGGTGCTGGCTGTGGGTTAGCGATCGAGCCAGGGAATGGTGCTTCCGATGGAGCGCCTCCTGCATATTTATCCCACGCTTCAGCGTCGCCATAAAACTCGTTACAGTCGAGGTTTCCGTCCCAGCCGTCAAGTCGGCCGCTCGATGTCCACTGCCACATTGCATAGCCTGACCAGTATTTTACGCTTGGCGGTGTGCCGGCTTGGCTCATGTCGTAGTTGAAGTCGATTGCCATGTCGCGGTACTTCGCCACCCATAGGCCGTAGTCGGCTGCAGCAACAATGCCCCAATCATGGCTGTTTACCACGCTCTCTGACATGTAGATGAGCGGCTTCACGCCGGTTCGCTCTTGCACTCGATCGAGCCAGCGGCGCGCCCACGCTACGTCGCCAACATTTCCGCCATCTTCCCAGTCAAGAATAAGCATAGCGTGCTTGATGTATCCTTGGATATTGTCGACGAAAAAGTCAGCCTCAGCGATCGCGTCATTGCTGCCGTTTCTCGCAAAGTGATAAACACCGAGCTTTTTGCCAGCCGCCGCTGCTTGCTGGTAGTGCTGATCACAGCTTGGGTTGACGTAGTTCGTTCCCTCAGTCGCCTTTACGATGACGAAATCTGCCGGGATTTTACCAGCGTCCAAGCCAGCCTGCCAGCTTGATATGTCAATTCCTTTCATTGACTCCCCTTTCTTATTACTTCTCTGCAGTCGCCAAGCGATTGCGGATAATATTTGCACCAATTCATCAAGCGGTCAATCACTGGATACCACCGCCAAACGACGGCCGCTCCGGCTAAAATCATCACTATCAGAATTGTCAAAAGTGTGCGGGCAAGCCATCGCCCGATTGAATGTTTGGTAGCATTAACTCTCATGCATTTATGATAGCACGCTCGGTATTCTCACGCTACCGTCGATTAGCTTCATCAGAATAAACAGCATTAAACCAATCACCAATATGACGATTGTGTTTGCTGCCCAGTCCTTAAACTTCAGCCTTAACGTGGACACCATCGAAGCATCTTCAGCCTTGAATCGTTCCTCGAGCGTGTCGAGCCGGTTGTTTATCTGGTCGTGGTCGGCCGAGTGCTTGTCGATGTAGTTTGTCAGAATTTCCGGCGTGACAAATCTCATGCTGGCCAGCTGCTGCACTAATGAATCGACCGATCCCTCAATTTTTGCCACGGATTTTTTCGTATATTCCATGTCTGTCGACAGAATCGCCACCTTTTTATCGATCTCGTGCAGCAGCGCTTCACTATCTTTATTTTGCTCGTTCATCAAACTAATTTTAGCATTTTGTACCAACTTCCTGCAAAGCTTTAGAGGTGGTGTTGTGAATAAAACTACTGGACTGGGAATGGGTCGTCGGTGACCCAGGTGGTTGTGCCGTACCACTCATTAAAAGCATTGTTTGAAACATATTCAACTCTCCTGTCTGCGAAAAATCGAGCAGTAGCAATGCCTTTTAGCACGCGGTTGTTCCACCCACCTAGAACCATCAACGCCGAGCCTTGAGCTTTAGAAATCCCATATCCTTGAGGAATCACGTTATTAATTAAGGTTTGTGAAGTAGGAAAAGTCGCTGTGTTTTTCAAATCACAGATTACCAAATTTCCATGACGAGTATAAGTACCTTGTAGAACTCCAACCGTTGCAGTAGTCGTTCTTGTTGGCACTGCTCCCAAGAAATCGACGCCCTCATCAGTTCCTGGCGCAAAATCTGGCGAGACAAAGATGTCACGTATTTCTAGGTTCTCTAGCATCGTCCCGTTTATCATATAAAGATAAACCATTGTTGATGTAGACGCTACAACAATACCGAACCTAGTCGTTGGCGGCGTTCCCTGCTTAAACTGCACCCGCAGGCCGTTTGGGTAGCGGCGGATATCGCCCTCTGGCACAGTGATTGCAGCTATTCCGTTGTCAAAATTGCTATAAGTCCAGTTTTCAGCCGGCGTTGTCCACCCGCTTGGCAAAACGCCGGTAAATTTGCCGATTGTGATCGATCGGTTCTGGCCGTCGCGGACGATCGGTATAATATCGTTCGCTCTCGTGCTTTCTACTGGCTGAAATTGACTTATTTTTTGCTGCCCTGGGTTCATTTTCTGATTCCTTTCATTTAGATTTATTATATCACTCTGATTCGCGTTCGCGGTTGTCCATATTGCGCTTCAAGTCTTGAATTCGCTTCGATAATCTCGGCCGCAATATGTTGAACTTCAGCTCTGCGGTCTCGAGCTTCTGCGTGATGGCGACAATCTGCATTTCTGGCGCGTCCATCGTCGCACTGAAGCCCTGATATTGCGTCAGTTCGCCAAGATGGATATCCAACGCCTCATACTTTGGCGACGCGAACGTCGCTTCTCCCGAGAATACCGGCTTGCTGCCTCGCTGGATCTCGCCCTCGACCACCAGCTTGGCGCTGGTCTCGTCTTTATAACGACTATCGGACAGTTTCTTGAAGCCGCGGCGTATCTCGGCGATACTGCGGTCGTCTCGGCCGGCCACCACGAGTGTTTTGCCGTCTGCTTTTTCGCCGCCGATGAATATCACGTCGTTCACCAGCTCCTCGATAGTCTTGACGAGCTTTGGCGTGCCGATAACGTTTTTGCCGCGCTGCAGCTTTCGCTTCACCGTCGTCGGTCTCGGGTGGGCATGCACGATGTTCTCGGCATAGTCGTAGTAGTAGTGCCAGTCAGCCGGCATCGACTTGAACACGGCAGCGATGGCTTCAGTGATTGTCGTCACGTCATTAAATCGAATGGTCACCTTGGTGTCGGTATTCTCGATACTGGATTCGGTGTAGCGACAGCGTGCGCCTTGCCTCTGCGCGAAGTCTATCAGCTCACGTAAGATGTCGCTTGGATCTTGCGAATAAAACGCTCGCTTGTAGTCGCCGGGGCTTTCGTAAAGCGAGAACGCCAGATCCCAGCCAAAATCTTGCCAGAATGGATTGTCGTGATAATTATTGTGTTGCAATCCCTGGCCGGTAGTAAAGCGGCCGCGCCTGTCCACCAACAGCTCTACTGGATATGGGAAGATATTTTCGTATCGCGAACCACCACGTGCCGACAGCTTTATGATGAAGCGTTTGCCGCTGGTCATTCGCACGCTCTTGTCGAATGGTATGAACAGCTTTTCGTACATGCCGCCACCAACTGGCAGCACCGCAGTGCCGCTGGCTTCGATCGTTCCGTGGTTTATGTCAGTCGAGTACGACAGTAACTCAGCATACAGCGTAGTCATATTCCCGCCGATGAAATCTTGCCTAGTTCCTGGTGAGCACACTGAATAAAGCTCAATGCCGGCGACGGTCTTGCTGCCGGTGGTCACCTGTATGGTCTGGATTATTTCGTTGCAATATCCCCATCGGCTCGAGCCAAATCCAAGCGT
>ERZ773054.1705-NODE-1705-length-12537-cov-51.798270_pt1 | contig 12537 bp, 15 predicted proteins | sample MGYA00580630_ERZ773054 | MGnify/ENA primary metagenome ERZ773054 (study PRJEB29015, sample SAMEA2737994) | human oral metagenome | biome: human oral; feature: human-associated habitat; material: dental | place: China | collected 2115 ... | reverse complement strand
CCAACGCCTTAAACAAGGCGTGTCTTGGATTAACAAAAATTTTCTGTACTTTATACGTCATGTTATTAAACCTAATAATTTAGATTATAGATATTCATCATAGTTTCTTGTCCGTTTCGCCGTTCTTTATCGTTTCTGATTCGTCATCATCATAGCGGTAAATCATGCGTTCAAGTTTCATTGTCATGTTTCTAACCACCATGAAGCCATCATCATGATAAACATCAATTTCTATATCGGAATCTGATTTTGATTCATCTGGGAGTGCATCAAGCGGTACAAGAATTTCTACATGTTTATCTTCTTCTTTGGTATCACTAGAGAATTTTCCGTTTTCAATTTTGTGGGTGAAAACGTTGCCCCATTCACCATCAAACTCACATTGTATGGCTTTCATTTCTCCATCTTTAAGCATGAAAACAGTAGCACCAATGGCTCTGGCTGTACTCATGAACTGGGAATATTCAGCGGCAGAAATGATGAAAGAATAATCAGCTTCAAAATCCAGTTGTTCTGGTTTTGAAAGGGGCAATTTTTCTGCATTTTCTTCCCAGAAGCCATCGAAAGACAACTTGAACTTCAGTTCACCGTTTTCATGCTTAATGATGACATAAGCATTGGTAAAGGTGAAATCAAGCTCATCCGCCTTCTTGAATGATTTAATCGCTGTCATAAAAGCTGTGCTGTCCTGCAAGTTGAAACGAGGCAGGGTTTCTTCAATTTCAGCAAAGGCTTTAACTGTGCCAGCTGGATTGATTTGGCTGACAAAGTTACCCTGTTGAATAACTAAGGGCTTACGCATTTTGCTAAAGAGTTGCAGGATGGTTAAAGTGCGTTGTGAAAGTTTCATACGGTTTTGCTCCTTTAAGTTTGTTTCTGATGCCACCTATTCTATGTCAAATGGCGTTGGAAATGTGTTACGCGGCATTAAGAAAGCCACCCTGTTACAAGCGGCTTTTATTACTCACCACCGAGGGTGCGCATACTCTGCGCTCCCTTTCAAATCACTCTACTTTCGCCTAACACATCCTCAAAGTAATGAGCAATAACATCAATGTGATACAACCCTACATTGCCATATACGGCGTGATTACGACTTTTCTTCTCATAACCCATTTCTCTTGAACGCGAAGAAAGTTTCCTTCCAACAGCAGATGCTTCTGCTTCTGAAATTTGTGTATAACCATACATCTTCATAGCAGCCTTTGCTGTGTAATATTCATCTTCATCACGGAACTCTTTAAGTTCTTCTTTCATAGAGGCGATAATACGGTCTTTCTCCTTATTCTCCGATTCCAAAACTTCGATTCGTGAATCATGTTCACGGATTATTCTTTCGTGTGCTACAAGTTGTTGTGCCGAAGCAAGAATGATTTCTGCTTGTGTAAGAGGTCTTGAATTGATGTCGTAGCTTCCAGTCTTACGGATTGAAGGAAGAACTTCTGAAGTAACCCATTTACGAAACGCTTTGGCTTCAGGTTTACGTGAGCGCATGACAAGCGAATAGAGACCGCTTTCATTTACCAACGTCATTGATTGTGCACCACCTTTTTGACCCTTGGTATTTCCTATAGTCAAAAATTCAGGGTCATCGCGGCGAATAATCCGCTTCTCATCGTCATCTACAGATAGCAAACTATCGCTTACATTGATAATATCTATAGCATCACATATATCTTTGGCAACAAACCACGGTTCATCGTTGATAGTAATGTTGCGAATGGTGTAATTTTGAAAATTGAAAGTTGTCAAATTTGACATGGGTTATACTCCTATTCGGTTAAAGTAAATTAAAGCGCCAGTTGGAATTTCTTCCTTCTGGCGCTTTCATTATATCAATTTGACTTTTAGTGAAAGTTACTATCCATTAAACATTTAAATCTTCTCACCAGTTGAACCCAAGCCACCTTCACCGCGTTCCGACTTCTTGTTGTCGTATTCGGTAAGCTCTTCCAATTCCAGAATTTCTGGCTTGAAGATTTCCATTTGCACGATGCGAGTGCCATTGTCAAAGTAATAGCGCGTGTTGGTATTGTTCTCAACAATCGCCATCAGTTCGCCACGGTAATCTTGGTCAATGATGCCCGTATTGTTTACAAGCGTAAGCCCATACTTAGCTGCCATTCCAGAACGAATGTGAAGTTTTACTGCATAGCCTTCTGGAATATCCAGCTTCACACCTAATGGAACAATGATACGGCTATACGGGTCAATACGAATTTCTTTACCATTGCCAGCAGTAACCGTTTCGTGATTATCATCAGTAATATCAAACTGCTTATAAACCTCACCGTATGCAACTGCAATGGAAAGGTCGTAGCAGGCTGCGTTTTCTGATGCGCGCTTAGGCATTGTTGAAACTTTCTTGGTTAAGTAAACGCCTAGTGATGGTTGTTTGCCGGGTTGCTTTTGTGTGGGCTTTGTTTCTGTTGTTAAATCTGGCGTAGCCATATTCAGTTCAATAGCTTCGCCATCTGGAATCAGGTCTGTTGCCAATTCATCGTTTTGATGATTAGGTTTCTTTGCCATCTTGGTTATTCCTTTCTTTTGTCTTAATCTTCTTCACTGGCTTCGTCATAATCAGCAGCAATGTCTTCTTTTGAAGCGTTGTTGTCATATTCATCGGAAAGCTGAACAATAGTCTTCTCCTTGCCAGCTAACAGGAATCGTTCTGAAATTTCTTCAGACATGCCATTTGCAAACAGTTTTTCCATAAATTCAGCATTGTTTTCAACTTCACTTCTACGGAATTTCTGTTCTTCAACTTCACCAGTTTGTTTGTTTACCAATGAATACCAGCCTTTTGAGGGGCTTGTAATCCATCCCAGTTCTAATGCCAAATCAAAGATGCCAGAATATTTGGAAATGCCACCTTCAAAGGTAACAATCAATGGCATTTTTGACTTCTCTTTAATATACCGCGATTTGTCAGCTTTCAATGTAAATTTGAAGCCAGCTAAATCTGTTCCTTCTTTTACTTGCGCTTTGGAAATGTGAATAATGGAATTGGCGGCATATTGCAGTTTTTCGCCACCTGAATTTATATCACCACCGTAAAGAGACATTTCTTTGTACACGTGGTTGATGGCTACGCAAATAAGGCGCTTCTTGTTGAGCTTTGGCGTCAATATTCTAACGAACGAACCAAGCTCTTTGGCTTTGGTCATATCTACTGCTGTTTTCTGCGCTAGGGCATCATCTGTTTCTTTACGGGACGCCAACATGCCCAATGAATCAATGAAGAACATTACTTTGGCGTCAACTTCAAGTTCATTTAGCTGTGCGGCAATATCTTGCTTCAGAGTTTCAATATCGTCAATGGGAATATGCAACACACGCTCAATGTCAACGCCTTGTGATGCCATGTAATCGCGGGAAGTGCCATATTCTGAATCGTAGAAGATGCAAACGTTTTCTGGGTCAGCGTTCAGGAAAGCTCTTACCAGCATAAGTGAAAGTGTTGATTTGTATGATGCCTTATAGCCACCAATCATGCTGAAGCCATATGACAAGCCACCGTTCACTCTGCCCGAAAGCATGATGTTCAAGGCGGGGATTCCAGTATCGTAAAAATGGGTTTCTCTGAAGTAAGCGCTGTCTTTTACAGCTTGCGCTTCTTTTACTACGGAATTTTGTTTGAGTTTTTTAAGAAGTGGGTTCATTAGTTGTTAGCCCTTATGTGGAAGATTGATAACCTTAGATTCTAGCAAACTAAGCTGAATCTGGGACTCACTTAGTTTTTCTTCTAAGTAAGAAATTCTTTGTTTAAGGGGCGTTGATTATTTCTTCGATTTCAGCATTATTCATAATTACATTCCTGAAGTTGGAATTGAAAAGGCAATAACTTTTTCCAAGACATCGTTTGGAAAGTCTTTGAATGGATAGTGTTTGTGATAATTCTCAATTTCTTGGAAGATTGTATCACGAGCCTGAATCAGTTTAGCCGTTTCTTGCTTGCATTCTGGGGTATCTGGCTCTGTGCAAACTTCACGCTGTTGATGCAGAAGTTCCAAGCCATAATTCAGGTTCACTGAAAGTTTCATTACATCCACTTCCCAACGGTTTTCTGCCGTTACTTGCGGCTGCTGTTGAACATTATTACTTGCCGCTGTAGCTGTTTTCTCATTTGAACTAAAACCAGCGCCAGCTAAAACAACACCACAGAATCCAGCTACAACAGCGGCGATTACTACATTTCGTTTCATATTATTCACTCCTTAAAATCCTAATTACTAACAACAGTTTCTAAGCTATTGCAAACCATATCGCTTGTTGGCGTATCACATTTACCAAGAAGCATCTTGAAGTCATCATCTTCAGGTCGCCATGTTACATCACAAGCATACAATGCAACATTACAGTCAGTAAAGGCATGAACAAGCCCATCGCCGTCAACAGCAATATAAACCACATTATTCGGCACGGTAATCTTAAAGCCATTGATTGTAATCGTTATGCCTTCATCGGGCTGCTTGATATTCTTAGCAAGCTCGAATCCCTTAAAGTAAAACTCGTTGGCAATCCATAGAGTTGACCTAGCTTCTTCTACAGTCAATGGCTCATCGAACGCCCCCAAATAGTATGTTTCGCCAGCCGGGCATTCCCACCATTTATCTTTCTCTGAGAACTCTGGCATGGTTTCAAAGGCATTAACCTCCCCTGTGCTGTCAGCAGCAATAGCTATGCACTCTGGCGGAAGCATAATGACGCCGCCATAGTAATTCACTATTCGATTATGAGCAGGTTTAAAAGTTTTGTTCATGGTTGCCTCCTTTTAGGTTAAAATCAAAAGCCCTTGCTATGTTTTCATTGTAGCAAGGGCTTTACAGGGTTTCGATGAATAATCAGTAAACTTCATAACCTCTTATTTCAAAGAGTTCACGAATCACATCAATGTGGTAAGCACCAACTTCAGTAAAATCGCAATGTTTGCGTTTCTGGATTTCATAGCCCATTTCCCTAGAGAGCTTTGATAGCGCCATGCCGAGTTTTTGTGCTACTGAATTTGAAATGTTGTTGTACCCATACATTTTAGCAGCGGCTTTAGCTACGAAGAACTGCTCTTCATCTCTCAACAACTTCAATTCCTCTTTTAATGCTGAGTTCTCTGTTTCTAATCGCTTTATTTTATCATCATGTTGTTCTAATTGCGATTCATACATGGCATTTAGTTTTCTTGTTCAACAGCTCTATTAGCAAGATGAGCAACCATTTCCATTGTAGACATAGGGCGGTCTCTTAATTTTTTCTCACATTCGATGAAATAAAGCCGTGCCTGTTTCCCTTTATCATTACGTTCTACCATCGCAAGCTCTTTAGCCATATCGAGAGTTAAGAAGTAATCAATACGACTTTGCCATCCGCAAGTTGTTGAATTTTCCGCTCCATTTTTTTGTGGAGCTACATCTACGCGGATGAAGTCTTGCCCTTCATCGAACCCATACTTGTCAATCCTATATTTTATCCACGTTGAAAATCTTGTTTACTCTCAAGAAAGCCATGAAGTTCACGCGCATTTACCGTGTCAATAGTCTGACCGTTAATTAAATTTTGCCCAAGTTGAATAATTTGATACATAATAAGCCTCTCTAAGTTAAATTGAATAAAGCGCCACTAAGACCCATTCCTAGTGGCGCTTTCGCATTCTAAAGTCATTTTCATATCAAACGCAATTAGCATCTGTTAATGAACAAAGCTGCCCCGAAATTTCGGGTGAGCATCAAAGCAAAATGAAAAAGCCACCCTATCAAAAGGTGGCTTTCTTGTTTAAGACTTTAGTGTCTTAGCTATTCAAGAAATCGTCAATATCATCAATATCTACGGTTTCATTGGCTGATGCGCCAGTAGCTTTAAATTCTTCTTCGCTACCTTCATCTTTTTCTTCTTCCCACGGCAAGCCATCTTCAAATTCCTCATCTTTTTTCTTCTGATAGGATTTCTGTTCTGCCATACGGGAAGCGTATTCTTCTGGGAAGATGTCAAAGTAATCGCCAGTTTGCTTAATGTAGCGGTTCTTCATCGCTTCATAAGTTTCGCTGTAGCGGTCAGAGTTCGGGTCGGTAAATTCTTTCAGTGAATACTGCGCATTGTAAATCTGTTCAAGTTCAGCTTCATCTTCTGCTGCGGCTTTGCGCTTGGTGAAGCGGGATTTGTCATAAGAACGATTAAGTGCTTGTCCAGTTTCTGAATACGCTTTAAGAATGAAGTTAGCACCATCAAACAAGTCTGTATGGTCATAAGGCTCTTTTACAACAACTTCGTCTTCTTCGTCCTCAATGCCCAGTTTTGATTTTTCTTCTTTAGCACTCTCTTCTTCAATACCCATTTCCTTGTAATACAAACGTTTCAGGTATTCGCCCATTTCAAACAGGAAAACTTTACCTTCGTTTTCAGGATTTGCCGGGTCTTTGAGAACCAGAATGTTAGTAATGTACTTGGTTGTTGGCGAACGTTCTTTGAACAGTTGCTTGTACTTCACGTCATTTGTAGTTTGGAACTTCTTCCAAATCTTGGAACGAACTTCATTAGGGAATGATGGCTTGCCAACATTTTCAGGTGCAGCAGCCACAAAAAATTCTGTTGATGATTTGGTTTTGATGAAGTAAGTATTGTAAGCCACAATGCAGCTTTCTTCTTCACCTTCTACACCGGGCAGGAAGCGAATAAGCGCTTCGCCATTTTGGTTCTTATCTACAGACAGCTTCCAAAAGCGGTCATCATGGTATTGTGACTTGTTCTTAGAAGTTAGATTTTCCTGTAATTTACTAAGGTCTTTCTTTCTGGACTTCATTTTGTCGGTAAAACTTGACATTTTAGTGCCTCTCTTTGAATAAATGTTTGTAAAGGAAAGTGTTGGATTTTAGGCGATTCCACACGGTTTAGAGCCAAATGTACATTCAACTCATAGTGTGGATTATGCCACTTGTATCAGCTTGGATTGGTTAAAACTTGGTTAATCTCGCTTTTCCTGCGTCTTACCTTCATGGGCTTATCCGCTTTATCAGGGTCAAAAATGCCTGTTTTTTCTTCTTTAACAAACATTCTCTTAGCAGCAACAGCTTCTTTTTGCAGCCATTTTCTAACTGGTTCGCCACAGCATTTAGCAAACGTTTCTGCGTCCAGGTCAAAGTAAGCGCAAAATTCTGTTGCTGCTTCAACGCCATCACAGCGGTTTGCTTTCTTGATTTCAATGAGTTTCTCAAGGATGAACATGTCAATGGCATCCTGTGAGGCTTGGTCAATGAAGGTAGTAAGATTAGCGCCAGCCTTGAATATTGGCGCTGATTTAATTTTTGCTTTTCTGCCCATTACGGGAAGTCCTTATGAAATTGGTTGAATTAAAGAATGTGGCAATTATGCCATCTAACTCAACCAGAATCAATAAAAATTGTCTTCGCGGAATCTTACAGAACCGTTATCAAGCAGGATTTCCCTTATTTCTTTTAACCGTGAAGGAATCGAAGCAAAGAAATCTGCATGATTCTGAAGAATATCATAAAGTGCAGGCGTTGAGTCAATCCATTCTTGATTCCTGTTCTGTATGCGGATTGTTTCCAGAAGGGCATTGTCAGCATCAACATTACACATGACAAGGAAATCCGTATTGGCGATGACAAGAACCTTGCCACCGCCTCGCATCCAGACATCTTTTGCTGCTTTTAGCTCATCATCAGAAAGTGAAACGAGGTACTGGAAAGCTGTGGCTATTGGATTATTTGTTTCCATATAACATCCCCGGGTCGCATTTTAGTTCTTCAAGACAACGGTCATAGACATCTCTGTATTTATATCTGATATGGCTACAGAAAGTATCATCTATTACCCTTACTAAAGCGCTGTTTCTTATAAAGCCTATATACAAACGCGATGAAGCAGCGGGCAAAATGTCATTTTTTAAAACATACTCAAGCTGACTTTCATTAGCGAAGATTAGTTTAGCTGCCATATAAACAGCATGATACGGGGCGTCGCCGTAAAAGTTGTTAAAGACAATCTTGTTCATGGCATCCAAAAACGGATTTATCCCAACATACTTATCACGGTAGTTATCTTCAAAAACTCGGCAAATGCAATAGTTCATGAAGAACGCATAATACCAATTTTTACGACCATAATCATTGAACCATGGATTCCCCAGAACAATTTTCATTTCTTCAGGGAAGTATCTTTGTAAATCGTGAAAGTTAGGCTCTAATCGTTCTCGGCTCATTTTCTTCTCCTTTAATTACAAACATGTTTTATAACACGCAAATTCTGCGGCAGCTTTCTGTTCAGCAGGTGTTTGCTTCTCATCAACAACCCACTTGCCCGCCAACAATTTATCATAAATAATCGCCTTCACAGCGTCAATATCTTCTTCTGGAATTTCAGCGTTCATGTACTCATACACAGATTTAACTTCGTCCAGAATATAGCCAATGCGCAAATCATTAGGAACTTTAGCTTTCTTACACTCTCTCAAACCTTCTTTACTAAGCTGAACAAAGGCTTCTACAAGTTCATCATATTTGTCTTCCCATTCATAATTACAAAGGGCAGCATAGTTTCTAATAAGTTTTTGCTTAATGATTGTCTCATTGTCCTTACGAACTTTTTCAAAATTATAACGTTCCTGTTCAGGCAGTTCTAAAACTTCGCCTTCTTTAGGCTCAATGATTTGTGCTACTTGCGGTTTAATGCTGTCATCAACATAGACCCACTTGATAACTTTGTACGGGTGTACTTCAGCACTGTAGAAATACTTCTCCCGCATCGCCAGTTTTTCAGCTTTAGACGGATAAAGTTTATCACTTTCAACTTTATATGCCTTATCTGCTTTATCGGCAATATAGGCGCGTTGCTCCATAGTAAGTTCATCTACACCAACTATAGAAAGCACCATACCATCGTGTTCATGGCTTAAAACCCTAATTTTGCCATTGCTTTCCTTGTAAAGTCTTATTGCTGTTCTAGCGGTAAGCAGGGTTTCTTCAGATTGTAAGAAGTAAGCCATAAGCTGGCTAGGTGTAAGCCCATCCAGAATGCCTTCTTCAGCCATATAAAGTCCCATGTTTACATAGCCTTCAGGTGTGTGTTCCCGCGCATTACGCCATTGATAAAGGGCATGAATATGGTCTGCCAGCTTCTTCATAGCATCAGCGAAAGGCTGAAGGAACGCAAGAATTTCTTTCTTACCGGATTCTGTAAGGTTGTTTTCAGCGATAAGACGTTCAATACTACCCAAATTCTTCTTGCCAGCTTCGCCAAATTCTTGAATACGGGATTCTGAATAACTGGTTTTACCGAAGTTATAAATGGAATTTATGCACTTTTTAAGTGAGTCTTGCGAGCAGCCTGTGCTTTTGCACAGTTCGGTGCGGTCATGTTTGTTATTAACACATTTTGCTTGTTTAACAAGTTCATCTATATCCTTCTGGCTAAGTTTTATGAAGCCTTTCTTATGGGCTTCTACAACAACATTGATGACGATACTAGGATGGCAAGACATAGCGTCAACGTTTACACAGCCTGAACCAAAAAACAGTTCTTTCATTTCTCTGGTCATGCCCCATAAGCCAAGTTTTTCATACAGCCTACCTGAAGTTGAAAGCGTGAAAGCAGGAACGTAGTGGATAACACCATTTTCATCCTTGTAAGAATGGCTTACAAGTGAAGCAAATGTAGTTACATCCCGCAAGAATTTCTTAACTTGCAGAAGTGAAGTGTTGAACTCTGACTTCAGCCACAGGGCTTCATCTTCAGCGGCATCAGCAACACGTTCATCTCTAATTTCCATGTTTTCATTGAATTTTCTGGCGTCCAAGTAATCCAAATCCTGCTCAAAAACGTGTTCGGCATACAGTTCTTTAGCTTGAGAAACCATTTCCGAAAAGGTTTTATCAACAGAAAAATTCGTTTCTTGAATCGCATTGTGAAGTAATTTTGGAATGCGTGCCGTATCCATAGTTTCCATGAATTCATCCAGTTCAGGGCGAGCAATCACATTATAAAATTTTTGCTTTTCAACAATAGGCTCATCGCCTTCAACACCTTCAACTTCAATACCTTCATGGTTTTCACTGCTTGCGGTCTTAGCTACAAATTGAAGTTTGCGTTTGTCAGCTAGCTCTGTATGGGCAGAACCCGCAACAACACTGTAACGCCCACGCATACAATGACCTTCCCAGTAATTAGCATTACTAAGAATAGCTTTTTCGCGGCTGTCAAAACTAACTTCATTCATATTGCCAAGATTTTCTTTAAGAATCTTCGCAAGAACTAGCTTGCCAAGAAGCTCATTTTTATAAGCCTGAAGATGGCGAATGCAGGATTTTGTTCCGTATTGAGATTTATGGTGGCTAAGACCAAACGCTTCAATGAAAGCATTGAAGGAAGGCTGTTTCTTAGTCACAATTTCACCAGTATCCTTTTTCACGTTATAACGATAAATGGTGAAGCGTTTAATCTTGCCCATAACAACACTCATAAGGTTTCTGTCAAAGAACTTATGCCCGTCATGTTTATCGGCTTCTTGCAGCGACATCAGCGCATTAGTAGCGAAAACTGTGTTAGCGATGAATTGTTCAGGAGAAAGCCCCGCATCTTTTGGCGACATGTTTGCAAGATTCAATGTAACCTTGAAATCTTTGGGTTCATGGTTGGTTTTAAACACTTTTTCATAAACAACAACGCCATCTTCGTCTGTAACAGTAATGCTAGCTAAACGGTGTGCATCGGGAAGGGCAACGTTTGTGAAGAAATCCATTGAAGCGCTATTGAAGTCGGCATCACCGCCAGACATGTGTTTTTTAATGGATTCATGAATCCATTTATTCGGGCGAATACTTGTATAGTCTTTGTAGTTTTCATCCGACTTGGCATCAGATTTTGCGTACTTAACCTTATTAGCACTTTCCTTACGTTGAGCCTGCAAGTGTTGCTGGTAAGCATCTGATATGCCGTTTTGAAAAAGACTGTAGATTTCTTTAGATACAGGCACTAATTGTTTGAAATCAGGCGCAGTAGCGTAGTAAACACCAAGAATAGTGAATGTGCCATCTTTATTATTACGAACTTTAGCCACCCGGCGGCGGTAGTTGTTGATAACCAAAAACTCATCTTTACCAAGACTGCCATGAACATTTTCAAACTTGATTCTTAAGTTGCGTTTGGCGAATGTGATAGCTGATTTTTTGCTGATTTTTTTCTTGACAAGCGCATCTTGCTTTGCTAAAATAGCTTCAGTTGAACAGTTAGCAAGTTTTGATGTGTCTTGCTTAACCTCATTCAACAACGCGCCGTATGAAGTTTGCCCTGATGCTTTATGCGGCGCATCTTTTTTGCCCGCAATAAGAGCTTCAGGTGCATGGTCGGCTTCTTCAGCTTGAACTTGCTGAATGTCGTCTTTTGCATCTGATACTGCTTTAGGCTCTTGCAAGGCGTCTTTATCGCCATCTTCACTTAAATTCGCACTTGATGAATGGGTTCTCTCCCATTCGGCATACCGCCATTCGCTGTACGAAGAATATTCTGAAGGATATTCTTTTCTCTTTCTAGCCGGTTTAGAAGAAGTTTCAGGAACTTGCTGAACGCTATTCATACAAGTGTTAGACGGAGCTTCTGTGGCTTTTAGATTGTCTAATGCTTTTTGCAAATCAGCACTGAACACAAGCCATTCTATCTCGTCTAGCTTGCCTAGTCTGTATAGCTCATCTAACTTGTCCATTTCTTGCTGAATGTCATCAATACAAGCGCTAGAAATGACGGAACGAACTTCTTTTTCCAGTGCTAGAGCAAAGGTTTCATAATTTTGTGTGATTGATGTTTGATATGTCATTTGACACCCCTGATTACTTAAAAACTAACAACTCTATTTATAGCATATGAAATTTAAAAATGCAAATTTTCTTACCTTATCAAGCCGTTAATCTACATCATTAACGTGTTCATACCAAACTCGCTCCATAAACTCCTCGAATCTGTCTTCGTTTTTAAGAAAATCCACACCTGAAGCAATCTCTTCAAGAATTTCATCTATATCTTTACCCTCATATCTGTGGCACAGAGCCTCCACATAGTCTTTATACTTCTTTATAAAGTTTTTAACGTCAGATTTGAGTGTTTCAATGGTTATGTGAGGGGAATATTCATGCTCAAAATGGTTTAAAGCTGCCCACTTACAATGTAAGGCGAAGTCATTGATGTCTTCCATAACTCCAATCTTAAAGCTGTTATTACGTACTGTCTGCATGTTCTCTCCTTTAAGTAAGAATGAATGTCAAATAAATTACTTTCTAATGGCTGATTATAACACATCTTCTGGCAGACAGTTGTCTTTCCTTTTCATGAAATTTTAGACAGGCTTCAATATGGCTTCTTAGAAGGTCAGATGTTCTTCTTTAAAAAACGGCTTCTTAACAGTTGTCTTTGTATAGGACTTCTATAAGTGGCTTTTGGATGGTTTTTAAGAATTTTTTTAACGTTCTTATAAGTATTCTTTATAAGGCTTCTTAGAGTTCTTAAACTTTTAGAGTTGTTTTTTTAAGTTTTTAATCTTAG
>ERZ773054.1701-NODE-1701-length-12562-cov-8.779723_pt1 | contig 12562 bp, 10 predicted proteins | sample MGYA00580630_ERZ773054 | MGnify/ENA primary metagenome ERZ773054 (study PRJEB29015, sample SAMEA2737994) | human oral metagenome | biome: human oral; feature: human-associated habitat; material: dental | place: China | collected 2115 ... | reverse complement strand
AGGAAGTGACCGTGCATGAGAAGAGCATCAACAAGCACGGGTGGAAGGGGTTTGGGTATATTGTTATTGATCCGGAGACGGGGGCCGGGGCTTATTTGATTGAGGGGAGTGGGAATGGGGGTTATTTAATGGCGATTGGAATATGGTACTTCATGGCCGCCTTGATAATATTTATTGCATTAGGGGCGGGGCTATTTGGGGGACTAGCTGCCTTAACAGGAATTGCAGCATATATGTTTGCATCTTTTGTAGTGGCAGGGGTTAGTTTATTCTTTGCAGGCCTTATGCGAGCCGTCGGAAACATAGAGGCATGCTCCATAAGTACCGGGGTCTATGCAGCGGCTAATTCATATATATTTCTATATAGAGCACAGAGAATCTTTTCAAACTGGATATCAGGCTTGATTGCCGGAGGAGTTGGCAGTGGCACAACAATGAATATGTGCAACTGAGAAGATCATGATACTAATTATATACAGTGTTATATTTAACACAATACTACTCTTTTCGAACATGAGAAACAATCTTTTTAGATACATATTATTGCTTGCTAATGGGGGAGCGTTTGCATATTTCTTGAAAACAGAAGAATATAGCTTATATATGGTAACGTTGATGCTCATAGTGCCCCCTGCTGTCATTGGTTATTATAAAACAAAATGTTAGTTTCTACTCAGCATATACCAGAGATAATCGTGGCTTGTGAGAAAAACTAAAAAGACGCTGGAGCACGCGCAGGCTGCGCCCGAAAGCCAGTGCGCGTAAATCCTGGGAGCATTACAAGAGAAAGCTCGCAGGGGACATGCTAATCGCGACGATTTGGGATTATTTCAAGTGGCCACAAAATAATATAATAGTAACATCAATCCAGGGAGATCTAATTGAAGAGTCGGGAGCGGAAGTTATTTACTAGGAAAGTGGCGAGATTCGACTTATTTTCTTGCCGCATTGATCATTCCTGGTGGTGTTGTGTTGTTGCCTGCAATGGCAGCAGGCTTTGCAATAGCTCTTGAGGGGTTGGCATTGGTGCATATGTTAATGGCAAAAAGCATAGATTGGCAATGCTTCACTGCGGGATTTCTTACAGCACTAACACCACTTGCCATATTGTATACAGGATTTGGAATAACATTAAAAGCGATTGTAGGAATGCTGTTAACCGCTATTCCTATTGGGGAAGCAGTATTCGACTTTACCGGAAGCCGAACAGGATGCATGAGATGACAATAATCATATGTATAATATTTATGTTATTCACAGGAATAACGTCAATATTTATCAAAGAATGGCAGTTGTTAATTGGGTGTATCCTAATTGGCGGAATGACATTGTTAGCCAGATCCATCGGTTGGTGGATTATTATTGCAAACTTAACCCTGTTTTCATATACATTGATTGTTATTTTTAATACAAAAGATCGGCATTGATATTATATCTCGGTAGATCGGTAATGCGTTGACATCATAAGATGGCATGGAACATGCCTTGTCTATTATTGTTATTGATCTGGAAGCTAGATTGGGGGTTTTTCTGTTTGAGAGGGGAGAAATAGAAGTCGCGATTGATCTTTTTATCAGTGGATAATATTACCTTATTTGGTATTTTGTGCTTCATATCTAGGCACAATGGCTGCTATATACGACTCCTCTTTCGACATGCTTGTCAAATGTTTCATCGTCGGATTCATCGCATGCATAGCATTATTTCACTAGCATCGAATAGGTGCGGGGACAAGTGCGACTAAAGATCTGCAATTCATTGTCGGGACGGTATTCTTTAGTTGGCTGGGACTCTCCCCAAAGATCTCTTTAGTGGAATGCATATTATGAGCGTTTACGCAGGAGCAAGCTTGAGTATGCTTGCCCTCTCATTTAATATTCTTGGTATGGCGATGGGGCAAGCTGCTGGAAATTTCTTTAGTGGATTTGCATTCTCAGACCATTGCTCATGATGAGAAAACATATTACACCTATCGTATGGGGCATATGGATAATAGCAAATATATGCCCTATATTTCAACAAAATATATTTGTTGCGATTATCTATGCAACATCTCTGGTGCTCATGGGAGCATGTGTTAATTTTAATGAAAACAAAAAATCATCAATAATATTATTTTGGGGCTTAGGAAGCAAACGCCTTAAAGAGGGTTGTTTCTAAGTAGCTTCAAAAGCACTTTATAGAGGTCATGATGTCTATGGTTGAAGCGAAACTCTGTCTCTTTGAGGTGGAGATTGAACTTGTTGGCCCGGATACCATGGAATTGCGCTAATCGGTGCTTGGCGTAGCTCCAGAAAGACTCAATGCCGTTGACATGCCTGGATCCCTTGACGAACTCATTGTTGCCGTGGTTGACCCGAAAGTGCTTTTCCAAGCCGATGTCAACCAAGCCATCGTAGCCAGGCCAACCGTCGGTATGAATGATGCTGTTGGGGTCAACTTTGCCTCGAATAATGGCTTGCAGCGTAGCTTTGGAGGCATTGGGCACGATTTCTGTGTAGACGCAGTCTCCTCGTTTGAGCAAGCCAAAGACGATGGTCTTGCTACCTGCGCCACGCCCACGCTTGCCGCGAACACGCCTGGGACCAAAGTAGGACTCATCGGCTTCAAGCTCGCCTACAAAGGGCGAGCGGCTCGCACAGTCTTGTGCCATACGAAGGCGAATGCGTTGATAAATATCGTTGGTGCTGCGCAGCGACAGGCCGCATAGCTGGGCAGCGTCGCTGGCGGTCAAATCCAGGGCAAACAGGCGAAGCAGTTGACGAAACTTGGCCTCACTGATTTTGGAGCGGCCGTAGTACTTGTTTTTCCCTGACATCTCAAGAAGTTAGCATGCAACCATCACATGCTTGCTTCCTAAGCCCCTTATTTTATATATTGATAGCTTTTCCTTATTCTATATCCTTAACCTATATCAAACCCGCCCTGAATTTCATGGGTATTTTTATGTTATATATTTCGAGCTTTGCGGCAATCATGCTGCTAATCTTGAGAAAAAGAAATAAATCATCGTGATAAATGTGTAGTGGGATATTTATGCCATTTCATTGCCTCTTGTGTCCTCAAAAACAGGAGCAAATTCAGCCCTATCAAAAAGCCATTTGCCGCAGTAAGTACGGGGACTTCATGCTATCAATCAAGGAGCAAATCAGGCTGCTTCTTTGAACCTTGTTCACTTTGCACCCGCTACACACCCGACGCCTGGATTCCCATGGACGCCAGCTTCAAGCAATACACCTACAGCGACGGCATGGATCTTCAGCAGGCCGTGCCGCTGGATGCGGCCGCCCACGTCACCTGCTACCCCGCCGTGCCCGCCGCCATGCAGCGCCTGGCCGGCATGGAACGCGTCCAAATGTGCTGGAAAGCCCCCGCCGCGCCGCCCTGCAAGGGCTGCTGGCGGGCTGGCAAGCCGCCCTGCACGCCCTGCGCGCGCGCCACAAAGCCGTGCTGCGCTGGGCCATTGATGTGGACCCGCTCAGCTTTTGAGGGCCTGTTCAGGAGCAGGCGGAGAAAACGGGCAGACAGCAGCATGAACGCAGCACAGGCGGCGGGCAAGCAGCGTCATTTCGCTCCTAGATTAATAGCACGGAGTCCTAGAGAAACGGGCGCATGCCGGCATTTTTAACCGCTCAAATTTGCTCCTGTTTTCGGTGTAATTCAGCAAGCATCCTCTATCCGCTAGTCACCCAAAAGCCTGCAGCAGCCGACTTGCATTCGCCGTACTTCGCGCAAGGGCATAAATAGATACCCCTATATGTAGAAATAAACAGCCAGTAATCGCACCAGCTTGTCGCTCATGAAAAGTAGCTTTTAAATCGGATTGTTTTCAACTGTTTCGGGAGCTTTCATGGCCGCCATTTCAAACACTTCCGCGAGCACTTCAGTCTCCGCGTCTGCATCCATAAGGCAGCGGCAAACGTCTGCGCTTTCCCCGGGGGAAAAGCCTGATGAGCAGGAAATCAGGCAAATGGCATCAGAGATCAACCGCACAGGCGACCGCCCCCTGTGGTTTGACGACCGGGATGAGCGCATGCAAGCGTTCGCCCGCCAGGCCGCGCAACTGCCCGCAGACGCGCGCCCGCAGCTGCTGAAGGAAATCATCGACCAGCGCCCGGACGCCATTCATGACTGGGTTGGCGCGCAACGGCTGGAGCAACTGGCTGGCGCAGGCCGCATCAGCGCGGAAGAAAAAGCGGCCGTGCAAAGCACCGTGGCCGCTGCATATACCGAAGGCCACATCACCCATGCGCAAATGCAGACCATCATGGGCGTGGCCAGCATGCCCCCAGGCCATAACCCTGCGCGCTTTGAAACAGCCCGCAACTTCCTGACAGGCAACGCGCCTGAGATGGCGGGCGCCAGAGCTAAATTTCTGCGTGACAGCTTTGCCGCCCATGTGGAGCGCGCCGCCAATGGCTATGGCGGCAGGCCTGATTTCAACAGCGTACTGGCGCTGACGCTGATGCAGTCAGGCGGGCAGCAAAGCGACGTGGCGCGCATTTTTTCCAAGCTGACACCGGCTGAGCAAAGCCTGGCAGCAGCGGGCGTGGGCGCGGCTGCCGTGGGCTATCGCTACAGCCAGCCCCATGTCAATGGTCTGACAGATCCCTGGGCCGTTTTGCATCGGGCCGTTGTGCAGGCGAATCCGCCAGCCACTCGGCAAGGGCAGCTGCAACTGACACGCATGGCCGAAGGGCTGGCTTCGTCGAGGCGCTACGCCACGCCTGAATCTGACAAGGCCGTGACGGACCTGTACGCGCAAGTGGCCGAAGGCCGCACCCGGCAAAAAATGGACGATCCGCAAGCCATGGCCGAAGGGCTGGCCCGCGTTGCCAATGCCGAAAGCAGGGCCGCTGGCGTTCTGAAAACCCTGCCTCCTGATGCCAGCGCGGAACAAATCTGGCAAGCCATACAGAAAAATCCGGGCGCATTCACTGACCCCGTTTTTGTCCAGTACCTGGAGTTGCGCGGCGATCAGGCCCGCCATTTGCAGGGGTCAGATCTGCGCAACGACATTGGCCTGGCCTTGGGCCTGCCTGTAACGCAGACCCCTGCCAACGAGGTGCAACAGGCCCGCATGGAGCGCGGCGAATTTGACTTCTTCAACGTCAATGCCGCTGATGAAGCGGGCCAGGCCATCCGCTCCATCGAAGCGCAAATCCAGAAAGCGGGCGGCGAAGGCGCGCGCGTGGCGGCGCTGCCTGTCACCGTCGCATCCAAAGAACACGGCCTGATCCAGACCGTCATCTGGCGTGTTGAAACCGCAGACGGCCAGGAAAAATTCGTTGACTACAACCCGGCCACCCAAGAGGCCCGCACCTACGCCAGTTTTGAAGACTGGAAAAACAACAACCAGCTGCCCCCGGGCGAAATGACCTATGCCCGCAACGGCCATCTGACGGCCGGAGTGGATGGCAAGCCCCAACTGGAAACCGGCAACACGCCCAACACGGTGGACACCGCCTGGGAAGCGTGGATCAAACCGGCCCTGGACGGCGCCGCGCTGGTGGGCGGCGTCGTGCTGCTGGGCGCTGCCGTGGTCGGCACAGGCGGCACAGCGGTGATGGTCGGAGGCGCGCTGCTCGGCGCTTACGGCGCTGGCACTGGAGGCGTGGAACTGGCAGACCGCGCCGCGCACGGGCAAACCCTGTCACTGGGCAATGCGCAAGCACGAAACGCCTGGCTGAACGTAGGTGCCAGCGCGCTCAGTTTGGGGGCCATGGGCGCCAGCATGCGCCTGGCAAACATGAGCGGACGCGCCACAGGCAATGCGATTGATGAAGCAGTGCAGCTGACCCGGATGGCGCAAACCGCGCGCGGCCTGAATGTGGCTGCACAGTACGCCGACACCGCCGCCTTTGCGGATGGCGGCCTGATGCTGGCCGCAAACTGGGACCGCATGACGCCTGCCGAACGAACGCAGGCGCTGGCCATGATGGCATTCTGGTCGGCTGGTACGGCTGTCAGCGCGCGGCAGGCAGGCGGCGTGAAAAATCTGTATGGCGTCAAGGATTTTTCCAATGCCATTTCCAATACCCACCAGTGGCTGAAGAGCCAGGAGGGGATGATAGGAGATGTGTTACATCGTGATATTCAAAGCTCTTCCAGATTAATGGGGCGGTCGCCCGGGCCTGCGCCTGTGGCGCAATTAGAGACAGCAGAAGTGGAGTCAGCGCCTGTCAGCCAACCTAATAATGTACCGAAAAACAGAATTAATGACAAAAATATTGGGAGGGTTGAATCCGTAACTTTAGCTCAACCAGGAATATCTAATTTACCTCTGCCGCGTTCACCAGAGTTGGGACCTGTCTCAACAACTTCTGAATTGCTAAAAAAAGGATACATTCCCGGAACGGATGGTGTTATACTTGATCAAAACAGAGTGTTATTTAATGATCTATGGCAGCTGACTGAAAAAACAGGAGTTGAATTTGCGTTGACGCGTGAAAATGGACGCTACATTCTCAGAAGCGGGTCCCCAATTTCTGTGCCGATACCGCCAAATGTGCGTCCTATAGCACATACGCATCCTCTGGATCGTGATGGAGTTAACAACCCCTTGCCGTCTAGAGCAGATATTAATGTATTAAATCGTTATTGGAAGCAACATCCGAACGAGCCGCGCCCTGTTTCCCAAATCATCATCGGCCCCGATGAAACTACGCGATTTTGGGCAACCGGCCAAGAAGAATGGAAGACAAAAAGGAAAGAAAGATGGAAGAAAAGATAAAACAGCATTTATTGGCCTATGCTCCTTTGGAGGACTTTTATGTATTATCTCCACCATCAGGAGATGACAAGAATAGTCTAGTTGGTTTCTTCAGCAAAGGAGACCCTCTTCTTCTGGTCATAGACGATGATGAAATAGCGGAGCATGCGATAGATTTCCTCTTGAAAAATGGAGTGAAAGTTCTTTTCAGTGACGAAGAATTGTCTGAATATGGAAAGAACAGACAGGTTTCACGCGATCATCAAAATGAACGTAGTCGTTAAATAATTATGGACTGTGTTATTGCCAAGAATTGGCACAGTTCTATTCGATTCGGAGACTGTGCGGATGGATATTCCAGGCGCTGTGCGTCGGCTCGATGAATAAAACAAGCAAAGCAGAGCGTATCACGCCTTGCTTCTGGCGAAGCTTGTTTTTATTTGGGCATGTATTTAAAATCGGACTAGGACTAATTTTTGGAAATATTATAAGACCTATTTGCATCGAAGATTTCAAATTTGAAAGGAACTGTCGGAGGGTGATTGCCATATGAAATTTATCAAAAGCGGTAATGCCTGCAAAGCAGTCCATATGAGCGGGCCAACACATAATTATATTGAACTGGTTTTTTCTGATGTTCCCGTGAATGATGTGGAAATATCAGCCCTCAGATTGAAAGCGGATGATATAAAGCGGCTTGATGAGAATGAGGTTGCGCGGCAGGTAAAAGCTGGTGTTGAATTTGCCTGCCAGCGCGTGGGGCTGAAATATTTCGTCAGGCGTATTGCCTTTGTCTCCAGTGATTCGCCGCCGGAAAACAACTACTTTGCTCTGGCTCAGGCAATAGTGGAGCGATTGCATCACAAAAAGGAAGATTTTTAAGATTCAGAAGATGGGTCATGTATTTATCATTCGGGTTCATGTCCGGAGAATGGAAAATTCCATCATGCCGGACAGCATGAGCGATGCCTACGCCAGTTGCTATGCTGCATCGGCCAATTACGAGGAGGCTGTCAAAAAGGTGCTGGAAAAGCTGATATCCGATGGCCTCTATCCCGTCGAGATATTGACGCCTATCGCGATGCTTGAGGCAAGTGACTGGGATGTTCATGTCAAGGAACAATGGGGAATCTATGCGGGCGAAATGCCGGACCAAGATGAATTCATGAAGCGAATGAATGATGGCAATGTCGTTTATGGCCCTTTCGGAGGATACTGATTTTTCTCCAAGGTTCAGTTCAGAGAAACCATGACCCGGGATAAAAACAAGGATGTTGTCTATTTCGACAAATACATCGGCCTGATTGACGCTGCCATAGAAAAGCGATTGGCAGATGTTGAAACATTTCCGAATATCGAGGGGCGGATTGGCCGGGCATTCACACTTGTGAATGATGCCTTCATCAGTTGCATATACCGGTTCAGCCGGGGCGACAGACTGGAAGAGATGCGCGGCAGCATCCTGCTCTGGATTCAGGCAAAGGAAATCCAGAAACGCGTCATGGCCAATAGTCCCATCGAATTCAAGAAGACATGCGATCTTTATGCGCGAATAACGCTGGATACAGTCTATGACGCACTGACCATGATGACATTCAGTGTGGCCCTGCATTTCACGCCAGAAGAAACCCGGCGGCTTCTGAACGCCATAGGCCATGCGGGCAAAGATGCGCTGATGGACGAGGCGGCCCGCGCGCTGGGCAATGTGAATCGCCTGTGGCCAGCGAATGCGCATTTCCGAGGGTCTATGCGCCGCTGCTGGAAGTCTGGCGCGCGGCGGCTGATCTGCGTGAAGCCCGGTTGCGGGAATGCGCCGCCAGCTGGAAAAAGAAAATCTCGCCCATTTACTGGTCCAACAGTCTGAAGGGGGCCGAGGGCGCTTATTTTGGCTACTGGCGCTTTGACATTGCCCTGGCGGTCATGCTGCTGGATATTCCAGATGCGGCCTTGAGAAAAAGCGCGTATTACCCGGCTGCTTTGGTGGATGCGGCGCGGCAGGCCGCGCCTTGATTGCATCAGGCGCGAGGGAGCAAGAAATGCCACCGTATTGGAAATAACCTGGAAATACCGCCGCATTCATCCGGCTTTTTGCGGCAGTCAGGTTTCAGGCAGCCTCAATGTCCTTCGCCTGCGTTGGCATTGGGTTTGACGCGGTGCAGCAGCGCGAGCATGGCGGCGCGGATGCGTTCCAGCGCTTGCGGGGTTTGGCCTTCAAAGCGCAGCACGAGCATGGGGGTGGTGTTGCTGGCGCGGATGAGGCCGAAGCCGTCGGGCCAGTCCACGCGCAAGCCGTCGATGGTGCTGATGCGCGCGGGGGCGGCGAAGGCGGCGGGAGCCAGTTGTTGCAGCTCGGCGGCCAGGCGGTGCGGCTCGCCTTCGGCGCAGCGCACGTTCAGCTCGGGCGTGCTGTGGCTGCTGGGCAGGGCGTTGAGCACGGCGCTGGGGTTGACGTGGCGGCTGAGGATTTCAAGCAGGCGGCAGGCGGCGTAGGTGCCGTCGTCAAAGCCGTACCAGCGCTCTTTGAAGAAGATGTGGCCGCTCATTTCGCCGCCCAGCGGGGCGTTCAGCTCTTTCATGCGGGCCTTGATGAGCGAGTGGCCGGTTTGGTGCATCACCGGCACGCCGCCCGCCGCTTCGATGGCCGGGGCCAGGCGCTGGCTGCATTTCACGTCGAACACGATGTGTCCGCCGGGCGCACGGGTGAGCACGTCTTGCGCAAAGAGCATGAGCTGCCGGTCGGGGAAGATGGTTTGCCCGTCCTGGGTGACGATGCCCAGGCGGTCGCCGTCGCCGTCAAAGGCCAGGCCCAGCTCGGCATCGGTTTCTTGCAGGGCGCGGAGGATGTCGCGCAGGTTTTCGGGCTTGCTGGGGTCGGGGTGGTGGTTGGGAAAGCGGCCATCCACGTCGGTGAACAGCTCGATGACTTCGCAGCCGATGGCGCGCAGGATGCCGGGGGCCGATGCGCCGGCGACGCCGTTGCCGCAGTCCACCACGATTTTCAAGGGGCGCGTCATGGCTTGCTTGATCTGGCACAGCCCGGCGCTTGCGCTTTGGCCTGATGTGGCAGCCGGGCGCGCCAGGTGAATGTCGCCCACGATGCGCTCGCGGTAGGCGGGCAGCACGTCATGCTGGCGCACGCTGCCGCCTTTTTGAAGCTGCCAGCTTTCTTCTTCCATGATGCGGCGCAGCTGCTGGATTTCTTCGCCGTAAATGGCGCGGCCCGCCAGCACCATCTTGAAGCCGTTGTCATCGCGCGGGTTGTGGCTGCCCGTGACTTGGATGCCGCTTTGGCACAGCGTGCTGGCGGCAAAGTAGAGCATGGGCGTGGTGCACATGCCGATGTCGATGACTTCGACGCCCGCTTCCGCCAGCCCGCGCGTGAGCGCAGCGGCCAGCGCGGGGCCGGAAAGCCGCCCGTCGCGCCCCACGGCCACCACGCGCTGGCCTTGCGCGATGGCATGCGTGCCAAAGGCGCGGCCCAGCGCCAGCGCCACGCTTTCGTTCAGGGTGGCGGGCGTGGTGCCGCGTATGTCGTAAGCCTTGAAGATGGAGGGGGTGATTTGCATGGGCGGCGATTGTAGGAATGGGGGTAGCAGCGAGAGGAGCGGTGCAGGGCGGGCGCGCAGACCATTCGCCAGCGGCGCGGCCGGGGCGCGGCAAGGCGTGAGCCTTGCTCTTCGCGTTGCCATGCCGCAAGGGGCTGGCGACGATTGATTTCGCTCCTTATTTTATAGCGTTAGGTCCTAGTGGAATTTGCGCTGGATGGGTTTCTAGGTGCCTTTAATTCGCTCTTTTTTTTGATGATAAACGGGCCTGCGGCGGCCGGGGCGCTGGCGCGGCGGATGGCGCGGGCGCATGAAAAAAGCAGGCCGCGAAGCCTGCTTTTCAAAAGCCAGGTCACACAGCCTGGCTGCAAGGGCGGGAAAGCGGTTTGGGAGGGTCCGCGTTGCCCGCGCTGGCGTGTTTTCCGGCCCGCTTTTGCGTCTTCTGCGCCTTTTGCAGCCAGCCGAAGGTTCAGAACTGCGCTTGCACGCGCAGCCAGAACTGGCGGCCCGGTTCGTTCACGCGCAGGGTGCGCACGCCCAGGGCGGGGTCGATGTGGGAGCCGGGGCGGCTGATGGATTCGGCGTAGGTTTTGTCAAACACGTTGTCCACGCCCGCTTGCAGGGTGACGTGGCGGTTGATGCGCCAGCCGCCGTTGATGGAAAACACGCCAAAGCCGGGGGTGGGGCCGAGGTCTTGCCCAATGATGTTGCCCTGCCCGATGGCGTAGCGGTTTTGCTTGGCGGCCACGCGCCAAAGCGCGCCGGCGCTCCAGACGCCGTTGTCCCAGTTGAGCGATGTCTTCAGCTCCAGCGGCGGGGTCTGGCCCAGAGGGCGGTGGTCGCTGCGGTTGGTGCCACGGGTGTAGGCCAGGCTGGCGCCGGCTTCCAGCGTGGGCAGCAGGCGCCACTTCACTTCGGCTTCGCCGCCGTAGCGGCGCGCGTCGATGTTGCGGGCCTCTGCCGCGCCGGGGTTGGTATCGACCAGGATGAAGTCTTTGACGCTGCTGGCAAAGAGCGAAACGGACGCCTGCACGCTGCCCTGGCGGTAGATCACGCCAGCGTCAATCTGGCGGTTTTTCTCGGGCTTGAGGGTGCTGCTGCGCTTGCGCTCCCAGAAGTCGGGCGAGCGCTCGGCCAGGCCCAGGCCCGCGTACCAAGTGGCGTTGCCAAAAACCTGCTCCCAGCGGCCAAAGGCGGAGGTGAGCTTGTAGGTCTGGTTTTTCGTGGGGCTGGCGGCGGGCTGGCGTTCAAAAACGGCGCGCACGCGGTCGTGCCGCAGGCCGGCCACGAGTTTTTGCTCGGGCGTGCGCTTCCAGGCGGCCTCGGCAAACGCGCCCGCCTGGCGGAAGCTTTGCGTGGGCATGAAGGGTTTGGCCAGGTAGTCGGCGCCCATGCGCGCGCGGTGCCGGTCGCGGCTCCAGTCCAGCCCGGCCTGCACGTTCAGGTTGCCCCATTCCAGGGTGCTTTTGAAGTGGGCGGTGCGCACGGTGCGCTTGGGGTTGTTCAGCCGCTGGCCCATCATGCGATTGACGGGGCGCATGCTGAAGTTGTCCATCACGTGGTCGATGGTGCCGCTGCCAAAGCGCAGCTCGGCTTCCTTGAACCAGGGGGTGATGTTCTGGTGCACGCCTTGCACGCTCCAGGCGTCGCGGTCGAACTTGGGGCCGTCCATCATGCGGTCGGCATAGGCGGCTTCGCCCCGGCTGCGCTCGTAGGTGACGCTCAGGCGCGTGTCGCGCGTGGGCATGAGGCCCGCTTGCAGCATCTGGCTGTTGCGCTTGAAGTGGGAATTGACTTCCTGCCCGCTGCCGTCTTTGTAGTTGTCGGATTTGTTGTGCGTGGCGTTGGCGCGCACGAAGAACATGCGGCCGGTGATGGTGGCATCGCCAAAGAGATCAAAGCGGCCAAAGCTGCCCGCCGTGGCGGCGGCATTGACTTCGGCGCGCGTGGTTTCGCTGGGCGTGGGCGGCTGGCGCACGAAGCGCACGCCGCCAGCCACCAGCCCCATGCCCTGGGTGACGCTTTGCGGGCCTTTGGTGATGACAACTTCGTCAAACGCCGCCGGGAAGATGTAGGCCGTGGGCGGATCCATGCGGTTGCCGCAGCCGCCGTAGATGAACATGTCATCAGCCAGCACGTTCAGGCGCGAGCCGCCCAGGCCGCGCAGCAGCGGATCGCCCGAGCTGCCGCCCTTGCGGATGACGTTCAGCCCCGGCGTGCCCTTGAGCAAGCTGGCGCCGTCGCTGGCGGGCAGCGGCTGCAAAGCGGCCTTGGGGTCGATGCGCACGGCATCCGGCTGGCGGGG
>ERZ773054.1696-NODE-1696-length-12590-cov-13.622497_pt1 | contig 12590 bp, 11 predicted proteins | sample MGYA00580630_ERZ773054 | MGnify/ENA primary metagenome ERZ773054 (study PRJEB29015, sample SAMEA2737994) | human oral metagenome | biome: human oral; feature: human-associated habitat; material: dental | place: China | collected 2115 ... | reverse complement strand
TTGAGCAGGAGGAGAAGAACTTCTACCAGCCCTTCATGGTCAGCGATACGCGCGGCCACGAGCTCATCGACGGATTTATCGACTACTATAATGAGGAGACCTCGCTCTTCGCCGACGGCCTCGGGGATTGGCGGGGATTGCCTGTGCCTGTGCAGGAGTGAGTTATCGAAGATGCTTCTCCGATGAAATTGCCGGTGATGGAAACGGATGCCTCTGAGCGGGGTGTACACGTGCGTGAAAGCGTGGGATATGCCTCCGCGGCGTGGACAGAAAGACGCTGCGGCCGCAGACATGAATGAATGGAGAAACGGGAAATTTTCGGCGATAGTTCAGCCGCTGCCCATCATTGCGGCTGCTCTGGCGGGGAACAGCTTTGGGCGCGTGACGATGCTCAATGTGATTGCCGGACATCTTATCGAGCAAGCGCTGACTGCACTGCTCTATTTCGTCTTTCTTTTCGTTATCGCTGCCTCCATGCTCACCGCAGAGGGGCAGCCTTTTTCGCGCACTCGATTCTGTTTGCAGAGATGCTCCTCGTCATGTTGCTTTTGGCAGGCGGTCCGTCTTTGCGGACAATGATCGGGCCGCACTCATATTTACCACACTTTCGTGCGACTCTCTGCTGGCTCTTGCACTTGGCAGCGGCATTCCATGATTACCTGCTCATCGTGCTCCCCGCACTTGCCATCATCGCGCAGGTGATGCGGCAGCGGGAAAAGGGATGAAAGAACGCGTGGTTTGCCGCGCGGCATGGAGGCTGACGGCGTTCGGCGAGCCGCATGTGAATAAAGAGCATCATATGTTGTTGCAGCATATGATGCTCTTTATAATGGAAGATTGGGCGATTAAGTTGAAGGAGACTTAAACCGCGGCCCTGTTTCGGTATGCGGTGAGACGCATGCCTGTTCAGAGAGGAAAGCGTGTTGGAATGCACTGATCTTCTGACAGCAAAGGAGATACGCGATATCTGGATGAGGTTCTGCATAAAAGAAGAAAGTTGACTCCTTTTATTAAAATGATATAGAATAATACAAGAAATAAATGAGGCTTCTCCTTTAAAAGACCCAACGGAGGTGAACGTGATGAGGGAAAAAATATTGCCGCCGTATGCCCCCATACTGATGGAGTCAACACGCGCAGTCGGATACTCTTTAGAGACGGCAGTTGCAGATATTATTGACAACAGTATCGCTGCATCGGCATCACGGTCAGAAATTTTCTTCTTCCCCCTGGGAGAGGCGTATATTGCGGTCTTGGACAACGGCACAGGCATGAATGAAGATGAGCTTAATACCGCTATGCAGTATGGAAGCAAGGATCCTGTTGACAGGAGGGGCACGGCGGATCTCGGCAGATTTGGCCTGGGGCTGAAAACGGCATCACTGTCACAGTGCCGATGTCTTTCCGTGATTTCTAAACAGGGAGAAACACTGATTGGCCGACGCTGGGATTTGGACCATGTCGCGAATGCTTGTGACTGGTCACTGCTTCTTCTGGATCAAGATGAGATCCAGACAGTTCCTGAGATTCAGCATCTGCTGGAGAAGGACTCCGGAACCCTGGTTGTCTGGCAGAACCTAGACCGCCTGCAGGCAGGAGAAATCCAGTTCGAGCAAACATTCGGAAGAAAAATGGATATTGTCCGGGACCATCTTGCCCTGGTATATCACAGGTATTTGAGCGGTGAGGCAGGAATCAAAAAGCTCAGGATTGAAATAAACGGAGAACGTATTTTGCCGGCAGATCCTTTTCTAAAAGATAAAAGTACACGTCCGATGGATGATGAGGCCATCATTATCCGCGGGGAAAAAGTTCTTGTTCGTCCTTACATACTGCCGCACATTTCCCGTATGACTTCAGATGAAATCGGCCTTCTCGGCGGAAAAGAAGGCCTGCGCAGGCATCAGGGCTTTTATGTATACCGAAATAAGCGCCTGCTGGTTTGGGGGACGTGGTTCCGTATGATGCGTCAGGGCGATATGTCGAAGTTGGCGCGCATTCAGGTTGATTTAAGCAATGCTCTCGATGATTTGTGGGCGCTCGACATTAAGAAGTCCTCGGCACTTCCTCCTGCAGAGGTGCGGGAGAATCTGCGCAGCATTATTGACCGCATTGCTGAAAAAAGCAGGCGTACATGGACTTTTCGCGGGAAAAAAGAAATCTCTGACACAACAGTACATGTGTGGAATCGGCTGAAAAGTCCAAGCGGCGGCATATACTATGAAATCAATCGAGAGCACCCGCTGGTTCAGCAGCTGACTGGCTGTCATGAAAGTCTGAAAAAACCGCTTCTTGCTCTGCTTCAGCAAATTGAGAAGTCTATTCCACTGAATCAGTTGTATGTGGATCTGAACAACGATGAAAAGGTAGATAATGATCAGGAGCAGGAGCCTGCAGCCGTGCGCGAGATACTGCTGTCTCTGCTTGAAAGAAGCAAAGATATGAATGAAAAACTGTCTCTGTTGGAGAAAATAGAGAGAATAGAGCCATTTTCTTTATATCCGGCTGTATGCAATGAGATCGGAAAGGAGCTTTTGGGAGATGAGCAAAGAAAACATTGAAACGCTTGAGAAGATGATATTTGTAAGTATTAACACCCAATATCCAGAAGAACGCCCAAGTGAAGAGGATTTTTTGAAAGAGGCTGAGACGCTTCGAGCAGTTCTGTCAACAAGATTCCCCGTTGACGATCAAGAGTTTCAGGAGATTCTAACACGACTTCGTTCACAAATCGAAGTTAAAATGGACGTAGGGGAGTTTATCAATGACAGGAGCAATGGACATCAGTCATGGCTTCCTGCGCGGCGTGCAGAGATAGAGTTTTTCTTTTGGGAGCGCTATAAAGAATACCTTGAAGTAGAGAAACAATGGAATCCGCGCGTGACGGCAAACCTCGGAAAAATATCTGACGAGATACTGGATTTATGCGGTGATCCTGAGGAGCCGTATTTTTCCGTTCGCGGCCTTGTGCTTGGGGATGTGCAGTCTGGGAAAACGGCCAATTATACGGCGATATGCAACAAGGCGGCTGATGTTGGATACCGCATCATCATTGTTTTGGCCGGCATGCAGGAAAATCTCAGAAAGCAGACACAGGAGCGTTTGGATGCGGAGTTCTCCGGCCGCAGGAGTGAGTACTATCTGGACCCGACCGTCAAGCAGACAATTAAAAATAAAGCGGTCGGTGTTGGCCGGCACAGTGCCCGTGGCACAAAAAAGGGCGTGGCTTCCTTTACTTCGGTGACCAAGGATTTTGACAGCGGCGTGCTTCGCAGCTGCAATCTCAGTATTGAGCGCGTGAATGATCCCGTTCTGCTTGTTGTAAAAAAGAATAAACGAATTTTGGACAACCTGATCAGCTGGCTGAATACAAACAATACAGCAGATGCTGGAGGGAAGATAGACCTGCCGCTCCTGCTTATTGACGATGAGGCGGATAATGCCTCGGTCAACACCAGAGATTCGAATGACGATCCGACAGCAATCAACGACTGCATCCGTCAGCTGCTCGGGCTGTTCAGCAAGACAACGTATCTGGGGATTACTGCGACACCCTTTGCTAATATTTTCATTGATCCCGAGATCGATGAGGATCTCTTCCCCTCAGATTTTATTTATGCCCTGTCTGCACCATCGCATTACATAGGTGCAGACAGAATGTTCGGTGATGATGATGAACGTTCCTGCAGCCATATGATCGAGCGCATTAATCGAGAGGCTCTGGAAATATGTCTTCCGACAAAACACAAGAGTGGATTCATTGTATCGGGGCTTCCGACAGATCTCTATGAGGCGTGCAATTACTTCTTGCTGGTCAATGCCGTCCGTGATGCGCGGGGGGACCGTGGGACACATCGATCTATGATGGTTCATCTGAGCCGGTTTCGCTCCGTCCAGTCACAGATCACCGATCTCTTGACCATGTGGCTCAATCAAGTGAACTCTGATCTCAAAAATTATGCAAAACTGCACGCTGATAAGGCTGAGGAAATCAAATCCATACATGAACTTCATCGTGTTTGGGAGAAATATAATCTGTCAAAGATCAGTAATATTTCATGGGAAAAACTGCTGAATAGCTATTTATACAAGGCCGTCGCACCAATTGATGTTCGAGAGGTGAACATGAATACAGGTGCGGCCAGTTTGGACTATTTCAATCACAAAAAGGATGGTCTCCGTGTAATCGCCGTAGGGGGCAACAGCCTGTCCAGAGGGCTGACCTTAGAGGGACTGTGTGTCACGTATTTCCACAGAAATACGAGGATGTATGATACCCTGCTGCAGATGGGCCGATGGTTCGGCTATCGACCGAATTATGATGATCTGGTGAAGATCTGGCTGACAGAGGAGGTGATCGACTGGTACGGTCAGATCACGCGGGCATCATCAGAGCTGAAAGAGGAGATCACAGAGATGCGCAATGCGCATCAGACACCGCGTGATTTTGGTCTTAGAGTGCGGCAGGATCCGGGGGCTCTTATCGTCACTGCACGGAACAAAATGCGTACGGCCGAGGAGATCACCTGCCCGGTCACCGTATCTGGACAAATGCTGGAAACGCCCCGGCTGAAGGCCTCTTCGAAGATACTCGAGGACAACGAGCGGGTGTTTAAGGCGTTCGTCAGAGATCTAGCAAAACATGGAGAGCGTGTGCTGGGGGAAGAGCGTACACACGGGCATTTTTTCTGGCAGCATGTTTCGGGTTCTGTCATTGCGCAGCTGCTGCATAACTTTGAGACGAATCCATGGCATCTTTCGTATAATGGCCCTGCTTTGTCTGATTTTGTTGCGGCGAATGTATGGAAAGACGGCTGGGATGTCGTTCTGTTTAATCGCGGTGAGGGGAAGGCATATCCTGAAGGACTGGAATGCGGCAGCGAGATTATTTCGTTGAATTGTACAGAAAAGAGAAAAATACTTGCCGATCAGCGAATGCTGAGCGTTACTGGAACCAAAGTCCGCGTCGGACAGGGAAGATGGACACGCATTGGTTTGAGCAAAGCACAGGTTGCTTCTGTCGAGGAGCGATTTCGGAAAGAGAACAAAAAAAAGCATGTGCCCGATCGGGCATATCTGATTGAAGATCGCCCTCCGATCCTGATGCTGCATGTTCTGCAGGCAGAGTACGAAGGGGCGCCGAGCCCTGATTTGCCGGAGTTTTTGTTTGCCCTGGGGCTCGGGTTTCCGCAGGCAGAGTACGCAACAACAACGGCAAAATATAAAGTGAATCGCATAGAGCTGCGCAACTGGGCGGAGATAACGGATGAGTCCGACGAGGAGGAGCAGGACTGATGGGGAGCTATGATGCAGAACTGAGAGGGAGCTGGGACCGCATCGACTGCCATGACGGAGGCGCTCTGCAGATCCCGCTTCCGCATCCTCTTGAGTGGCATGTTCGCTATGCGGGAGCGGATCAGAAATCTCTCGTTGCTGTCAGCAATATCGCCGCAGGAGAACTTCCTTCCTCCCGTGCGATTGAGGTCGCCTGCAGGCAGCGAAGAGACGGGCGGTATGCGCTGTCCTTCACTTTGCTGAATCGTGCCGAGGAGGATGTCTTTATCGCGATGGCGGGAGACATGATTGCCTTTTCCGGTGCTGCTGAATCGCCCGCAGAGGCTGTACAGCGTGTCCTGCGCAGATACGCTGCATGGGTCAGGCTCTTCGAGCGCAGACAGAGCGAGCTTTTGGGGATTCATGCGCAAAAGGGCCTCCTCGGAGAGCTGATGTTCTTGAAAAATGTGATTGAGGAAGGGCGCCCCATGCTGGATTCACTTGCAGGATGGGCGGGACCCGACGGAGCTGACCAAGATTTTTTCTACGACGACGGATGGCATGAGGTGAAGGCTGTCGGCGCTGCGGCAGCCGCGGTCAGCATCTCCTCTGTTGAACAGCTCGATCATCCTATGGAGGGAGAGCTGGTTGTTTTTCGCATCGACGCATGCGTTCCTCAGCACAACAATGCAGTTACGCTTTATCAGATGGTTTCTGCCTTGGAAAAGATGGCGGTGAGTACTCCCGGCGCTGCAGAAACTCTTCTCTTGAAGCTTGCTGCGGCCGGCTATGTTCACAGAGAGGAATATGATCAGCAGCATTTTTTTGTATCGGCACAGCAGCGCTATGCCGTCACAGAAAGCTTTCCGCGTATGAGACGAGCCGGACTGCCAAGAGAAGTGATCAATATCTCATATCAGCTGGATCTTCCAAGCCTGGCACCTTGGGAAAAATAAGGAGAGGATTCCATGGACGTGCTCGAATTCAAAAAGGAGTTTCTGTCTGAGGCAAAAGCCTCAGCGGCAGCCAATGGGGAAGGATCCAGTGCGGCTTTTGCAGATCATATGGCTCAGTATCTTGTTGATGCAGAGGTTTTGCCGGATTTTACACCCTCTTTTTATACGGGGAAATACGGGCGAAACAAATGCAGAGTTGACGGCTATGTGTATAATGAACTTGATCAGACCATGAATCTGGTCTTTGTGGATTATAACGGCAATGATATTGAGCGGAGGTTGACGCCTGCAGGTGCATCGCATGATTTTGGACAGCTCACCTTTTTTTTAAAAGCGGCATTTCAGACGAATCTGTACAAAGAGATCGAGATGAGTACACCGTGCTCAGATTTGATTGATTTTCTGCGGGTGAATGAAAAGGCCATCCGAAAATATCGATTCTTCATCTTTACTGATGCGGATATGAGCAGTGCACTTAAAAATATCGAGACCGAACCTTACGATGGGATCCCGACGGAGGGACAGATTTGGGACATTGATCGCCTGTATAGGGTATGCTGCTCTGATCAGGGCCGCCAAGTCATTGAGATTGACTTTAGGGAGTACGGCATTGACGGCATTCCGTGCCTGGAGGCGAGCTCTGCAGCGACGGACCAGTATCGCAGTTATTTGGGCGTAATCTCCGGCGATGTGCTTGCAGACATCTATGATGAATATGGCGCCCGTTTACTCGAGGGGAATGTACGCTCCTTCCTTTCAACTAAGGTTGCGGTCAACAAAAAAATACGAGGCACTATTCTTAACAGCCCGCAGATGTTTTTTGCATTCAACAACGGCATTTCTGCGACGGCAATGGAGGTCACTGTTGAGGATACGAAGTACGGACGCCTTATTACTGCAGTCAAGGACTTTCAAATCATCAACGGCGGACAGACCACAGCGTCTGTCTTTAATGCACGGCATAAGGACAAGGCGCCTCTGGATAAGCTCTATGTTCAGATGAAGCTGACCGAGGTCGGCGGCTCAACGCAGGAAGAGACGGATGATTTGATCCGCAGCATCTCCAGAACCTCCAACAGTCAAAACAAAGTCAGCGATGCGGACTTTTTTGCCTCCCATCCGTTTCATAGGAGAATGGAGGCGATTTCCCGCCGCCTTCTCGCGCCGGCTGTCGGCGGCGCGCAGTATGAGACGAAGTGGTTTTATGAAAGAGCCAGAGGGCAGTATCTGCAGGAGCAGATGAAGCTTACTCAGGCACAGAAAAATAAATTCCTGCTGCAGCATCCCAAAAAACAGCTGATTAAGAAGACAGATCTTGCAAAAGTTCAAAACACCTGGAGCGGATATCCGGATATTGTCAGCAAGGGAGCACAGACCAATTTCATCTCTTTTGCCGAATATATTGATGAGCAGTGGACAATAAATGATGCGCAGTTTAATGAGCGGTATTTTCAAAATACGGCGGCATTGCTTCTGCTGTTTCAGTTTCTTGAGAGTTCTGTCTCAAAGCAGCCCTGGTATCAGGGCGGCTACCGTGCGAATATCGTGTACTACACCGCTGCCCTGTTTCGTTTTCTGCTGCAGAGACAATTCTCTGGTGCGGACTTGAATCTGGCCCTTATTTGGAATCGTCAGCAGGTTCCTCCTCCGGTCGGGATGACACTGATATCTTTAGCAGAGTTGGTGCATCTTAAGATCACATCGACGGAAAGAGGATTGGCGAATGTTACCCAATGGTGCAAGAAGAAGGCCTGCTGGGAGGCGGTCAAGAAAATTGAGTATGTCCTGCCGGACGAACTGGAGGCGTTTCTTGTTACTCCCGAAGAGCAAAAAGCAGAACAGCGCTCTGCCAATAAAGATCAAAAGGTTGATAATGGGATCAGCGCGCAGACGGAGGTGGTGAGTCATTCCGGCAGCATGTGGACACGTCTGCGGGAATTTGCCGTCCGAAATAATATGGTGACCGCTGTTGATACAGCAGCGCTTTCCATTGCTGAAAAAATACCGACGAAAATACCAAACGCATATCAAAGCAAACGCCTTGTGGAGCTGCTGCATACAGCTGCGGAAGAGGGCTTCAACATCAAAGAATAGACGGAGACTGCAAAATATGTACAACGTTGTGGATCTGTTTGCCGGCGCAGGAGGCTTGAGCCTTGGGTTCCAGCAGACGCACAGGTACTGCATAAAGGCTGCATTTGAGCATAATCCTGCGATGCAGGAAACTTATCGGAGGAATCACCCGAATACGGTTGTTTATGGAGATGTTCGGTGTGCAGACTATGCCGTTCTGCAGGAGGAACTTGGACCCATTGATGTCGTCATCGGAGGACCGCCCTGTCAGGGATTTTCCAATGCGAACCGCCAGAAAAACACAGCCGTCAGCCAGAACAATGCATTGGTCAAAGAGTACATCCGTGCAGTTCTTGAGATCCGCCCCAAAGCTTTCGTTATGGAAAATGTCAGTATGCTGAAATCGGATGTGCATCGGTTTTTTTTGTCGCAGCAGGACCTTCCTTTGCTGGAGTCTGCAGCGCTGAAGGTCCAAGACTCTTACATCCGCCTGCTTGATTCGGAATATATGTTTGCAGGTGCGGCGGAGCTGATTCAAAATCCGGCTGCAGTCCAATTGCTTTTGTGGCCGAAGGAAGACTACCAGCTTCTGAATGTTATTTATAAAGCAGCAAAAAGTTCAACGAAATTGTCTGCTGCGCTGAAAAAACATAAAAAGAACCTGCTCAAAACCGTCTCGCGCTATGCAGAAATGGGGGGCGGCCGCATTGAAGCGGCAGGGCGGCAGGCATTCATATCGCTCAGAGAATATTATGAAGGCAGGCTGACGGAGGATGAACTGCGTGACAGGATTGCTCCGGCAGTCATGTATCAGAGAATGCTCCAGCAGGCAGCCGAAATTGCTGCCAATAACCTGGTTGTGGACGAATATTCGCTGAAAGATGGCCTGCGGGTCAAAATTCGCTCTTTTTCTGTATATGATTATCTGAAAGAGCGGCTTGACAACAGTCTTGGAGCTTTAGGGTATAAGATCGAGGCGCGGGTCCTTTCTGCTGCGGATTACGGCGCACCGCAGAAGCGCATGCGCTTTGTCATCATGGGGCTTCGAAAAGATATACCTGATGAGGTGCAGTTTCCTCTGCCGCAGTATGATCCTTCTTCCTACCGAACGGTGCGGGATGCAATCTCAGATCTTGAGGAGACTGCACCTGTATTTGATGTTTTGGATGACGCAGGAAGACCGATATCTGCGGCATCTCAGACAGGCGGCCTGAACAATGAGCTGCGCGATTCTGATCTCCTTAGGAATCATATTATCACTCGGACACGGAAGACATCCATGGATAGATTTAAGGCACTGAAGCAAGGGGAAAACTTTCATGCACTTGATCAGTCTCTGATGATGAATACCTATACAGATCCATCTCGGACACAGAATACGATTTACCTTAGGCTGGACTACGATCAGCCCTGCGGAACAGTTGTAAACGTCCGCAAGTCCATGTGGGTTCATCCTGTTCTGGATCGTGCACTGAGTATTCGTGAGGCAGCCCGTCTTCAAACATTTCCAGACAGTTTTGTCTTTATGGGAACGAAAGATCAGCAGTATCAGCAGGTCGGCAATGCCGTTCCGCCGATTATGGCGCGCGCCGTCGCTGAATGCCTGGCAGAGCAGCTGGATAAAATTGACGGGGCGCATTCCTGAAATGGCAGACAATCACAGCAAGACTGTGCGGAGCAAAAATATGTCCCGTATACGCAGTACAAATACAAAGCCCGAAATTCTGGTGCGGAAATATTTATTTGCACAGGGATTTCGTTTTCGGAAGAATGACAAGAGGCTTCCCGGTTGTCCGGATATTGTTCTGCCGAAATATAAGACTGTAATTTTTGTAAACGGCTGCTTTTGGCATAAACACGAGTGTGCGCGATTTGTTTGGCCCGCATCAAATACAGACTACTGGTACGCCAAGATTATGAAAAATGTTGAGAGAGATGCAGAAAACTATCAGCGACTTGAAGCGGATGGCTGGAAAGTAGCTGTTGTATGGGAATGTCAGCTGAAAAAAGATTCTTTTGATGCGGTGATGGCATCCATCCTTGAGATGATCCGCAGATGATAAGAATGAGAAATATGTGCCGGAGTCATACAGCATATATATCTGACTTATTAGAAGATCAGTTGCTTCGTCCTTTGATAATAAACAAAGCATTCTATGCAGAGTCATTCGAACAACTGTCCGTTTTGATGGATGCACAGAATGCTTTCTTTAATGCGGGAGTATCTAATTGGTCTCTCTATACCGTGTGAGGTACGGGAGATTCCGCCGCGTCTGGTGAAATGCTATGGAGCAGAATGGGAGCATATCCAGATATACCTGTGCGGCAATGAAGTGTCGATGTTGTCTTAATGTACATGGGAAAGAGCTCTTTTAGAGTCCTTGTCAACTAAGTCCACAAAAAGTCGGATTTATAGACTTAGCATAACTTAAGTCCACGAAAAGATGAATTCGTGGACTTAGCAAAGCTTATTGGACTATATCTAAAATTTTTGTAAAGACATAAAGGCTTTTTCGTTCACTGCCTGTTCGGGTTAGATATTTTTTTTCGGTTAGATTGGCGAGTACCTTATAAACACTGCTGGCTGGGAGCTGTAGTGACGAGATTACCGCAGGCGGAGAAATTTTTAGCTGCTCAAAGAGCAAATCAACTAATGGAATCATTGCTGTCTTGTTTACAGCGGCAGACATTTCTTTATAGAGATCGATAATTTGTCTTGAAGTGGAAATATGACGTGTGCTTTCTGTAGCTACACCATCGAAGAAAAAATATAACCAATCCCGCCATGCGGATATTTGCTCCTCTTTTGATGAAGTTCTCGAGAGGGCGGCAAGATATTTTTTATAGGTATCATTATTTTCAGCGAAATAGCGACTGATATAAAAAATGGGGAAAGGCAAAACCTTCTTATAGAATAAAAACAACGGAATAAGAAGCCGACCAACACGCCCATTTCCATCTTTAAATGGATGAATCATCTCAAATTGAGCATGCATGACAGCCGCCTGCACCAATTCTGAAATTTCACTGTCTGCACGGATGTATTCGATCAAATTATCCATATATTCATCAGTTAGAACTGGAGGAAGCGGGGTGAAGTTACCCAATATATCATTTTGGATGAAATTTTGCTCAGTTTTGAAAATCCCCGGTGTTTTATCAGCGCCTCGGACATTGTTGTCAAGAAGCAAAATGTGCAGTTGGCATATCATATTTTTTGAGATTAATGTCTCGTGATCCCGTAAAGTCAAATGACCATAATGAATGGCCTTGCAATAATTTTCGATCTCGATGATATCATTTGCCATTGTCTCAGAGCTGCGATTTTCCGTCACAACATCTGCTATGGTTGCAAGAGTCCCTTCGATTCTTGAGGATAATACAGCCTCCTGCAGAGTCAATGATGAAATTAGTATTTGTGGAGAGGGAAGATTTTGCAAATATCCTATAAACTCTGATAGTCTGCTTCCCTTTCGTATGATGTTAGAAATAAATGACTTGTCACATGCAAGTTTGTTGCTGATGGTATCAAGAGGTAATTTGCATGGGATATGAGGCGGTGGGAAATCTTTTATATTCATAATGTGAGTAGCCCTTGTCCTTTAAAAATACTATAGATTTTATCATACACCGATAATCTGTGAAAATCAATAAAGTAATGGAGGAGAAACTTATGCGCAAGGTCCTTGTTGTCATGGATATGCAGAATGACTTTATCGACGGCGCGCTTGGGACGCCGGAGGCGCAGGCGATGCTGCCGCGTATGGTGGCACAGCTCACGGCAGAGCAGGCGATGGGCACGGCGCTCGTCTTTACCATGGACACCCACGGGGCGGACTATCTCCAGACGCAGGAGGGGCAGAAACTGCCCGTCGAGCACTGCATCCGCGGCACGGCAGGGTGGCAGATTGCAGATGCGCTCCAACCCTTTGTGCGCGGGGCGCAGATCGTTGAGAAGCCTGCCTTCGGTGCGACAGATCTGCCCGCGCTCCTTGCGGACTGTGACGAAATCGAACTGGTCGGGCTCTGCACCGATATCTGTGTCATATCCAATGCGCTGCTCCTCAAGGCATTCTACCCAGAGAAGCCCATTTCCGTCGATGCCTCCTGCTGCGCCGGCGTCACCCCGGAGAGCCACGCGAATGCCGTCGCTGCGATGCGGATGTGTCAGGTGGAGGTACGGTGAGCGGTGCCCTCGGCATTGTTGGGGGAATGTGTCTTTATATTTGCGCTAGGGAGATATGATGGGAAGAGCATATGATTCGGGTTCAATTTCTTCTTTTTTGA
>ERZ773054.1695-NODE-1695-length-12591-cov-3.999282_pt1 | contig 12591 bp, 12 predicted proteins | sample MGYA00580630_ERZ773054 | MGnify/ENA primary metagenome ERZ773054 (study PRJEB29015, sample SAMEA2737994) | human oral metagenome | biome: human oral; feature: human-associated habitat; material: dental | place: China | collected 2115 ... | reverse complement strand
TGTGCATTGTCCACGTCTTCTGGAGTATAACCACATTGTAGTAGCGGAAGTTTTTCATACAGTTCTCTAAAGTCTTTAAAGACATGCAACTGAACCACTTCACAGAGTGTAGACTTAGAAGCATCTTCAGAATTGGTAAATCGAATCTGATCACCAATTTGAATCGATTGGCGTTTTTCATCGTAGAGGCGAAGCTCAATTGTTTTTTGGCCAGAAGCGATAGAAGCATACGGTTTTGGAAAGAGAGTCATCTCATGTAACATGACTAGTTCTCCTTGTTTAATACGAATTTTTCAACGGCAACAGCAACGCCATCTTCGTTGTTAGTAGTTGTTACAAAGTTTGCAATTTCTTTAATGGAATCAATCGCATTTCCCATTGCAACGCCAAGTCCCGCGTATTCAATCATGTCACGGTCGTTTTCGTGGTCACCAAGGCACATTACTTCATCGCGTGAAAGGCCAAGTTTATCGGCTAGATGATGCACGGCTTTTCCTTTGCTTGCTTCAGGGTGAATGACTTCGAGATAAAAGCTGGAACTACGGAAAATATTGTAACGGCTCTTGAAGTCGTCAGAAAGATTTGGAATTAATTCTTCTAACACTTCAGGCTCATCCACGAACATGATTTTGACGAATTCTTTATCGGTTGGAATGTCCTTATATAATTGGTGCACGATTGGCATCCCAACAAGTTCACTCTCATGCATAGAGTATTTACCAACTGTTTCCGTTGGAACGAAAATTGATTCTTCGTCGATAGCGTGGTAGTGTACATTGTATTTTGTAGCATAATCGTTCACACGTTCTAAGTCATTATGGGTCATGGAGAAGCGAACGAGTGCTTCTTTCGAACCTGTTTGTTGTACGAGAGTGCCGTTATACGTCACGACGTAATCGTGGTCATTGACGAGGTCGAGTTCTTGAAGAAGACCTTCTACACCAGGGTATGGGCGTCCTGTACAAAGAACCACATAGACTCCTTGTGTGCTTGCAGCATTTAAAGCGGCCTTTACTCGAGGTGTAATTTCACGTTTTGAATTGAGCAGTGTGCCATCGATATCGATGGCGATTAATTTGATAGACATAGTTCCTCCTTGAAATGTGGAAAACACAATATACCGTATACAGTATATTGTGTTTTTTATTTATAAAAAGTAATTGGTAGATGATGCTCACATCCTGTGTAGTTGAACTCGGTCTCACAGGACTGACGTCCACTTCCCGTAGTAGCCGCACGACTTGTGCCAAGTCCCTTGCGTTACTCCGGTCCAGTGATTCAGTCCTGAGCGTTCGCCCTCGTATCCTGTGAAGTTGAGTTCGAAAAAGCAGAAGCTCAAGCCTTTCGAGGTTAGTCCGCGCGACTTGTACCAAGTCCCTTGCGGCTAACCTGCGAACCGTCATCGCCTCTAAACGCTTTTTCTCACATCCTGTTATTTCATTTGGTTAGAAAAAACATCCAATTGTGCAGCGATCGTTTGGAACTCTTCGTAGTCGTCCATAAAGAGTTCGTTTTGCATGTCGCGTGTCACCATTTCACGAGGGAAGTAGAGGCGTTCATCTCCACGAACCTTTCCAGAAATGGCTTCTACAATCGAACTGACTTGAGAAAGCTCGACCATATTTCCGTTGCGTTCTACGAGTTCAATTTGTGTTCTTGGCTTAATTGAATCTGGACGATAGAAATCATATGGCAAGTCGAAACTGTTGTTAATCGCAGTGTAATATTCAGGGTCAAACCCAACGGCTTCCACGATTTGTCTCATTCGGTCGATTTTTGCGCCATCATTAATTCGGTTAAATGGCACTGATTTGAACGGACGACGGTTAATGAAACGATCGGATAAGTCACTTAAAATCGCATCTTCTTCTAAGAGCCAGTGAGAGAAGTATGTGTTTAATACGCCGTCATCAAGACGTAAGTAATCTTCCAATGTCCAAGTTCCTTCGAAGAAAGGTTTTAAGAATGTTGCAGAGTGTTTTAAAGGATTTGATTCTGAGTTGTAGCAAGCCGAAGCGCGTTTTAATAGGTGATTTAATACGACTTCCATCCCACGTGAAACGGGGTGGAAATATACTTGCATGTACATTTGATAACGACTCACGATGTAATCTTCAACTGCGTGCATTCCGGAGTAAGTAAACGCAATGCCACCTTTATATGGACGAATCACACGTAGGATACGAGTAAGGTCGAATGTTCCGTAGTTAACCCCTGTGAAATAAGCGTCACGAAGCAAATAGTCCATACGGTCTGCATCGATTTGGCTAGAAATCAATTGAACCACTTGAGGGTTTGGATGCGTTTTTTGAATCACGCTAGCCACTTCTTGTGGGAAGGTAGAAGAAACTTTACGTAAAATTTGGTTCACTTCGGTTCCTTCAGATAAGATGATATCAATAGTGATTTGTTCATGGTTTGTGTCGAAAATTTTCTCAAAGGTATGAGAGTATGGGCCATGTCCTACATCATGCAGTAAAGCTGCACATAGCACTACGAGACGATTACGATCATCCCAAAGGCCATCTCCTTCTTCTTGAGTAGCGTAGTTTCTGGCAAAATTATCGCAAATGCGTCGAGCGATTTCATACACTCCAAGAGAATGCGAGAATCTGGAATGTTCTGCAGTATGGAAAGTGTACATAGAGGCACCAGTTTGTTTAATTCTGCGGAGTCGTTGTAATTCACGGCTGTTAATCAATTCCAGAATAATTGGATGTTGCACATGGATGTAATCGTGAACGGGGTCACGAAATACTTTTTCACGTTTGAATGCTTCTGTCATTCGTTTTACTCCTTCTTTCATTTAGATTGTGAAATGTTATCATAAGCACTTCCAGTGTATGCTATTTTTGGCGGAAATGCAAGAGGGTTTTGTTGAAAAAAAGCCTTTATAACGCTATTTTTGAAGGATTATTGTCTTTGAATAAATCGCTCAAGTGCTTTCTGGAATTCCGGAGTATGATCGAAGTCAATAGTTGTCTCTTCAAGAGAGCAACCCATCTGTGTTAATGCTTGTAAGACGCGAATTTGTACTTCTTCAATCGTGAGGGAGAGTCCTAAAGCATCTCCAATATTCCACATGCTATCGGCGTTTACCGTTGGAAAATGCCATTTGGTTTCTTGACCTTGGATCGCATGGTCATAAAAATCACGAACGACTTGACCGCGATAGTGTTGGTCTCCAAACACACTCAAGTAAATGGACACACAAACCACATCTTTTAACCTGCGTTGTGCAATCCCGGCAATTTTTCTTCCTTGAATGCTTAAATCGTAATCGCCAGGGCAATAGGAATCACTGACTTCAAATGCATTAATTCCACCTAAGGCACTAGCTTCAGGGAAGCTTTGCTGAATTAATTGCTGCATCCACTCGTATGCTTGATTGATTGTAGGCATTTGTTCGTTTTTGAAAAGAAGGCTAATATTTAAGATACCTTCGTTACTAACGACAGCGAGGCCTCCTGCTTGGCGGACAATGGGAGTAAATCCATGCGAGCGGAGTCGATGTAAGCCTTCTTCTAGAAATGGGACTTTTGTATCCGTCATCCCAAGAATGATAATATCTTCTAGTGTCCAAAAATGAACGAAAGGTCCCGTTTGCTCCTTCGTCAAATGGCGAATAATGGTTTCATCTAGAGCAAAAGGAGTCAAGATTTGTTCTAGTGAAGGGGTCTTTTCGATTTGCGTAGCGACTAGTTGAACGGTCTGGTATTGAATTGGTGATGATGTCATAGGTTTCTCCTTTAGAGTTCTTCGTGTTTTATTATAACAAAAGTTCAGAATGGGGTCGTCCGATATGCCGTTTTTAAGCCGTTTCTTAGGAAATTATTAAGTAAAATTCAAGAATCTTAAAAAGGACTAGCATAAATAGGAATTTTTTTATAGGATAAAGTTGAAAAAAGAACGAAAAGAGGGAATGCCCATGAAAATTTTAGTAGTAGATGACGATCGCGAAATCGTTGAACTATTAACCATTTATTTAAAAAATGAAAGCTATGAAATCGTAAAAGCATACGATGGAAAACAAGCTCTCGAAAAATTAAAAATGTATCCGGATATCGATATGATTATTTTGGATATTATGATGCCACGTCTAGACGGAATCTCAGTGGTTCATGAAGTTCGTAAAGAAAATGCGCAATTACCAATTCTTTTATTAAGTGCGAAGTCTACAGACATCGATAAGATTCAAGGATTAACCAATGGGGCGGATGATTATGTGACTAAACCATTTAACCCACTAGAAGTGATTGCCCGTGTGAAATCATTACTTCGCCGTTCGACCATTACGCAAGAAGGTCCAGCAAACGAAGAAATTACCATCGGACCACTAACAATTAAAAAAGAATCTCATCAAGTAACTACTTCTGATGGAAAAGAAATTCAATTAACGGTATTAGAATTTGGAATTTTATTCTTATTAGCGAGTCATCCAAACCGAGTATTTAGTGCTGATGAAATTTTTGAGACCGTATGGCAACAAGAAAGTATTGTTTCTACAAAAACAGTAATGGTACATGTAAGTCACTTGCGCGATAAAATTGCTGAAGCCACTGGAGGAGAAAAAGTCATCGAAACAGTATGGGGAGTAGGCTATAAAATTGAAGACAAATAAACAAAAGATTCTTCAAATTGGAAAAGCAAAAAATGAACCGACCATCCTCACGCTGACGCGTAAAGAAATCAGTGAACTGGTTTTAGAGGGGATTGTCACACTCTGTGTAGTATTTCTACTCTATCTCGGCATCTTAGTGATGATTAGTCAGTTAGTGAATGAGCCGGGAATCATTTCGATTCAATTCTCAGCAAGAGAAGTCCTGCAAATTGGCACGGATCAAATGTTGCTCTATAAAAATATCTTTACCATTACTTCCATTATTTTTGCGATTGCATTTACCTATTGGAGATTAATGAGAAGATATCAACAAATGCAATTGAATCATATTTTAGATGAACTGCATTTGATTGCAGAAGGAAGATACGATAGACGAATTCCATTCCAATTAAGTGGAGATATGGGACAAGTTGTCAATAGTATTAATCGACTGGTAGATTCGACGGTGAATGCTCTGGAAGAAGAACGTGCCATCGAAAAGTCAAAAGATGAATTGATTACAAACGTCTCACATGATATCCGGACGCCACTGACGTCGATCCTTGGATACTTAGGCTTGATCGTGAATCAGCCAAAGATTGATACGGATGATGCGAAACGTTATGCAGAAATCGCATATTCAAAAGCTGAGCAAATGAAATTGCTGGTGGATGATTTGTTTGAATATACGACGAGTAGACCGAATGGTGCTCCGCTTCGACTGAACGATATTCCGATTGTGAATTTTCTGGAGCAAATTGCTGCGGACTTCGAACTAGAAGCCCAAAAACGGCATATGGCGATTGAAGTGTCCTCAGAAAACCGTGATGTGGTGCTGGAATTAGATGCTGAAAAAATGGTACGTGTGATTAACAATCTGTTATCGAACGCCATTAAATACGGTCATGAAAATTCAACCATCTTAATGGAAGTGTTGAAGAAAGAGGGCGTCATTACAATTGCGGTTAGAAATGAAGGAGATCCGATTTCAAAAGAAGTATTGGATCAACTCTTTACAAGGTTCTATCGTGCAGAAGGTTCTCGTTCAAAAGAAACAGGTGGCACAGGGTTAGGCTTAGCGATTGCAGAAAATATTGTGCATTCTCATGGAGGTATCATGTTTGCCGAGTCGGAAAACGGACAAACGAGTTTCTATGTCTGTCTACCCACTGAAAACCAAGGATCTTTAAAAGAAATGACAAATCACAAATAAATACCGAGAAGGACGGCTACGTGCTTTCCTTTTCGGTTATTTTTATTCGCAAAAAAGGAAGATACTTGATACTATGACAAGAGACATTATGAGGGAGGATTCAAGATGAAACTAACAACATGGAATGTGAATGGCATTCGATCGGTTTTAAATAAAGGAGCGCTTCAAGAATATGTGTTAGAGAGCAATCCAGATATTTTATGCCTGCAAGAGACAAAAGCGCAACAAGACCAAGTAGAACTGGGAATGGAATTTAGTGAATATGAAGTGTTCTTCAATTCAGCTGTGAAAAAAGGCTACTCAGGAACAGCCATCTTTACGAAAGAAAAACCGTTATCTGTAGAATACGGAATTGGAATAGAAGAGCATGACCAAGAAGGGCGTGTGATTACAGCGGAATACGAGAAGTTCTATTTAGTGACGGTGTATACTCCAAACGCTAAACGTGACTTATCTCGTCTCGAGTACCGCCAGGCGTGGGAAGATGACTTCCTTGCTTTTATCAAAAAATTAGAAGAAAAGAAGCCGGTAATTTTCTGTGGAGACTTAAATGTGGCTCATAAAGAAATCGACTTGGCTAATCCAAAAACAAATACGATGAATGCAGGCTTTACAAAAGAAGAACGTGCAAAATTTGATCAAGTCGTCAATAATGGCTTGGTGGATGCGTTCCGTTACTTGTATCCCGATACAGTGGGTGCCTACAGTTGGTGGAGTTACATGGGAGGAGCTCGTGCTCGAAATGTCGGATGGAGAATTGACTATTTTGTGATTTCACAACCACTAACAGCCCTCCTTCAAGAAGTAAAAATCCGAAGCGATGTTACTGGAAGCGATCATTGTCCGGTAGAAATGAAAATTGAACTGTAGAACATTTGTTCGTGTTGTAAAAATTTGATACAATGGATGTATCAATTATAAAGAGGTATTCAAATGGCAAAAGACCATATTGTCGTGCATGGAGCACGATCTCATAATTTAAAAAATATAGATGTGAGCATTCCTCGTGATCAATTTGTCGTGATTACAGGATTATCCGGTTCAGGGAAGAGTTCGTTAGCCTTCGACACTTTATACGCTGAAGGACAACGCCGTTATGTGGAAAGTCTATCTGCGTATGCGCGTCAATTTTTAGGGCAAATGGACAAACCCGATGTAGATAGTATCGATGGCTTAAGTCCGGCGATTGCTATCGACCAAAAAACCACATCTAGAAATCCACGTTCAACAGTGGGTACTGTTACAGAAATTAATGATTATTTACGTTTATTATATGCACGTGTTGGGAAACCAATCTGTCCAAACGATGGAACACCGATTGAAAGCCAATCTCTCGAACAGATGGTCAATCGTGTGATGGAAATGCCCGAAAAAACAAAGATTCAAGTGCTTGCTCCTGTTGTGGTCCAAAAGAAAGGGGAGCATAAAAAAGTCTTTGAAAAAATTCAAAAAGATGGATATGTTCGTGTGCGCGTCGATGGCGAGATGCATGAAGTCACAGAAGAACTGAACTTAGAGAAGAACAAAAAGCATAATATCGAAATCGTTGTGGACCGTATTGTGGTGAGTGGTAAGAGTCGTTCACGTCTATTCGATTCGATTGAAGCAGCTCTCCGTTTAGCCGAGGGGTATGCCATTGTAGATGTGATCGGTGGGGAAGAACATCTCTTTAGCGAACACCATTCATGTCCGATTTGTGGATTTACAGTAGGCGAATTAGAGCCGCGTCTTTTCTCCTTTAATGCGCCATTTGGAGCCTGTCCGGAATGTGATGGCCTTGGATCAAAACTCGAAGTGGACTTGGAATTAATTGTTCCCGATAAGAGTTTGACATTGGAAGAAGGAGCGCTTGTACCGTGGAATCCTATTAGCTCCAACTATTATCCATCGATGCTCAGCCAATTTTGTGAGCAATTTAAGATTCCGATGAATATTCCGTTTGAAAAATTGACACAATCTCAAGTCAATATGGTTCTGTATGGGTCCGGAGATGCTACTTTCCAATTCCATCATGAAAATGAATTTGGTGGAGTCCGAGATGTAGAAATCCCATTTGAAGGCGTGGCAGTGAATGTGGAACGCCGCTATCGTGAAACCAATAGTGATTTTACAAGAGAACAAATGCGCCAATATATGACAGAATCCGCTTGTAAGACTTGTCATGGCTTCCGTTTAAACGAACAAGCCTTATCTGTCAAAGTAGGCGGAAAAAATATTAGTGAAGTCCTCTCTCTGTCTGTGGATGATGAGATTGACTTCTTCAAAGACTTAAACTTATCGGAAACGGATGAGCAAATCGCAGCTCCAATCTTAAAAGAAGTAAGTTCGCGATTGAAATTCTTACGCAATGTTGGCTTGCAATACTTAACCTTAAGTCGTGCCGCAGGAACTTTATCGGGGGGAGAAGCGCAACGGATTCGTTTAGCGACTCAAATCGGGTCAAACCTTTCGGGCGTTCTCTATATTTTAGATGAGCCTTCGATTGGGCTTCACCAACGCGACAATGACCGCTTAATAGAGTCATTGAAGAGCATGCGTGACCTAGGAAATACGCTGATTGTCGTAGAACACGACGAAGACACGATGCGTGCTGCGGACTACTTGATTGATATCGGTCCAGGTGCGGGTGAATTCGGTGGCGAGATTATCGCTGCAGGAACTCCAAAAGAAGTGGAGAAGAATCCAAAATCACTCACCGGTCAATATTTAGCTGGGAAAAAATATATTCCAGTTCCAAGCGACCGCCGCAGGGAAGACAAGGGCTGGATCCACTTAAAAGGCGCTGCGGAAAACAACTTACGTGGCATCGATGTGGATGTACCACTCGGTCGTTTTGTTGCCGTAACAGGAGTATCGGGTTCTGGTAAGAGCTCACTTGTGAACAGCGTATTGAAGAAAGCCTTAGCGCGTGAGATTACACGTACGAAGGAAAAACCAGGGAAGTTCAAGAGCATCTCAGGATTTGAGAGCCTCGATAAAATTATCGATATCGACCAAAGCCCAATCGGAAGAACCCCACGAAGCAACCCGGCTACGTATACGGGTGTATTCGATGATATTCGTGATTTATTTGCGACCACAAACGAAGCGAAAATCCGCGGATATAAGAAAGGTCGTTTCAGTTTCAATGTGAAGGGTGGACGATGCGAGTCTTGTAAAGGGGACGGCATTCTAAAAATCGAGATGCACTTCCTACCAGACGTATATGTGCCGTGTGAAGTCTGCCACGGAACGCGCTATAACTCTGAAACTCTCGAAGTGAAATACAAAGGAAAGAGTATTGCGGATGTTCTTCAATTGACCGTTGATGAAGCAGTAGAATTCTTCCAAGCCGTTCCAAAAATCAAACGCAAATTACAAACGATTAAAGATGTAGGGTTAGGCTACGTAACCCTTGGACAATCAGCCACAACGCTCTCTGGGGGAGAAGCGCAACGAATGAAGTTAGCTAGTGAACTCCAACGTGTCTCAACGGGTAATACTTTCTACGTGCTTGATGAACCAACGACAGGACTACATACGGACGATATCGCACGTCTGCTTGAAGTGTTGAATCGTTTAGTTGAAGCCGGTAATACCGTGCTTGTCATCGAACATAACTTAGATGTGATTAAGACCGCTGACTATATCATTGATATGGGACCAGAAGGCGGTAGCGGTGGTGGACTTGTCATTGCGACGGGGACTCCTGAAGAAGTGGCCAAAGATAAAAATAGTCACACAGGTCGTTATTTAAAACGCGCCTTAGAAGCAGCAGCCTCTCATAAAAAGAAGTAGAAAATTGCTAGAAGAGATAGTTTGACGAAGGTAGTTATGCTATACTCAACATAGATTATTTCTCAGGGGGAAACTTGAATGAACATGAAAGAATTAGTCGGCAAGAAAGCTGCAGAATATGTAGAAAGTGGAATGACGGTTGGTCTTGGAACTGGTTCGACAGCTTACTATTTTGTGGAAGAAATCGGTCGCCGAGTAAAAGAAGAAGCACTTGAAATCGTGGGAGTAACGACTTCTTTAGCAACGAAGAAACAAGCAGAAGCGCTTGGAATTCCATTGAAGAGCGTGGATGAAGTGGATTATATCGACGTCACAATCGATGGTGCAGACGAAATCGCTCCTGATTTTTCAGGAATCAAAGGGGGCGGCGGTGCGTTATTATTCGAAAAAATCGTTGCAGAGCAATCAAAGAGTGTTATCTGGATTGTAGACGAATCAAAAATGGTGGATTACCTAGGTCGTTTCCCATTACCAGTGGAAGTAGTTCCTTATGGTTCGCTTCAATTATTCAAACGTTTTGAAGCGCTAGGATACAAACCATCGTTCCGTGAACGCGACGGAGAACGCTACTTAACCGATAGTAAAAACTACATTATCGACTTGGATGTCTATCCAATTAAAGACCCAATCGCATTTGGAGAAAAAATCAAAGGCATGACAGGTGTGGTAGAGCAAGGCCTCTTCACAAACATGACTGATATCGTGCTTGTTGGAACTCCTGATGGGGTTGTCGTAAAACAATTCTAAAAAATAAACCGCTTAGAGTCAGCGATGATGCGTGATTCTAAGCGGGTTTTTGTTATAGTGTATTTTTAATTTTTTGAATCTCTTCTTCAGACAATCCGGTGTGCTTTATGATTTCTGTGATAGGAAGATTCATTTTAAGAAATGCCAAAACTTGACCTTCTTTAAGTCCTGCTTCTCTAGCGGTCTCTTTGGCATATTCGATTGTTTTCCAATAGACTTCTTCGTATTTTTCCATTTGTTCCGCCATCTTCATTTCCTCCGAATCTAAATTATAGAAATCAACAACAGCATAAGCGTCTTGAATTTCTTTGGATGCTTTTGCCGTGATTGTACCATTTTTAAGGAAATTTCTCCACTCATTGAAGGCTTCGTCCTGGTTAGGTAATGTGGTTGCTAAATTGACGAGATAAACGCGTTCGAAAGGTTGACCTTTTTCATTTAAAACTTCTCGATTTTTCTCTAAATTCACAAGGCCGATTTCTACTCTTGGTTCAGGATCTTCTTTAAAAACAGAAAAATCAGTTACGACAATTGAAATAACAGGTTTATAGGTTTGATGGCCTGCAGAATAACTATCCATATAAGTTGATGCCATATAATAGCGAATGCGTTCAAAGAAGCCTCTATGCTTATATAGTTGCATTTCAATGATAATATCAATGCCTTCTTCTGTTGTTGCGGCAATATCCACGATGGTTTGGTACATTTCTAAGTTTACTCCAGCGAGATTTTCACGATATTTTTGAATTTGATATGGATTGGTTGGCTTCACATTAGATAGTTTCATCCCAGTAACAACTTGAATAAAATTTTGTAAGATATATTCTTTTCCTTCGCTTGTCATCATTTTTTTAAACATTAAATCATTTGTTGGTAAAATCTTTCTCATTTTTCATCCCTCCTATCCTGAGATACGATAAAAAGGGGAGGACCTTTCAATTTGTGTAAGAAAAACAAGGCAGTTTGTGCTATACTAGTAAAGATTTAGTACTGAAAGGATCTGATGAAATGTCATCATTCATGGAAAAAAGAAAAGGGCTGCTTTGTACATTTGCTATTGCGGTTGTCTCAGTGATGCTCGATAAGCTATTCCCAGTTATAGGGAGTGCGGTATTTGCCATTATTTTAGGGATGGTCTTAAACCAATTTTGGAAAATTCCAAGTGATTTTAGACCAGGTATCAATTACTCAGCGAAAAAATTATTACATTACTCTATTATCGCGCTTGGATTTACAATGTCGTTTGCGCAAGTGAGCCAAACAGGTGCGTCATCGTTCCCAGTGACGATTGTGACAATCTCGATTGCATTTTTAACAGCGCTATTTGTAGGGAACTTCTTTAAACTATCTCGTCCATTGAAGATTCTTGTTGGATTCGGGACTGCCATTTGCGGGGGCTCCGCGATTGCTGCAGCTTCACCAATCATTAAAGCGGAAGACGATGAAGTAGCGTTGTCGATTTCAACCATCTTCCTTTTCAATGTAATGGCGGTATTCCTATTCCCATTCTTAGGACATATGATGGGCATGGACGCGTCTCAGTTCGGGCTTTGGGCAGGGACAGCGATTAACGATACATCCAGCGTGGTCGCAGCCGGTGCAAGTTACAGTGCAGAAGCCCTAGAAATCGCGACAATCGTAAAACTGACTCGTGCGTTGATGATTGTTCCAGCGTGTATTGTGTTATCTTTAGTGGAAGCTCGTCGTATGAAACAAGAAGGACAAACTGTACAATGGAAGAAAATCGTGCCAATGTTTATCATTTGGTTCATGGTCGCTTCCATCATTACAAGTGTGGGCTTATTCCCAAATTTCCTTGTACCGTATACAAAATTAGCATCTAAATGGTTGATGGCGATGGCATTAGCAGGTATCGGAATGCAAGTATCCTTCAAACAATTCAAAGAAGCAGGGGCAAAACCAATCTTAACTGGGCTAGCAACTTGGTTTATGGTGGCTGTTTCTAGCTTAATCATGCAGTACTTCGTTTTATAGAAAGGACATCTCATGAAAAGATTATTAGGACTCGGGTTCTGGATTAGCGCCTTGTACTTTGTTTTATATACGAAACTCCCAGCGCTACAAGCCTTCGTGAACACACCAGTAGGACCTTATGTGCATGTCTCGATGGTCTTGTTACTGATCGTGGGGATTTTCTTCTACGTGTTGCGCATAATCCATTTCTTATTTTTCCCGTAAACATAGAAAAGAGCTTAGGCAATCGCCTAAGCTCTTTTTGTTTTTAACGTTGGGC
>ERZ773054.1694-NODE-1694-length-12618-cov-3.350633_pt1 | contig 12618 bp, 8 predicted proteins | sample MGYA00580630_ERZ773054 | MGnify/ENA primary metagenome ERZ773054 (study PRJEB29015, sample SAMEA2737994) | human oral metagenome | biome: human oral; feature: human-associated habitat; material: dental | place: China | collected 2115 ... | reverse complement strand
ACTTCATCAACGCCTATAACACGGCGAAAAAAGACGCTGGCGAAGACGACAAAGTGCTCGCCTACTCCGACGATATTCAAACCATCATGTCTTCGATTACGACAATGGTGGGCGTGATTACAACCGTACTCGTTGGTTTCGTAGCCATCTCGCTCATCGTATCATCGATTATGATTGCGATTATCACGTACATCTCAGTTCTAGAACGTACGAAAGAAATTGGAATCCTACGTGCAATGGGGGCTTCGAAGAAAGATATCCGTCGCATCTTTACTGCAGAAACTGCTATCGAAGGATTTATTTCCGGGGTACTCGGTATCGCGATTACGCTCCTTGCGACTTTCCCTATTAATGCGATTGTTGCACAAACAACCAAGGTCGACGGAGTTGCACAATTACCATGGGATGCCGCTCTTATCCTAATTGTCATTTCTATCGTTCTTACAGTCTTAGCTGGTCTCATCCCTTCACGCATTGCAGCGAAGAAAGACCCAGTCGAATCGCTCCGCAGCGAATAACCACAACACTTCAAAAGGTGGATAAAGTCCAAGACTTTACCCACCTTTTTTATTGCCTAAATTAACATATATGTTAATTAACAACTATGTTAAATTCGCCCCCGACCCTTCACCCATCTAGCCTAAAAAGCACAAGACAACTCGACTTTTCACGACCAATTGAGTTGGCTCTAGGAAGCACGGATTCTATTGCCTAAACTAAAAAAACAAAAACCCTCTGGACTCTATAGTGGAAACAGTAAAGAGGAGCAAGCAATGTGAATTACCGAGGGTTCGTGATTCATCACTTACCCTCGGTTTGAAGCTTGCTAGGAATTGAGACTTCGGCTCAATCCGGTGCCTTTACTGTCACCACTATGAAGATGTCCAGAGGACTTATTTTGTTTTTTACAAGATTAGGCCAACGACCCCATTGGATCCCATGGTGCTAACACAATTGGTTCGCTGTTGAAGGCGTCGAGTTGCTCTTTTGTAAGCAAGTCTTTTCTGATAACGATCTGATACGTATACTCATCCATCCACGCATCGCTCATCATCCAGAACCCTTCAACCCCAGATTCTTCACCCCAACTATTTTCCACTTTCCAGCGATTTGGTTTACCATCGACAAGGTTCACCCCTGTTAATACCATTGCGTGCGTCATTAAGCTATCGCCGTATTCAAGACGCTCGCCTTTTGTGAGTGAATAATCGATTCCTGTTAAGCCTTCAAGGTCGAAGTTATTCAACGCAAGACGACCGTTGCCACGGTTTGAAGATTGACCGACATCGCAACCGAACCAAACAGACTCCCCTTGTTCTAATTGGCGAATTGCTAATTCCTTGAACGTTGCCATATCAAGATTCAAGTAGCGCACTTGGTTGCCAACGACATTTCCAAGCATCTCAACAGTGTATGAACGGTTGAATGGTTTGTCCGCGGTTGGTGAATTGATGATAGACACGTAATCGTCCAAGTTCAAGCCCACGAATTGTTCGAAGAAGCTTTGTGGTGTCAAATTCAAGTGACGGTGGAATTCCTTGTCTTTATCACGATATTCGAAGTCAAATGTTTCTGGAGGAGTTCCAAGAGTCACGCTTAGTAAATCATACACTTCTTGCATTAATTGTTTACGTGTTTCGTTGATTTCCTCTTCGCTAGCACCTCTTGCCACTAAGTCGCGAAGGACTTTTGCGTCTTGGCGAAGTTTTTTATTTAAGTATTTGTTCAAATCGCTTGAAGCCGAGCTTGAAAAACTTTCCGGCATCACACTCTTTGGCACAACCCCATATTTTTTGAAGATAGACACAATCATATCCCATTGCCCACCGTCTTGTTGAGGGGTTTGTAAAAGGAAGGCTACATTGCGGCTTGTCACAGGTTCGCCCGCTGTTTTTAAAATATTTTCATGGAAATAATTGGCCTTTTCGTATTTATCCCAGAAGAATGTATAGCTTTGTGAGAGCTCGAATTCTTCGAGCTTGAAGTTATTAAAAAGTCTGTGGCGGAACGTATTGAGCGCCGCAAACATCCAGCAACGACCAGAAGCCTTTTGATTGGCTACTTTTCCGTGCTCCAAATCAATCGAATACACCGGCTGATTTTCCACAACAGAGGCGACCGTTTCACTAGCACCTTTCAAGCCATTCTTCACCGCAGCATTTTGCGCCACGATACGCTCTGGCTTACTTTGAAAACTTTCTTTATATTGTTTCGTCAATTCCTTCGTTAACGTAAACATAACTTCATCTCCTTTAACCTTAATATTCTTATCGTACTCCTCTTAAGAAACGGATGCAATACGATTTAATAAAAAAGCAACAATATCATTAATATTTTGCTTCCATCAAAAAAGACGGTATCCCTACCGTCTTTTTCTTATATCCTCTTATTTAGTAAAATCTGCCATATTGATTGGAATGGACCTTCCGTCCGGCAAGCGCAATTCCGCTGTTCCATCCATATTAAAGACTAAACTATCTAATCCTACGCCATAACCAGCTGCAAACTTAGCAAGTTTTTCTTGGACAGGGTCCACTGCAGGCTCATCATTCTCTCCTGAATCTAAACTTGGCTCACTTCCTTCATTTTCATGAGGCTTTGGAGTTGATGGAGTTTCAGATTGGGATTGCGAAGTGCTTGGCTTAGAAGTTGAGTCTGAAGGTTTCTCTTCTTTCGTTGTTTCCTTTTGTTCTTCTGAAGTGCTTTGCGGCGTCTCTTCTGGTTGTTTTTCTTTTTCTCCTTGTCCCTTTTCCCCTGTAGTTGCTGTGGTTGGTTTCGTATTTTCTGCATCTTTTTGCGCATGCTCTTGGAATTGTTTGAGCACTCCCGGTTCTTCCGTCTTTTGTTTTGGATCTAAGACAGGGACTTCAACCACATAATACGATTCATTTTCTTCGTAAGGGTTCGCCATAAAGGTCACACGAATGACATTCCCTGGAGTAGAAGTAACTCCTTTATAGGCTTCAGGAATCGGCAACTGGATTTCCCCTACTTTATAGTTATTTTCCAAATATGGTGTCCCGTGGAATTCATCAAAGACACGTACCAATGCTTCTGTTCCTCCCGGAATCTTATACTGTGGTTTCAATCTGAGATGAGTGTCCCCGGCATAAAACGGATAGAAAATAGTATGACTAGCCATTTCATAAGCAAGAGATGCGGTCACTGTGAATGTCCCTTCATAATGAACTTCTGGATAATCTTTTGAAGTGATACTATATTTAAATGTTTCTCCTGGAAGATATGATTTAAGAAGTTCAAAGTTCGCAATATTTCCAACTCCGTCCCCAAACACTCGACCAGATAGTTTTTCTAGTTGATGACCGTCTGGAGTTGTGAGTTTTACAGTCATATTCGTTCCTAATTTCTCATCGATTCCCGGAGCAAATGTGAATGAAACACGCTTTTGCCCATTGGCTAAAGTAAAAGCCTGGTTGTTAAAGGTGCTTGCTTTCAACAGCGCAATTGCTTCTTCTAATTCCGCACCAGTATACACTTTATTATTCCGTTTTTGTGCTACTCCATCTTCCGGTTTAGAGGTTTCATAATCATGATGAGAATGCCCACCACTAAACGGTTTACTCTCATCAATCGGTTCTGCATGATGATGATCTCCATGAGGATAAATAATGGAGTTCTTTTCCTTATCAACCACAATTTGGTCTCGCTTAACCCCATATTCTTTCATAATTCGAGCAATTTTTTCCTCGATTTTTCTCTCTAACTCTTTTTCCGCTTTATTCTCCTGAGTCGTATTTTCTGAAGGAGTCGGTTCCTGCGTGGTATTTGGTTCGTTAGTCTCGGGTGCTTCCTCAACCTTTCGACCATAATACCGCGCTCTGGCTTCTTCTAGGTTTTCTTTAGGAATCAAATATTCCCATTGACTATTTACGAGTTGCTCATACGGAATGACATGAACATCTTTTAAACTACCATTATGAGCTACTAATAAATACTTGCTTGTTTTTCCAATAATATGATTTCCATCAAATAAAAAACCATCACTTGTAGGATAATGAATTCCTGGAAATTGTTTTTCATTTGAAGAGGTATCAGGTGTTTGATTCTCCTCTTTAGAACTTGAAGGAGGCGTTGACAGGAATGCTCCTGTTGTTCCTCCAAAATTGGATTGAACTATACCTGGTGAAGAAAACGAATGCGCGGTTTGATTCAATTGACTCTTATAAATAAAGTGGTAATGGTCTCCGTGTCTCACCACATAACCAACCTCATTCTCCTCAACAACATCTTTGAAATCAAAAGTATAATGGTCCTCGTTAGAATTCAATGGATAAGGAGTCTTCCCGTTTTTATGCTCGAAAATAGCATCTTTTGGAACTTCTCCATAGACGAAATGATAGTGATCTCCGTGTTTTTTAAGATATCCATTCGCAAAAACTTCACCCACGATCGTTTTAGGTTTATTCTTTTTAATTTCTTCAGCCGCTTTCTCGTATTTGGCCATTTTTTCCTTATCGATTTCTTCTTTTGTTGTATCCTCTGTAACTGGTTCTTCTTGTTTCATAGCGCCTTGTTGATTCACCCAAACAAATCCGCCTAATAGAGCGATACTGGCACTTCCAATAAAGAGTGATTTCTTTAGTAATTTCATCAAATTTCCCCCAAAAATATTATAAATCGTATTTATTACGTTTTACAATATACTACCCTGCCTCGCTTCTGTCAACCACTTTGTGAGAAAAATCTTCAATCTTAAACTTTTAACTCTAATTATAACTGTTTAAAAAATTCCTAAAAGAATCGAGTTTTAATCGATAAATAAAAAATTTGAATTATACTAACAGAAAATCAATTACCAAAAGGAGCTTATTATGAATTCTTCCTTCAAAAAACTCATCTTGATGAATACCTTATACGGATTGTTTTGGGGAGTTATTTTTATCTGGGCTAAATACATGGATGTCATTAGCGAAGCTCCAAAAGGCGGGATATTCCGATTTGATTTCCAATCGCTTGTTGGTTGTATTTTGCTATCTGGAATTTATCTGTTTCCACTTTTTAAAATGGCAGTTAAGAACACGAACCTCCTTGAGTGGAAAAAATCAATAGCTTTAGGCCTCTCTACGATTCTTGCTTTCTTAGTTGGAACTTTTGATATTTCAAAAAAAGAATTCCTCATCACTCACGAGGGCCTCTTGTATATCCTTGCAATTGTTCTATTTCACCAATTGTTATTCCTTATCTACAAATTCTTCAAACGAAGAAAACAGGCTTACTAAATTTTTAGAAGCCTGTTTTTATTTAAATCGAAAAATACTAATCCGAGGGCATACATTCAAAATCTAGTACGCCCTAACTTTTTAAAGTAGCTGTTTTTTATGCGTTCCCTTCCTAAGCATTGGCGATAACATCGTAACAATCCATTTAATTGAAACCAAACAAAATCCCTAAACTTACTCCAACAATGAAGCACCACACCTCTGCCGCTCCCTTCCTAAGCATTGGCAACACCATCGGCAACTACCCATTTAATTAAAGACAAAACAAACTCACTAAACTTCCTCCATTAATGAAGTACCACACCCCTGCGTTCCCGTCCTAAGCATTGCCGATAACATCGCAGCAGTCCATCAAAAAAGAGAAAGCATAAAAACATCTTGCGAAACACTCCAAACTCGCAGGAATAAAACAAAGCTAAACTCCATAAAAGTACGAAAGAGCCCTTCGGATTCTATAGCAATCATCATAGCGAATGTAATCGATGCGAATTAGTGACTCTGGAAATTTATTTCCTAGAGTCACTTTGAGGCTCGATAGGAGCTGAGACATAAGGCTCAACCCGGTACAGCTATAATGATTGCTATGAAGAGTTCCGAAAGGGCTCGAAGTACATTGGAAGCACCAGTGTCTTTTACGTGAGTTGTTTTAACAAAAATAAACAGAATATCTGGCTGCTCCAATTGTAGAGCACTATGGATAAACAAAAAGAGCATCACTGGATTGAAAGAATAGTGGGAAATCGTATTGAAACGAATAAGAGGGAGTTAGGAATTGATTCCTTACTCCCTCTTTGAGGCTTCAAAGGTGAGTGACTACAGGCACGAGCCGGTACCCCACTATGATTCTTTCAATCATCAAACTGATGCTCGAAGGTTTATCCATCCCATCGAAAGATGGATGAATCTGTCAGATATTCTGTTTTTATTTCACCGGAGTTAAAGCAATGAACTGCTCGATGTTATCGGCAACTTGCGCGAGTGCCTTCTTCCAAAATGCGCTGTCTTCCACATCCACACCCAACACCTTCGCAGTATCTTCCGCAGAAGTCACCGTTGTGGCACGCAATAACTCTTGATATTTCTCAACAAATCCTTCAGGTTGCTCTTGATAGATGGCATATAAGCCTTTAGAGAACAATCCTCCGAATGCGTATGGGAAGTTGTAGAAGCTTAAGCCGCTGCTGTAGTAGTGCGGTTTGCAAGCCCACATATATGGATGCATTGCATCTGGATCTAATCCATCGCCGTATGCTTCTTTTTGCGCATCCGACATTAATTGTTCTAAGTCTTTCGAGAACATGAAGCTCTTTTCGCGGTTTTCAAATACTGCTGATTCGAATAAGTAACGTGAATAAATGTCCACGATGATTTGTGTTGTATCTTGTAATTGCGATTCAAGTAAGGCTACCTTTTCAGCATCGCTCGCTTGTTTAATCACTGTATTCATCACGATGTTTTCATTGAATGTTGACGCAGTTTCAGCAACAGGCATTGAGTACTCTTGGTTTAATACACGATGGTTTTCGATATGTAAACCGTGGTACGCATGTCCTAATTCGTGCGCAATCGTTACAACGTCGCTTAATGAACCAGAAAAGTTTGTTAAGATACGTGATTGTTTGATGAATGGCAGGTTGCTACAGAACGCGCCTCCCACTTTTCCTTTACGTGGTAAGAAGTCGATGTAGTTGTTTTCGTAAGCTTCTTTTGTCATTTGCGCTAAATCTTCTGAGAAGCCTTTGAAGTTTTCTAATAAGAATTCTTTAGACTCTTCGATTGTGAAACGACGTGAGCTTTCTCCGATTGGTGCAAATAAGTCGTAGAATGGTAATCCATTTTCATGACCTAAGAGTGCTGCTTTATGTTTTAAGTAAGCGCGGAATTGTGGTAAATATTCGCGAATCGCTTCAAGAAGCGCATCTAATGTTTGACGAGACATACGAGACGCTTCTAATGTTTGTGCTAGTGGTGATTCGAATCCACGTAAGCTTGTTTCTGTTAGCACTTGTTGTTTAATATTGTTTAAGGCAAATGCAATTGGTTCTTTGATCGTATCGTACATTTTTAACTCTGTTTCGTACGCTTCTTTACGAACCGCTGCATCAGCATCATACGCCATATTACGAATTTCGCTAAGCGTTACTTTTTTGCCTTTAAATTCGCCTTCAACGCCGGAAGTCATCGCTTCGAAGAGTTGTTCCCAACCGTCTCCACCGCTAATAGAGAATTTCGCAATCACATCTTCTAATTCATCGGATAATAGGTGTTTGTATTGTTGTTTTGCTTCTGCAAAGTAGAATTCGTAGTCTTTTAGATTTTCGTCGGAAGTGATATCAGTTTCTACGCTTCCGATAAATTTGTAAACTTTGGTATACGCACTGTTTAACGAAGCATATGCGTTACCAAATAAAGTGCGGTATTTATTCGCTGTTTCGTCTGTCGTGTTAGCAGTTAATGTTAAATTAATGTAGTTTCCTAGACGGCTGCTTAATACGCTGAACTCTTCTAGCGCTGCAATTGCCACTTTAATTGACTCTAAGTTATCTTCGAGCGTTAAGCTATTGAATACCTCTCTAAAGTTTGAAAAACGTTCAAAATCACGTTTAAACTCTTCACTTTCAAATGAAGGATAGATTTCTTTTAATGACCATTCTGTTGACATTTTGGATCCCCCTTATTTTCACTATATGTTTTATTCTACCCAATTTTTCTGAAAATTCATAGTGTAAGTACCTTTATTCTCCCACAAACAACGTGTATACTTAAAGGGCAAACACTGTTCAAAAAGGAGTTCTTATGAAAAAGACTTGGAAAGAATTGTTCCCAGATGCCCTTCTTGGAGAATCGACTCAAAATGCTGTTCCTGTAGAGTTGAACGGTGAAACGATTTTTCTCTTAGAAGAAAGTTTATCAGAGCGCGAACGATTCCTCATCGAAACCTTAAATACACAACCAACAAAATCTTCAATACCAACGCATCCTTGGCTTGCCTACTTGGAAGGAAAAGGCGCTCTTCCAAGCGAGACCGCCTATATTCAAAGTGTGCATTTAGCCGTTTTTCCAAAGCAGGAAGGCGTCTTTCACGAAAAAGACTGGTTAGAATTCGTCGAAAACTTAACCATTGGTGCCCTCGCCATCTTCAAAAACTTCCGACATCATTATACTCTAGTGGTGAATCCGGGACTCTCAACCGCTCTTGCTAGCACTCTTTTCGAAGTAAAATCCGCTATTGAAGACGACTTTGCGGTAGAGCTACAAATCTTTATTGGGAACCGATGGGCAACGAATACGAATACACCCCTACTGTACCAAGCCGAAAAAGCTCTATTTGTTGAATATTTATTACATTCTCACAAACGTTCTTGTCTAGAATTCTCACCTGTTCTTCTATGGGGAATTGCGAATGGACTGGTGGATATTACCCCGATTGCAGATGAGCTCCTCCTTCTGTTAAATGCTGAAGAAGTAAAAGAGTTCGTTGAAGCCCTCTGGGACGCTCATGGAAATGTCTCAAAGGCGAGTCAAAAACTATTCTTACATCGAAATACTTTACAGTATCGCATCGACCGTTTTGCAGAACAAACCGGGCTCAACGTCAAGGATATGAATGACCTCACGCTCTGCCACTTACTCTTACAAAAACAAAGTTACTAAAAAAACAGCCACTTCTATATAGCATAGAAGTGGCTGTTTTCAATATAATATTACGCTATTACAGCTTCTTTTTTAGGAGCGACTTTTGTTTCTTTAATCGTCACTTTCCCTTTTTGAGAACCGATTGTCACTTTTTGGCCGAAGCGAATTTCTCCGCTGAGGAGTGCTTCACTTAGTGGGTCTTCGATTTTCTTTTGAATTGCACGACGAATTGGGCGTGCCCCGTATTCTGGGTCGAATCCTTCTTCTGCAATTAAATCAATCACACCTGAAGTGAATTTCAATTCGATATTGAGTTCCGCAAGACGCGTCTTAATATCTTTTGTCATCAATTGAACGATTTGACGTAATTCCGGTTTCGTTAATTTATGGAAGACGATAATTTCGTCGATACGGTTTAATAGTTCTGGACGGAACGCATTCTTCAACTCTTCACGGATACGTTTTTCCATTGCAGCATGGTCATGTTGGATGGTTTTCGCGCCGAAACCAACTGATTTTTCATCTCTGAGAGCTGTTGCCCCAAGATTTGATGTCATGATGAGAATCGTATTTCTGAAGTCGACTTTACGTCCTTTCGAATCTGTCAAATGTCCATCATCTAAGACTTGTAATAAAATATTAAACACATCCGGGTGGGCTTTTTCAATTTCATCTAAGAGAATCACAGAGTAAGGTTTGTTGCGAATCTTCTCTGTTAATTGTCCGCCTTCATCGAATCCAACGTATCCTGGAGGTGAACCGACTAAACGGCTAACCGCATGTTTCTCCATATACTCAGACATATCGATACGAACAAGTGCGTCTTGGTCGCCAAACATCGCTTCCGCTAAAGTTTTGGCTAGCTCTGTCTTACCAATCCCTGTAGGTCCAAGGAATAAGAATGAACCGATTGGACGTTTTGGATCCTTCAATCCGCTACGAGCACGGCGAATCGAACGAGCGACCGCTGAAACGGCTTCTTCTTGTCCAATCACGCGTTGGTGCAATTCTTTTTCAAGATGTACCAGACGTTCACTTTCTTTTTTCTCCATTTGTTTCAATGGAATTCCTGTCCATTGCGATACCACTTCTGCGATATCTTCGTCTGTGATGGCTGCGACGAATTCTTGTTTGGCTTCAACTTCTACTTTCTTGCGTAGTTTTTCAAGCTTGTCGCGTTTGGCTTGTTCTTTCTTGCGTAAACGAGCTGCTTCTTCGAATTTTTGCTCACGAATCGCTTCGTCTTTCTTCACTGCGAGTTCTGCCACTTCTACTTCGAGTTTTTGAAGTGGTGAGTGTTTACCACTGCGGTCCAGACGGGCTTTTGCAGCTGTTTCGTCCATCAAGTCGATGGCTTTATCTGGTAATTTACGAGATGTAATATAACGAACCGATAATTGTACCGCTGCTTCAATCGCTGCGTCTGTGATTTCCACACGGTGGTGGTCTTCATAACGTTTGCGAAGGCCTTTTAAAATTTCAACAGTGTCATCTGCGCTAGGTTCGTTGACATGAACAGAGGCAAAACGACGTTCTAAAGCTGCATCTTTTTCAATATATTTTTGATACTCATCTAACGTTGTCGCCCCAATAACTTGGATTTCTCCACGAGCAAGCGCAGGCTTTAGAATATTAGAAGCATCAATCGAACCTTCCGCTCCACCGGCACCAATCAACGTATGCAACTCATCAATAAAGAGAATCACATCTTGTTCGCGGTATACTTCATCCAAGATTTTCTTCATGCGCTCTTCGAATTCACCACGATATTTTGTTCCTGCAACGACTGCACCCATATCTAACATCATTAAACGCTTCTCAGCAATTTCTTCAGGAACTTCTCCAGAGACCATTCGTTGAGCTAAGCCTTCAACAATAGCTGTCTTACCAACACCAGGTTCCCCAACGAGGACTGGATTATTTTTCGTACGACGGCTAATGATTTGGATAATGCGGCGCACTTCGTCTTCACGACCAACCACTGGATCAATCTTTCCTTGACGGGCTAATTCAGTTAAGTCACGCGCTAAGCTGTTTAATGTAGGGGTTCCCTCTTGGCTGGATTCTTGGCGGGCTTTTCTTTTAGCAGCTCCAGAGTTAGCTGGTTGAATTCCTATTTTCCCGTAGATTTCTTTCATTAATTCTTGAGGGTCAACTTGGTTATCACGAAGAATCTTCGTTGCTAATACCTCTTCACGTAATAGGGCTAATAATAAGTGTTCTGTTCCAACTTGTGGCACTTCGAGGCGTTTTGCTTCATCTGTAGCAGATAAAATCACCTTTTTAGCTCTAGGAGAATAAGGCATTAAATAAGGATCCATCTGTTTACGGTTTGAGCCATATCCTGTAAGAGACTCAATTTCTGTACGAACGATTTCTGCTGTGAGGCCTGCTGCGCGTAGTACATGTCCAGCAATTCCTTCTTGTTCTAAGATTAACCCTAATAATAAATGCTCTGTTCCGACAGCCTGATGCTTAAATAAAATAGCTTCTCTAGCGGCTAAGACCATCGCACTTTTTGCTTTTGGTGTAAAAATTTCACTCATGGACTTTATCCTTTCTGTTTCTAACGATACTTCAAGTTATCGATTAATTTTTTCATCATATTACTACGAATTTCATCTCCATTTTTAACAGAAACTGGGAACGTGTCCTTCTCCATCATCAAAGCCATCATTTGGGCTTCACGTTTTGATATTAATTCGTTCTCATATAAATTTTGTAATAAATGATTTGCTTCTCGTACTGATAGTTGAGGGGGAATTAAATCTCCTAAAGTGTTTAGAATATCCATTTCATCCACTAAATTTACTTTCATAATGCGGATATACCCACCGCCTCCACGCTTACTTTCTACAACATATCCTTGTTGAATCGTAAAACGAGTATTAATCACGTAATTAATTTGAGAAGGAACGCAATTGAATTGATCTGCAATCTCACTGCGTCTGATTTCTACTGTTTCATTCGAAAGCAATACATTTTTCAAATAACTTTCTATCAAATCGGACATATTTTGATTCTGATTTTGCATTCATCTTCCTCCTTTAACCTTGACTATATTTGACTTTAATTATACAGAAGTTTTCTCTCCTTGCCAATTAAATTGCTTTTAAACGAAAAAGAAGCTAAACAAATGTTTAGCTTCTTTTCTTCATAACTATCGGGAATACAGGATTCGAACCTACGACCCCTTGGTCCCAAACCAAGTGCTCTACCAAGCTGAGCTAATTCCCGAATATGCACCCAACAGGAGTCGAACCTGTAACCGCTTGATTCGTAGTCAAGTACTCTATCCAATTGAGCTATGGGTGCATTGTATATTTAGTTAATGCCGAGGACCGGGGTCGAACCGGTACGGTCATCACTGACCGCAGGATTTTAAGTCCTGTGCGTCTGCCAATTCCGCCACCCCGGCATGGGCCATGGTTTTACATTGGCTAAGCGGAAGACGGGGTTCGAACCCGCGACCCCCACCTTGGCAAGGTGGTGTTCTACCACTGAACTACTTCCGCAAATTTGGTTTTAATGCCGGCTAAAGGACTTGAACCCTCGACCCTCTGATTACAAATCAGATGCTCTACCAACTGAGCTAAGCCGGCTATGAGTGATACAGGGCTCGAACCTGTGACCCTCTGATTAAAAGTCAGATGCTCTACCAACTGAGCTAATCACTCATCAATGGAGGTTAACGGGATCGAACCGCTGACCCTCTGCTTGTAAGGCAGATGCTCTCCCAGCT
>ERZ773054.1690-NODE-1690-length-12643-cov-22.893708_pt1 | contig 12643 bp, 7 predicted proteins | sample MGYA00580630_ERZ773054 | MGnify/ENA primary metagenome ERZ773054 (study PRJEB29015, sample SAMEA2737994) | human oral metagenome | biome: human oral; feature: human-associated habitat; material: dental | place: China | collected 2115 ... | reverse complement strand
CCCCCACCCGCGTCACGTTCTCTTCTCGGACGCGACCCCGGCCTCGTCGATCCCAGTCCACGATACGGTGTCCCTCTCCATCGACCGACAGACGGGGACGGCGCGCGACCAGTTCCTGCGCTTCACGGAGCGCGCGGCGGCCGGCATCCTCACGGGCACGTTCACCCTCATCGACGAGGCCGGGGCTGAGTTCTCCGATACAACGACGATTGAGGCCGCGCGCTTCCTCCTGGGGGTTGCTGGCCTCATGGTCCGAGGCATCGGCTCGGGGCGCTCTGGGGGCGACGGAGAGTGCATGGTCCTCGTGTCCGGTGAGGCGCTTGCCGCGTGCCACGAGCGCTCCACGTCCAAGTTCGTCGCATACGCCTCGGACCAGTCGCAGGCGTTGAGGAGGAGCCTCAAGAAGCTGGCGGCATCGTTCACCGAAGCCGTCGTCAACGAACTCCCTGGACCGCGGCAGGGCGGCGTACAACACCGGGTCGGGACAGTCGGCGGTTCCGATGCTGACCGCAGCGGCGGGCACCACCTGATCCTCGACCTCACGCTCAACTCGCCCATCGTGTCCTACGAGGTCCCCTTCTCGAACGAAATCCGATCCTTGGACTTCCTGCGCGGAACGGTGCTGCTCCCCTGGCTGCACCGGCTGGTGTCATCAAACAAGCGCGGAGAGCACGAAGCAGTCATTACCAACGCCGTGACCGGCGGCCACCTGTTCGTCTCGGACGCGCTGCCCGTCATCGAGGGCATCGAGGGACTCCCCGTTCCCCTCACGCTCAAGAGAGACAAGACGCCGACCTCGGACTCGACAATTGCCCTGTACGGCGACTCCACCGAGGAAACGGGGAAGATCCCCGTTCGCGGCGGGTACGTGTTCTACGACCCCAGGGAAGGCGACAGCAAGGAGCCTCAGGGGTGGTACGGTAAGCCACCCCTGCACGGGCGACAGACGACCGCCATCAACCACGAGACGGGCGCTGCCAGCAAGGGGCAGCTGGTTCTCGTCGACGCACTGCCTGAAGGACTGAGTATGCGCGCGCACGTCTGGATGTCAGATGAGCTCTGGACGGCCAGCGGCGGCGATGACTTACTCGCCAAGGAGCACAAGGCCCGGTTGGGGTCACGCAAGCTCACGGGTACCTTCGGTTCCGCAACGTGCACGCTCCGCAAAGAGACAGACGACGAGAAAGAGGCGCACAGCCGCTTCGATGACGCTGGAAGCACGCAGCCTGTGGGCGCTGCCTCCATGTCCGCCGACGGGACGGCAGCCGGTGAGGACACCACGGCCTCGTCCCGTGAATCCACTAAGGTTGTGTCCCTGTGGTTCACCTCCGATGTAATCGCACGTTCTGACCTGCTGGGGCCGGGCGGAACTACCGATGACCTCATTCGTGCATTTAAGTGCAAGGGCATCACCGTCGAGGCAGTCGGCACACCCTCGATCCGGCACCGTCGCGTCGACTCGTGGTCGCCTGCGGATAACGGACCACGCGCAACTCGGCTGGCGATCCAGGCGGGATCGATGATCCGAGTGCGAGTCAGCGTGGCGGATCGAGCCAAGCTCCTGGAACTCGCTCCCTTCGGAATCGGTGAACTCAGCGCCCAGGGCTACGGGCGCTTCGCCGTGGACCACCCGCTGCTCGAGCGCAAGAGCCTCACCGTCACAAGAGCAACAAGGCAGGACTTTATGTCCTCGGCGGACACCCAAGGAGGTGAAGGCAAGTGACCTTCACACGCTATGAACTCACCATCCCCGTCGAGCTGACGTCGGAACTCCACATCGGCGGCGTGGACGAGGTCCCCGACCGCGACGGAGAGGGAACCATCATCCGCTTCAACCGCAATGGCCTCAAAGAGCCGACGATCCCGGGCAGGTCCATTAGGGGCGTGGTGCGCGCGGCGTGCGATGTCGCCCGTCAGGCGCTGCAGGAGGCCGGGGATCCGGCGACTCAGGACGGAGGAGCGTTCTCGAAAGACAACTGGATCTCCCTATGGGGCGATGACACGGACTACACTGGTAGATCCGCCAATGATCGCGGACTCCGAAGTAATGAGTCGCTTCCTATCAGGAAGAGTGCGCTCACCTTCCACGCTGTGTCCTTCCCAAAATACAAGGACAGCAACTCCGGAGAATCCCCGTTGCCGAGACGTCACGGCGTCGGCATCGACAGAACGACCGGCGCTGCCTCGGACGGGGCGCTCTACGAGCACGAGTTCCTTCCCCGCGGCACAAAGTTCGACATTCGTATCACCGCCGAGGGACGCGACGACGAAACGATGGGACGCGAAGAATCGAAGGGGATCCCAAGCCCCGCGTCCTCCGCTTCCGTCAAGAAACTCCTCGAGTTTATCGTTGACGTCCTCACATCCGACACTGTCTCCTTGGGTGGCCGCACAGGCTCTGGACAGGGAAGGATCCATGTCATTGAGCCGAAACTCCGTCGCATCAGCGGGACGACCGATGCTGGTACGCTGACTGGACCGGCGGACATTCTCGATACTCTCATCGGTCAGGACGAGGAAGGGACGCCGATTCCACTCGAACTGGGCGGATGGGCCCTCGCAGAGCCTGCGTGCATCACGATTCATTGGTGGTCCCCCACGGGAGTCTTCGTCGCGGAAGACAGGAAGCTGACCCAACAGCGTCAGGCCAAGGCACGAGCTGAGGGGAACCCTGACGCCCCAGAGATCACCGAACCTCTTCGAGATCCCTCTGAAGCGTGGGAGGAAGCCCAGCTCCTCATACCGGGCACATCGATTCGCGGGACTCTGCGTTCCAGGGCCGCTCGCATCGCGCGGACTGTCCTCGCTGCACGCGGCGATCTGGAACCCCTCGCGTCGCACGACATCCACGAGCAGATCGCCGCGGAGCCGAACCTCGTGCGATACATGTTCGGTTGCACCGATTACCGGGGCGCGATCACCATCCACGACTGTCGGTCGGTAGAACGCGGCACGCGCGTTGAGGTCACGCACAACGCGATCGACCGCTGGACGGGCGGCGTGGTCGACGGCGGGCTCTTCACCGAGGCTGTGTATCTGGGCACCGAATGGGAGCCAATCACAATCGACATTGACCTGCGGCGCCTGTTGAAGAACATCGAGACGGAGAAGGGGCTGGAAGACAATCACAAGGCCACCGATACCGGCGAGGTGAAGAAAGCGCAGCAGAAGAATCACAAAACAACCGATTCTGACGAAGCTAAGAACGGTTCGGGTAACGGCAAGCAGTCGAAGGCTACTGATGCCGACTACGCTCACGCCGCCTTCGTGTTGCTTGGGTTGGCACTCGCCGAGTTCTCCGCGGGTACTCTCCCCTTCGGTAGCCGTTCGACGCGAGGCCTTGGCCAAGTCGTCGTTTCGTCGTTCGATATTCGTGGCAGTGCCCACGAAGGTGTCAAGATTCCAACAAAGGAGCGCTTTGGCGACCGGGCGCTGGAGCACCCAGGCACCGCAGCGAGTCCCCCGCCGGACGATCGATGCGATGCGCAACGCAGGCTCGCTGGAGCTGTCCTTGGCTTCTTGAAGACGATTGATGGCGCGGAACAGTGGTCCGAGCGACTTGAGGAAGCCCCTGCAAACGGCGGCACACGATCGAAGGGCGAGGAGAATACTCATGAGTGAGCAAGTTCAGACAGCAACACTGACGTGCACGCCGATCCAGCCGGTCTCCGGAGGCGCGCTTAGCCTGGGTAATTTCTTGACGCATGTTTGCTCTAGTTGGAGCGGTAAGCTACAGGGCCTGGCGTTCGCGACCAACGGGACGTGGCCCGTGCTGGGAGTGGTCAACGAAGAATCGTCAGAGGGCCCGAGGTTTGATGTGAAGCCGATCACCGGTAGACCGTTCGAGCCCGACAAAGTCTTCGAGCTGCGTCTGTGGGTGCCGGTTACACATACTGACGATCCCAAAGACGGTACCTTGTTGGCTCATGAGTTCCGTTGGGTCAACGGCGAGGCTGCCGTGGATTTGACGCTTGAAGCTGGCACTGAACGCAATGGAACTACCTCTGTCAGCGGATGGGCGCACAACATGAGCTATCTGAAGCACATGCCCGCAGACTCTGACACAGGGAGAGTCGACAACAGCCAAATGATGGCAGTCGAGTTTATCCAAGAAGAACAGCAATACGGAAACATGGTAGTCACCGATCAACTATTCACGGGAAAGTGGAACTAATCATGTCAAGTGAGAAGCATAAGTCCAAAAGGAACCCGTTCCATTCGTCCGTCAACTGCATTCCGGTCCTACGCCCGCCCTCGAGAAGGAATCTGCGCCACAGCCGAAAGGGCGAGAAACAGAACGAGTCCGTCTATTCCTCCCTACCCAAAGAGACCACAGCCTTTCTGAGCGATTCGTTCCCTGACTCTATTGACCATCTTGGGGCTGACACATACAGTGGTTCCCTCAGCCTGACAATCAAGGCTATGAGTGCTCTAGTTTTCGGAGACCAGAAGAAATGTGATGGGAAGCCGACTGAGATTAGCATCCCGATTGATCCAACGACCGGACATCCCTTCATTGCCCCAACAATGATTAAAGGAATGATCTCGAACGCATACGAACGTTTGACCGCATCACGGTTCCGCGCATTCGGCGATCATGGTACCACTCTTACGTACCGAGCAGACCCCGCTGCTGCGCTCGGACTTGTACCCGTGCAGCTCAACGAGAACTACGACCACGGCACTCACAGTGGAAAGCTACTCTACGGGCCAGGACAAGCTCTCTATGCGAAACTACTGACGCACGAAAACGATGAGAACGGGGGGAACAAGAAGAAGCCACTCCCTCTTCTCAAGGGATCCCCTGCTTGGGACAAGCTTCACCACGGCGAGCTCATTGACTTTAAGGCGAAGAAAATTGGGGATTCATATATCGTCACACGAATCAAAGCAAGAGAGGATAGCGCCTACTCGCGACTCACCGTTCCAGCCTGGGTCTCCGATTCTAAAAGCAGCGAAACCAAACATACAGGATGGTTTTATTCGACGACACCGGACGACCTACTCAAAATAGGAAAAACTATATTCGACTCAAAGCTATCCGAGCGAATCTTCTTCTGCGACGAGCAAAACAATACTGAGGTCGAGATCGATCCCCAAGCAGCAGAAACATATGATCGAATAATTCGCTCGTATTCCTATGATTCACAAGATCCCTCTTCAAGGAAACCAACTTCCCCAAGCAGATTCGTCATCGACCGAGCAGGAAACAAGGACATAGATCCGATCAACCACTCTGGCCTGCTAGCATATGCACGCCTTCAAGACGGCAAGGTTGTTGAGCTCATGCCAACACAGGTTGGCAGACGCAACTATTCGCAAAGCCCTCACAGTTTAGCGCTCGCGCAGGGAGTGCTTCCTGCCGCCCACGCGAGCGAGGCATCCCCAGCAGACCGAGCCTTTGGGTTCGTCGCCAAAGATGCTCCGTTGCCCTCGGGCCAGCCCAACGATCATGTGTCGGCACTACGTGGAAGAATCACGATCGGCGCTGTTGATGCCAGCAGTGTGATACCCGAGGATAAGAGGATAGACCTTCGCCCGCTTCTCGCGCCAAAGACAACATCCGCTCGCCGATTCTTAACAGACGACACGGGCAGCACGATCAGCGGACGTCACAGGCCGGGTTACTATTCAGAGGGAGACCTACTTGGGGCAGCTTCGTATCCGTTTCGGCGTAGAGATTCAAGCAGCGCCAAGAAGGGAGACGGACGTCTATCTTACGCTACCCTCGGGTCTTACGAAGCAGAGGTTTCGGAAGAGATACCCAACTTAAATAAAGAAACGAATCCAGACATCTATTCCACAGCAAGAACCTGGATCAAACGAGGAAGCACTTTTTCCTGCATCCTCCGCTTCGAGGGCCTCAGACGGGACGAACTGAGGATGCTTATCTGGGTTCTGGATTCAAAGCTGCTAGGCAAGTATGCCCAATACGCTGATCCACAAGAGTCTTTGGAAGATTCTTCAGCTGCACCTGTAGTCGAAGGCTACCTAAGACTGGGAATGGGCAAACCTTTCGGTCTCGGCCTAGTTCAGGTTACCCACACGCCACTGGAGATCGTCAAAACCTCTTCCGGAGCGGATCCTGACACGTTTGGACTTGCTGACGACTACGAGAGCCTTGAAGGCTGTTTGGGGGCACCGAGCGACTACGCATTCGACCCTTCCGAGAACTGGAATGAGGCTTTTCTGCAGGAGGCAACCAGCTTCTACGAGGCACTTTCTGGAACCCCTTGGTGCAAGGCCTTTCTCAGGTCGTGTGTCGGCTATCCGGGGAAAACAGAGGTGCGCTATATGAAACTGAGTGAAAACAAACGCAACAACAAGACCGACAAAACAGGGAATCCCCACAAGGGATATGCACTCGCTCCACGTTCCCTCGCTGACGATTGCTGGACAGCGTCTTTAGAGGTCCCTGATGAATAGTGAGGCGTATACCTGACTCGCATTCGATTCTGTCCCTCTAGCTTCACTGCTAGCGATCATGCCCCTCACCACACTCCCCGACACAACCCCACGTCATCGAGCGCTATGGCCGCACCGAGTATGTCGGCGCGGTCGGCGCAGGAGGCGCAGATGGGGTAGATGTGGATGACGTCTTCGGCGTCTGTGATGGTGGAGGAGAGCAGGTGGCGCACGCGAGCTAGGGAGTCGGTGTCGAGGCGCAGCTGGAACACGGATTCTTGGATGCGGTAGCCCCAGGATTCCAGGATCTTGGCGACTTTGAGCCGTCGCCGGTTGTTGGCTATGTCGTAGGCGACGATGTAGATCATCGCCACGCGATCCCTTGCCACCGGTAGTCGGGTTCGACGATCGCTCGCGCGAGCATCTGCGCGGAGTGCATGATGTGCCTGCGCCACGATCCCGAGTATCCGGGCAGGGCACCGGTCACCGAGCGCTGCGCGCAGGCCTCGTACGCATCGACGAGGATCTTCTTTCCTTCCGCTCCAAGCCATACTCCCCCACCGTCAGGTTCGGGGGAGGCGTGTTCGACGCGGAGTTTGCGCGTGCGCAGCAACGCCATGACGGTTTGGTCGACGAGGAGCGGACGGAACTGCTCCATGAGGTCGAGGGCCAGGCTCGGGCGTTTGTCGGTGGGCGCGTGGGCGATGCCGAGGCAGGGGTCGAGTCCGGCGGCATGGAGGGCACCAACGCATTCGGAGAGGAGGATGGCGTACCCGTAGGACAGGGCGGCGTTGGGTAGGTCGCGGGGTGGGCGTCGGCTGCGCCCATGGAAGGGAACATCCGCTGGCACGCACATTGATAGGGCGTCAAAGTAGGCGGCAGAGCTCGCTCCTTCGATGCCCATGATTTCATTGACGGATCGAGCCTCTTGAAGGCTGCGTCTCCATACGTGCATGAGTGCGGTCGTGTCGGCAACGTGCACGTTGTTGTCTCGTCGCGCGATGCGCGTGAGGACGTGGATTTGCCCTCGGATTTTAGCCCCGATGAGGGCGGCGGCCAGGGGAACACGGCGAGTTTCGTCGCGAGTCAGGGCAACTTGAGCGAGGAGTCTGCTGGCGTGTGTTCCCCTGTTTGCTCCGACAAGGCTGCCTTGGTAGGAGCCTCGCCGCGACAGGCAGACGACGTCGACGCTTGAGCGCATTGCCCAGGAGCGCGCTCCGGCGGAGAGTCCTACGTTTCCGGACAGGACGATTCTGGCGACGTTGTTCTTGGGCAGGCTGGTGGCGGGGATTCCCGCGGGTCCGTCGACGAGGAGGCGTCCCCCTTTGACGTGGACGCGCGCGCCGTCGCGCCCGACGTAGAGGATGCGGTCGGCCAGGTTCGTAGGCTTTTTCTTTTCGGATGGGGGCACATGGTCGATTCCAATGCTGGCGAGGGTCGCGTCGGCGTCGACATGCTGGGTCACAAGGTCGCAGATCCGCACCCCGAGCGTGACGGCCGCACCGGCCACGGCATCAATGGCCTCGTCCAGGCGCTCCTCGGTGGGGGCGGCGAGGACGAGAGTGGATGCGACGCGCGAGTATGGGATGCCTTGACCAGAAGCGTACCTGTCAAGGTCGAGGAGGGCCGCGTCGGCGAGAGTGCGGGTGATGGGATCGGCGGGGTTTGAAGGGTGGGCTAGCTCACCAATGATGGTGAGGGCATCTGCGGGAATACCGAGGCATTCCAGTCCCAACAGTACGACGTGGTCCGTTTGCGCCGGAAGGAGTGTGGCACGGGCAAGGTGCTGGTTGCCGTGATCGTAGTCCACAAGGACGGTCCTGGTGAACGCTTCATGACCGTCGGGGGTGTCGTCGTAGCTGCCATGCGGGCGCTCGAGGGCGAGCAGCCGGGCGAGCGTATCCGAAAGGGATTCCGAAAGGAGTGCACGTAGTATTGGATCCGCGCACTCGATCACATGGGTATCAATGTTCTCTATGACGGGTGGGGGCCAGTCGGGGTCAGCAAGTTTGCAGAGCTGATCGTCTGAGAGCATTTGCCCTGACGCGACGCCTGCACTGTTGGTGAGAAGTCGTCTGCGTGCGCGGGTGAGGGCATCGGGGGTGGTTGCGTCCCTCATGGACGAGGCGGTGGTAGGTTGCATCATTGTCTGACCTTCCGGAGCATCAACTTAAAGGTTACCGTACAACCAACCGAGGTGTTCGCATGGCGACACGCCGACCCATCCCCTCGTTTCCGGGCTGAGATCGCCGCAGCGGCGCGTCGGTGGCGATGCGAGGAACCGCAACGAAAACCCTGATATTCTGATCCCGTGCTTGCAGGTTGGAAGGGTGCTTTTTCAACTGTCGGCGATCCGACTTCCTGTTTTTCCTGGTCACACAGGGAATGACACGCCGGACTGTCATAAAGCACCGAGCGCCAAACGGTGCATTAAGACTTACCGGTGACGACCATAGCCGACTTGACCTTGGTGAGAGTCATAAAGCACCGAGCGCCAAACGGTGCATTAAGACTGGTAGGGGAGGCCCCCACCGTGCCCGCTGTGGCCGGTCATAAAGCACCGAGCGCCAAACGGTGCATTAAGACGCCTTGAGCTTGCGGGTGTTAATCTTAGGCTTGTCGTAGGTCATAAAGCACCGAGCGCCAAACGGTGCATTAAGACCGCCCTGACCAGCTGATCGTAGACCTTCAGCTGCTCAGAGTCATAAAGCACCGAGCGCCAAACGGTGCATTAAGACGCGCTGGAACAGCTCCACCCGAACGTCGCCGCCCTCACGGGTCATAAAGCACCGAGCGCCAAACGGTGCATTAAGACGTTTCACCGTTGGAGAATGTGTTCGCCTGAATTGTCTGTCATAAAGCACCGAGCGCCAAACAGTGCATTAAGACCCGTCCCAGTCGAAGCAAACCAGGTCGCCGGGCGCGTCATAAAGCACCGAGCGCCAAACGGCGCATTAAGACCGCGTGCGGACAACAAATCCCCGCGCAAACCAGACACCGGCCATAAAGCACCGAGCGCCAAACGGTGCATTAAGACTTCGACAACGCGAGGAGCCATTGCCCGTTGCTCAGTCATAAAGCACCGAGCGCCAAGCGGCGCATTATGACGCGAGGGCTTCGATCTGCCGGATGAACGGGTCTCGGTCCATCATAAAGCACCGAGCGCCAAACGGTGCATTAAGACGGCATTGGTGGGGGTCTCCATTCCGATTTTAGAGTGTCATAAAGCACCGAGCACCAAACGGTGCATTAAGACTGCCTGCCAGTCTCGCAGTCCTGCATATGCGTCAAGCCATAAAGCGCCGAGCGCCAAACAGTGCATTAAGACCTTGGCCAGACCGTACACGCGGGACAGTCGTCAACGCTCAGGCCATAAAGCACCGAGCGCCAAACGGTGCATTAAGACTCAGAGGATTGCATGCCCGGGTGGTTCAGGCACTGCACCGTCATAAAGCACCGAGCGCCAAACGGCGCATTAAGACAGGTACTTGTCCTTGCCGACCGTGCGCTCGATCTGGGTCATAAAGCACCGAGCGCCAAACGGCGCATTAAGACTGCGAGGATCCACTGCTCCCTAATCGTTGTTTTCCTCGGTCATTAAGCACCGAGCGCCAGAAGGTGCATTAAGACCGCACAGCCTCATCCTACTGACGCTTATACGCCGAGTCATAAAGCACCGAGCGCCAAGCGGTGCATTAAGACAACACCCAAGCGTCCATCTCAACCTCGTGGCGAGTGCCCGCGTCATAAAGCACCGAGCGCCAAACGGTGCATTAAGACAATGGATCTAGCTTCTTGGCCCCCGGTTTGGGTGCGTCATAAAGCACCGTGCGCCAAACGGTGCATTAAGACGCAATGAGCGCGGTCGGTAGGCTGCGGACGGTCTCATGTCATAAAGCACCAAGCGCCAAACGGTGCATTAAGACCGGATATGGTCGGCCACGTCGCGCATCTGCTCTTTCAGTGTCACAAAGCACCGAGCACCAAACGGTGCATTAAGACCAGCAGCCAAAAAGCCGCGCAACCAGACACCCCCGCGAAAGGTCATAAGGCACCGAGCGCCAAACGGCGCATTAAGACGCGATCTGATTCCAGTCCTGAGTCGCCAGCTTCCCGGCAGTCATGAAGCACCGAGCGCCAAACGGCGCATTAAGACCAGTAGTCGCGGCGGCTCATGGGTGTGGAGAAGTCGAGGTCATAAAGCACCGAGCGTCAAACGATGCATTAAGACGCGCTGATCTTGGGATCCTCCCACCAGCCTTCACGGAGCGCGTCATAAAGCACCGTGCGACAGGCGGTGCATTAAGACATGCTCGCCCACGGGGTGTCGGCTGCTCAGTTGTCCATGGTCATAATGACCGAGCGCCAAACGGCGCATTAAGACCCACCATCACGAGCCAACACCGCACGCCACCTAGACGTCATAAAGCATCAAGCGCCAAACGGTTAATTAAGACTGTCGAATCTCATGATCAAGGATGCACTTCTTTAGAGTCATGAAGCACCGAGCACCAAACGGCGCATTGAGAATTGTCATACCCAAGGTCTCCGTACTGGCACCACCACTGCGTCATGAAGCATCGAGCACCAAACGGCGCATTAAGACGCGATCATGGCGTGCAGCCACGTGTTGAGCACACTCATCATGGTCATAAAGCACCAAGCACCAAGCACCAAGCACCAAGCACCAAACGGTGCATTAAGACAGGCTGAATCCTGGCCTCTGGAAGTAGACCCATGTTGTGCCATAAAGCACCGAGCGCCAAACGGAGCATTAGGACAGGTCGATCTCGAAGCCCGTGTCGAAAGCGATGTCGTGACGTCATAAAGCAGCGAGGACCAAACGGCGCATTAAGACTTCAGAGACATCTGCTTGCCAATGCTGGTGTTGGGAGGTCATAAAGCACCGAGCGCCAAACGGTGCATTAAGACTTATTCGGGTCGTGATTCTCCCGCGACCGCACGCGACGGTAATAAAGCACCGAGCGCCAAACGGTGCATTAAGATGCGTCACCGGACAATGACCAGCCCCACCATGCGCGTCTTAAAGCACCGAGCGCCAAACGGTGCATTAAGACAGCGCATTGTAGAGCTGCTCCGTCAGATACTTAACCTGGTCATAAAGCACCGAGCGCCAAACGGCGCATTAAGACAGCGCGTACTTGGCCATGAGCTTCTCTGCCTGCTCTCGGGTCATAAAGCACCGAGCGCCAAACGGCGCATTTAGACTCCTTCTTGATGCAGTAGAGGTCATCCTCCTTCAGGATCGGTCATAAAGCACCAAGCGCCAAACGGCGCATTAAAACATCGCTTTATCAGTGCCCTGCTTGGTGTACAGGGTCGGGTCATAAAGCACCGAGCGCCAAACGGCGCATTAAGACTTTCGCCCATGAGGCCGCGAATCTGGGCGGGCGTCCACCCGTCATAAAGCACCGAGCGCCAAACGGTGCATTATAACACGAGTGTTCGTCGTCCGTTGATTGTTTGCCAGTAGGCGAGTCATAAAGCACCGACCGCCAAACAGTGCATTAAGACTCGTCGAACGGGTCAATTGCGGTTTCTTTCTTACGTGCGTCATAAAGCACCGAGCGCCATCAGGTGCATTAAGACAAGAACTCGCGCTTGCCGGTGTGTGCGACAGCCAGGTCGAGTCATAAAGCACCGAGCGCCATACGGCGCATCACGACGCGGCACCCCGCGAGCTTTTCACGGGACAAGCCCAGTATGGACTAGCACGCACACAACCGAGGCCTCCCCGGTATACCCGGGGAGGCCTCGTCAACGATGTACGCGAAGGGCAGCTACTGCCGCGAACCCGAGGGCCGCTTAGCCGGATGCCGCCTGTCCTCTCCCCTCCACCAGGGCATCCAGGCTCGATACCCATCAGGCGGCGGGGTGGGCGAGTCGGGCTCGAAGCCCAGCTCGTCGGGACTCTGCGGGATGCGGTTGACGAGGAAGTACTTGTCCTTGTCATCGCAGTGCTCGCGCACGATAGTGCGGAACTCGGCGAGCTCGCAATACAGGACGCCCGTGATCGGATTCCTCCTGTACACCACGATCTTGTACAGCCAGTAGGCGAACAGCGCGACGTTGGCCGCGAGCGCGGCGGCCGCGCACGCGATGTTTGCTCGCGGGTCCATGGTCGCGAAGTTGAAGATGTCCGAGGGAGGGACCAAGACCTCGGGCAGGAGGGTGTTCATGGAGATCCAGAAGACCAGCGTGAAGCAGCGGAACCAGA
>ERZ773054.1687-NODE-1687-length-12669-cov-28.642540_pt1 | contig 12669 bp, 10 predicted proteins | sample MGYA00580630_ERZ773054 | MGnify/ENA primary metagenome ERZ773054 (study PRJEB29015, sample SAMEA2737994) | human oral metagenome | biome: human oral; feature: human-associated habitat; material: dental | place: China | collected 2115 ... | reverse complement strand
CCAACTGGAACTTACTATGAATTAGATTATGGTCGCAAAACTAACTGATGTCGCAAAACTTGCAGGCGTCAGCCCCACTACCGTCTCACGGGTTATCAATAAAAAGGGGTATCTATCGGAAAAAACCATTCAAAAGGTCAATGAAGCCATGAGAGAATTGGGCTACAAGCCCAACAACCTGGCTCGAAGCCTCCAAGGAAAATCTGCTAAGTTAATTGGTCTCATTTTCCCAAACATTAGTCATGTCTTTTATGCAGAGTTGATTGACAAGTTGGAACACCAGCTCTTCAAGAATGGTTACAAGACCATCATCTGTAACAGCGAGCATGACTCTGAAAAAGAACGGGAATACATCGAAATGCTAGAGGCCAATCAGGTCGACGGTATCATTTCTGGAAGTCACAACTTGGGAATCGAAGACTACAATCGTGTGACAGCGCCGATCATTTCCTTTGACCGAAATCTATCACCAGACATCCCTGTTGTCTCCTCTGATAACTACGGTGGCGGGGTCCTCGCTGCCCAAACCCTAGTCAAGACAGGTGCCCAATCTATTATCATGATTACAGGGAATGACAATTCCAACTCACCTACTGGACTGCGTCATGCTGGCTTTGCATCTGTACTCCCAAAAGCTCCTATTATCAATGTTTCGAGTGACTTTTCTCCCGTCAGAAAAGAAATGGAAATCAAGAATATCTTGACTCATCAGAAACCAGATGCCATCTTTGCTTCGGATGATTTGACAGCTATCCTAGTTATCAAAATCGCTCAGGAACTGGGAATTTCTGTTCCTGAAGAGCTTAAGATCATCGGCTATGATGGGACTTACTTTATCGAGAACTACTACCCTCATCTGACAACAATTAAGCAGCCTCTAAAAGAGATTGCCCACCTCACTGTTGATCTCCTCTTGCAGAAGATTGAAGGCAAGGAAGTCGCGACAACTGGTTACTTCTTACCAGTCACCCTATTACCTGGAAAAAGTATTTAACTACAAAAAACTCAGACCAATTGATCTGAGTTTTTTTATGATCGTAAATTTTCTAGATAGCGCTGGGCTGTCTCTAAGTTAAAGGTTTTCTCTGCGATGAGGCGCTCGACCAGGGGAGCAACCTCGGTCTCACTAGCACCAGCCAGGAGAGCCAAGGATTTGGCAGAAGGATTTTAGTCTCGTTTTTCCAATCAAAAAATATTGAGCATTTAGTTCTGAAACACTTTAAGACAACAGATACAAGACAAATTTCCTTATACTCTTCTAAAAGTTTTTTACCCAACTGATGTTATTGTTACCAAATGTCTCCATGATGAATTCATTCGATTTACTTGTCTTCTCCTTTGTTATTTAAGATATCTTCATTTACACAAAATATGTTTTTTTCCTATAATAAAACACTCCTATCTCTAATTTATCAGTTTTCAATAGGGATATTTTTCTTATATCTCATTTTATGTAGTCAATCCCCCGCGTGTGCGGGAAAAACCGGTACATCTTATGCTCCTCAACGAAAACCTTAGGATCACCCCCGCGTGTGCGGGAAAAACGCTTCCTGAGCAAGCCAACTACTTGCACCAGCGGGATCACCCCCGTATGTGCGGGAAAAACAAGTGTATCATGTTTAGCTGGGACAGTTACACCAGGATCACCCCCGCATGTGCGGGAAAAGCTTACGAGCGACTACAAAGCCCTCAGTCGGATCAGGATCACCCCCGCGTGTGCGGGAAAAACCTACCAATCTTCTTAAACTTATCTTGAAACTTAGGATCACCCCCGCGTATGCGGGAAAAACTTCTTGCGTGCTTTCTTCAGGTCTTCGAGACCGGGATCACCCCCGCATGTGCGGGAAAAACCATAAAGCGAATACAAGCATCTGTGTTTGCCTGGGATCACCCCCGCGTGTGCGGGAAAAACTCAAACGGAGACATCATTGCCATGCCTTATCCGGGATCACCCCCGCGTGTGCGGGAAAAACTCATCGATGGCAAATATAACCCCTTTTAAACCGGGATCACCTCCGCGAGTGCGGGAAAAACAACGTATCAAGGTCACGGTCAGTCATGCTGATAGGATCACCCCCGCATGTGCGGGAAAAACGGCTTGTAGCTGTAATAGATTGGCTCGTAGCCAGGATCACCCCCGCATGTGCGGGAAAAACAATTCTGTGACAGGTACAATTAACTTTAATGTGGGATCACCCCCGCGTGTGCGGGAAAAACCTGAAGCGATTATTTGCACGAATTTCGGCTATGGGATCACCCCCGCGAGTGCGGGAAAAACTGAATGGAATCAATACAGCGTAGGGGACATATAGGATCACCCCCGCGAGTGCGGGAAAAACTTTTCGCAAAAGGTTGTAGAGGGTTGATACTTAGGATCACCCCCGCGAGTGCGGGAAAAACAGGTCAGAAAGCGCATTGGAATTGGATTTATAAGGATCACCCCCGCGAGTGCGGGAAAAACCAGCTGACTGGCGAATGGCTTCCTGAGGAACCAGGATCACCCCCGCGAGTGCGGGAAAAACATAACTCTTCAAAGGTTAGGTGGCGTGCTACTAGGATCACCCCCGCGAGTGCGGGAAAAACCGCGACGGTCGTTCCCAATATACTCACATAGCGGGATCACCCCCGCGAGTGCGGGAAAAACACTAAAAGATCCCATTGAAATCGCTAATCCCGATTGATTCTATCCAAAAATTTATTCACTTTTGTTGATAACTGATAGATTAACTTAGCGTCCGGTAAAGCTCTATGAGGAACTACCTCTTCAATTCCATATTCCTTAAGAGCTGTCTGTAATTGATAGTTAGCCAGAAATAGTTTTTCACTCTTGACAAATTTCTTTAAATCATGAGTTTTATTTGATAATAAAGGCAAGCCTAACTTGTTAAGCTCATTGTTAATAAACTTAACATCAAAATTGATACCATAGCCAACTAAAGCTGATTCACCTATAAAAAGCAAAAAATCGGAAAGTACTTCTTTTAAATTTCGACCATTTTGTTCTAATAGAGTCTGAGAAATTCCCGTTAATTTAGAAATCTTCGTAGGCAAGATTCCGTCATATTTGATAAGAGCATTAAACTCTTCTGTAGTGGATGGAGTAACCTTAAGTGCCCCAATTTCTATAATGGTATGTTCATTCTCATCTAAACCATCCGTCTCAATATCAATCACAATATAGGAACTCTGTGGTTTTGAAGAAACTTCTGAATGACGACCAAAACGCTTGATCCGTCTAAACTTAGCAGCATCACTGTATCCAAAACTGGATATTTTTCCATTGCTGTCTGTTTGGCTAGGTAATAGAATTAATGGGATTCCATCATAGTCTAGCACACTCCGCTGAGCATTTACGGTATCAAATTGATAGCCAATTTCATTTCTAAAGGCATAACTAATTGTAGCCTCACCTTTTCCAACGTTCGCCTTAATACGATTCCATAACTTTTCACGAACCCTAGTATTGATATTTCCAACGTAAACCCCTGTGGCAATTTCTTGCATCCACTTGGTTAAATCCCCTTTTAAAGACGGCGGAACATTTTTTAAAGTTAAAACAGTCAGTGGCATATTATCAATTCTCCGTATAACTAACTCCATGTTTAACAAGTTTATCCTTATCATCCCATAAAGAAAGCGTATCAATCACTAACTCCTCTTCATCATCTATTTCAAATAGATATTGAATATCAGCAACTATCCGAGCCATTAACTTGCCATCTACGAAGGAATCTCTTGTTTTCAATCGAGCAAACTTACCAATATCATCATCCTCAGTATAGTTAGCTGCAATTTCAAAAGCTAAGGGAATAGTCAATTCAGCTTTATATAAGTCTGCAATATCATAAATAAAGGATAAATCATGGCCGGTATGTACAAAACCAAGACCTGGAGAAACACCTAGCGCTACCACTATACTATACACCAAACCGTAAAGTGCTACATTAGCTGCGGATAGCGCCTGATTCACTACCGTCCCTCCTTCAAAATCATCAGGTCTGTAGTCCCTTTTATCCCAAGGAACCTTGAATTTTTCAGATTGCATCCTATATGCTTTTCTCACCCTAGCTCCTTCACGACCCCGTAGTTGCTGCATTGTTAATGTGGTGACATCTTCACCAGGAAATCGCATTTGATACATTTTACGGGCAACAGCTAAACGCGACCGAGAATTTGAAACCAGCTTAGCCTGTCTCTCTAAGAATTTTGTTGAATGTGCTAAGGATCTTCCATGAGCATACTGACGAACACCTCGCTCACCAACCCAAACCATACTGGTTCCAGCATCTCCTATCAACTCTACAGCACGATGGCTAATATCAGTACCCGGCCCTAGCAATAATACACCAATCATAGCAACAGGTATTCTAACTGTTCCGTTGCTATCAAGCACTGTAATAGCGCTATCCACACGATTTATCTTTGCGTGTTCTACGTAAATAAAGCTGACACGATCGCTTATTTTAGGAAGTTCTCGCAGAGATGTTTTCTTCGTTCCACTTTTTTTTACCATGATTCGTTTCCCAATGGAATTACGGTCATTAAACCAAAACCGTATGCTTTTTTCTTTCCCATTCCTTCAGTCAAAAGCTTCTTAAAAAGATCTGCATCACTAACTGTTAAGATCCCTTCATAAACAACCTTTATCAATCGGATAGGTTTAACAGCTTTTTTAAACGCCTCATAACCACGTTCAACGATTGAAAAATCTTCTTTTATCAGTGAAAATCCATTTTTGTCAGAGCGGTCTATTAGATAATTCATCTGATATTCACTCGTAACATGAGGTTTTACAATACCTCTTTTAAGATTATCTGGTGATACTAAGGAAATAACTGGATTAAGCACCACTCGAAATTTCATTCGGCTACCAGTATAGATATTATCTAAAAATTGTTGATAATCCTTAGTTTGAGCACTACCAGAAACCCCGTATTTTTCTAATCGTTGTAAATCAGGTTTATTTTCACTAACAATAATCAGGTAATCTTTATCTTGGATACGATCTATACGCCATAATTTCCTTGTTCGAATAGATTGTTCCATTTCTTCTGGAAAACTCTCTTCTACCCAAGCATGATAAGCGCCTATATGTGTTAAGCACCTAATTTTTCGGCGATTGGTCCGATCAATTTCTACTCTTGAGATATACATACCATCAATCTCCTATACTCTTAAAAACATCATGTGCCGTATTTTTATCTCGAAACGAATTCCGAACTTGAACCAGTTCTCTAGTTTCATACCTATAGCCAAACCTTCTCCCCTTTTGTGAAAAAGACTTGACAACATCTTGTCTCAGTTGATAAATACCTCTATCGGTTAAATGTCTATCAGAATAGATTTCTAAAGTTACGGAATCCATAAGTTTTCTCTTCATAAACCATGGTGAAGCTTGCCATTCAAGAGTTCTCAAACTTTCAACTGCTCCAATCTCAGTCTCACCTAAGATAAAATCTGCAGTCAACGGCAGAGCCCTTCTTCCCATAAATGGTTGGAAATAGGGATTTCTCAAAGCTTGTAAAATCATTTCCAAAAACTGCTCATTACTATGAGAAAGAGCCACTACAAAAACAGCATCTTCTAAATAATAACGATTTGTGACATAATTTCGTTCAAACTTTCCTTTTTCTGTATACTTCTGTGCAATATGAAAATCTCTGAGTAAATTTCCTTGTTGATCCACTCGAACTGCAAAATCCAGCTCGTTTAAACGAGTAATTTTTTCATCATCGTCTCGACGATATCCTAGACTTGAAGCAATCAACCCAATAACAGAACTCTTAGAAGGATAAAAATCCGTATGTCTTGTTTCGAAATGTGAACTTGTCCCCCAAGATTGCAAAGGGCCAGCAAATTTCAACAAAATAGTCTTCATGCCATTCACCTATTTTTTGAGGACTTGTCCTAAGGTTTCCGAAAAATCTTTTAATAATTCTGAAACTGAATATTTTTCCTCACCTATTTGTTTTAAACTCTCATTCTCATCCAAAGTCACATAGAAAGTCAAAAGTGGTTTATTCACGAATTTTTCAACTCTTGTATACTCTTTAGACAGTTTTTCAATAGATTTTGCCACATAACCATCTGTTGATTTAACTGGTTCTTCAAAAGCACTGACAAGATTAACAGGACGATCATCACGCAAAGAAACGATTAGAGCCTGTGGTAAAGTTTGATTGGCAAAGGTATTCACTTTTCCTGTCGGGAGTGAATTTGCAAATGCTTCGATGAATAAATTCAAACTGTTCTTTAAGGATTTCTCATCCTCTAGTTGTTTTGATAATTCATGAATCGCAACATTGGCATAACGATAGAGCGTAGAAGAGTTAAATTCGATGGTTCCCAGCATACCTGCACCTGCATTATCCTCTGGAGCTAAATCATCAATAGCAGTAAAGAAATCAAATTCAGTTTGTACAGCATGTGTTGAAATAGCATGGGCAACTTGAGAGGAAGCATCCTCGTTTAGAGTTGGATCTTCAGCTACCATTCGACCGAACATAGCAACATCAATGGCTGGATTTGAGTTAGCTAGTTTTTGAAGTTCTTTTTTATCAGTCAGATTTTCATAGGCCGCTTGAGCTAATTTCTCAGCTTGTCTATCCCCCATAAAGTAAAGTGTCTTGACTTCACCTTTTTTCTTAATTCCAGTAGCTATCAAGACTGTATCTGCTTTGGTTAGTGCATCTTCAAAACTGATAGAATTATCTAGTTCTACAATTTTACCTGCAACATATCTTACAATGTCTTTTGTTCGGACACCGACATTAGACTGTTCTCCATAAGTATTAAAATAGTCTCTTATAGCTCTCTTCCAAGCTTGAGAACTCACGCGCGATCTTTTTACACCCCCGTACTGAGCGGTCTTTGGGCTACCTGTATCATCTCTATTCATATTGGAAGGTGGCAAAGTTTGTATAGCATGAATATCTAAAAATAAGCGTTGATTAGTTGTCATTGTGTTTTTCTCCTTTGATTTGTTTATAATATGATCTTGCCCAATTTAGGCGAAGATTTTCTTGTACATTTTTTAAAAACCAATACAAGTCCTCAGCTAACTTAGCGTAATCAACCTTTGTAGCAGGAGACTTTGTTTTGAGTAACATCATCATGTGGCGTAAATGGTAGATCAACTCTTCAAAAGTTGATGATGTAATCATAACATTGAACCTTCTGTCGATGGCTGTCGTGTCATCTCCTTTTCGAAGTTGACTAAGAGCAGAACCGATATTTTGATAAGTATCGGGCTCATCTAACATCACACCAGTTGAAGTTCCTTGTTGATGTAAGGCGTAAAATTGGATAGCTGTATAAATTGCTAACTCCTCATAGCTAGGCTGCTGGTATGAATTGACAAACTCCTCTGGTAAATGCTCAAATAAAATCGGCCAGATATCTGTTGCATCGCTCAAGGGTTTACCCAACGTTTTTCTAATTTTTGCCAGTGCAGCTTTACTCGATGGTGACTCCAACTCATAACTCAATTGTCCAATAATTCTTTTTGTGACAGATCCAACTGTCTGTTTGGATTGTTCCAACACACACACCTCCTATTTTAATTGTTGATGAAGCAAATAATCAAATGAATTATATGCAGTTGCAATATTTTTTATTCGACCATCTTTTTCAATACCGAGATAGTCCCTCGTTCCTCCTTGACCTAAGATGCTCTTTGCTTCAGCTTTAATCATTTTTTTCAGTAAATCTCTCCATTCTTTGATTTTAGGATCCTTTTCATCATCTGGTAGGATACTGGATAACCATTCACGAAAAGGGTGATCGATTTTGAAATAGAGCATTTCAACCATCTGATTAGTATAATTGTTGTTGGAGATATTCCTAATTTCTTTTAGATCCTCTATATAGCGTTTATATACTTTAGAAATGACAGTTTTTGTTTCTTCCACCACCTCATTAATACGTGGTACCCAACCACTCTCATTAAAATCAGCCAAAACTAAATCATTGATAAGTATAGAGTCAATAACTTCATCAGTTGGAAGCCATGAAGTAGCATTTCCATCGTCCTGCATACTAATGGAAATAATATTAAATAATCTATTTCCTATTGTGTCACCTATATCTCCTAGCCAATCAATAATTCCCGGTCTTCTAAAGTGCCCTGTTCTATCTTCTACTGCTAGCAAACCAAATGACCGCCACAACGATTGATTCAAGAGATGTTTCCTAGGAGTATAGCTATCTTTATTTTCTCCTGTAGTATTATATTTCCATGTTGTCATTGGCTCTAAAAAATTGTCCTGATGATTGATTTCGGGTAATTTTACAATCTCAAAAGAGAAAGGCTTATTTAAATCATATTTTGGATCAATATAAATCCCTCTGCTCCAAATCGTATACAGATTAGCTAAATCTGTACATTCACTACCAAACAAATAGCGATTAATATTATCAGAACTAGCAAATTCCCAACAGGGACATTGAATACTTTCTAAATTACCATAGTCATAGAATGGCAAGATACAATTTAATAACAGCGTTTCAAATAAAGAAGTTCCCTGTATAAAAACTGCCCCGATATCAAACAACCAGCCCTTTGACACTTTATATTTTTCTTTTCCAAAAATAACTTTATCGGATAATCCTGAGTACCCTTGAAAAGTTAAAAGCCATCGTGTAAGTTCGGAAGCAGTCAATTGTTCTTTATTTTTACTACTCTTGGGGGAAAATAAGGCTAACTTATTGTCACTCTCTGAAATCGTTCTATTGATATTTTTCCCAGAGATACTGCTTGCTTTTGCTTTACTAATTTTGTCTGCTGCAATATCCTCTTTTCTAACTTGAAAAAATGGATATTCCTCATCAAATAAGTAAAAGCGATCCCGCCATTTTTCTAGGTAATGATTAACAATGTCTGGGAACTTACCACTTTCCCAAAGATCTATCCATGTATCATATAAATCATCCTGATAGTCAGCAATATCAGATTCTTCCACAGGCTCAATTTGTTTAAACCGCTCATCTACTGCCAGATACTCATAGACATTACCATCTGCATCAAAGCGTGAAAAAACAGTATGTAACACAGCCAGCAAAACTCGTAGCACAGCAAAATCTTGCGTTTTTGTATCTCCTGCTAAATCTTTGTACTGATGAGCATTTATAAACAATTCCTGCAAGGAAACTTCTTTTGTTGTTCCTTTTTCATCATAAACGACAGAAATCCAGGGTTCATCTAGCAAATTAAATCGACTCATTCTTATTCAACCTCTCCGTTGTAATTCCATATTTTTTATCATATAAGAGTTTAAACCCATTGAGAATAAACTCATTGTTTTCATCAAAAATAATCCCGAGAGCTCCTTTTAACCACGATGAATTTCGCCATTGACTTAAATAGCTGTTGTTATACCTTTCAAGCTCTTCAATAGTTTGATCGATATTATATCCTTTGGATAAACTCATCGGAAGTCGTAAAGTATTTTGTGCTACTTTTTTAGCGACCGAAGGATTATCAATATTCTGAGATATATCTTGATTTTCAATAAATAAGCTATAGCCATCAGACATTTTCTTTAAAGCAATCACTTCAATTGTATCTTCAACATCACGAACCTGAGCATTAGATTTTTCTTCACTATCGTTTGGATGCAGGTTCTTCAACCAGCCAATCAGACTATTGTTTCTATATCTCGATATTTTTAAGACAGGATCATCGATACGGTATGTTCTTGCCTTTGTTTCCTTATTTTTGATCGTGACATCATGCTCTGTCTTAGCATCTAAATATTTTTGCTGAAATTCCTGACTTGAAAACTCAATTGTAAAATCTGGACTATAAACTTTCTGGACTAATGGTGAAATATCATCTGGTAATCTCATGATATCTAGTAAAAAGTGCTGAGTTCTGGCTAATAGATAATCACCATAAACAAAACTACTTCCTTCTTCAAAATCCAACTCTTCGGAAGTTCCTAAAACGTAAAACCTAGCTATTTCATGTTTTTGAGGCCGTTCTATTTGGTGTCGATGAAGTCGTCCAATACGTTGTATTAGCAAGTCCATAGGTGCCAGATCACTTATCATCACATCGAAGTCAATATCCAAGGATTGCTCAATCACCTGAGTTCCAATGATAACTTTCTTATGTGGACGTTCTACATTTTTTCCGATTTGTTGTAATAATTCTTTCTCTTTTTGGATTCTTTCGGTCGCAATAAAACTGGAATGAAGCAATTCTACCATATCATCTCCAAAAATTTCCGAAAAGTTTCTTGCCAACTCTTGGGATCTTCTCACTGTATTGACAATGATTCCAACTACTCCACCGCCCTCAAGGCCATCTTTAACCGTTCCCAATAACTGCTCTTCTTGTAAACGAATGATGTGAATGTCTTTTATGTTTTGCTTATTGAATGTTGTAACTTGGTGAATCTCTGAGCCATCATTATAAGTGATTAAAGGATAAGCGTCTGTCTTTAATTGGTCCGTATTTTCAATATCTCGCCATTTGAGCCCCATCCCAGACATATAGCTTTTAAGGATATTTTCTCTTTGTTGAGAAGGTAATGTCGCCGACAAAATGACTACTGGAACGCCATAGGCTCCCATCCATTTTATCGCCTCCATCAAATATTGACTCATATAAGCATCATAGGCGTGAACTTCATCAATAATAACAACCTTTTTACTAAAACCTAGATGACGTAAAGCTAAATGTTTTTGTTTCAATGCTAACATTAAGAACTGATCAACAGTCCCCACTACAAAATCATCTAAAGCCGAAGTCTTTCTCCCAGAAAACCATTCATTAATGATAACACTACCATTTTCTACATCGTCAAAATTAAATGTATTAGCTTTAAGTTTTAAAAAATCTTCGTTTAGAGCTGCTTTCCCGTGTACCAACTGAATAGATAGTATGTCTTCAGAATCATCTTTTAAACTTTCAACCCATTTTTCAATACGATTAAAAATTCCATTCGATGTCGCCTGAGTTGGTAAACCAAAAAAAAGACCGCTTCTTCCCGTCTTAGTAGCTAACTGCTCCGCTGTAATCAATGAAGCTTCTGTCTTCCCTAACCCCATTGGTGCTTCTAGAACTACAATCCCAGGTTTAGATATTTGAGTAATAACATGAGATAAGATTGATTGAACATTATTAGGTTCAAATCCAAATCTTTCCTTATAGAGACTATCTGGTTCTGAGATATATTTAGGTTGCCACAAACTAGTTTTTTTCCACCTTTCAAACCCATCTTGAAGGCGTCTTGACTTATCCACATCCTCTTTTTCATTGACACTCAATAAAGGAAAGTAGTTCTCATTACTAGCAATCCAGTCAGCCATAATCAGCAATCCTGATAAGATAACTTGAGCTGGCTGTTTAATTTTAGGAAGCTCTTTCACAGAGTCAAACCCAAACTCATCTAAAGCACAGTTGAAGATTTCTTTTTGAACCAAATCCCAGTTCTTATGGATAGCACTCTCCCTACTTTCATTTTGAAAATAGTTTGAAAGATAGCTCCCTTGATTTTTTACATCCTCAATCGTATCAATCGGTCGTCCATGGTGTCCACCAATAATTGTCGAAATATCCTCTTGAACACCATAACTAGATAGCAAATATTGACCCGCAAGGCTATGATGACTCTTTTTCGGTGATGATAGTTGAAGTGAACTAATTTTAGTAAATCCTGACTGCTCCAATTTTTCTAATAGTTGAATATCCAAATCATCTGAATTTGCAAATCCTCTTTGAGTTTGAAAGGCTGGAGTTGCTTTCCCGATATCATGAACAGCAGCTAAAAATTGTGCAAGTCGTTTCCCTAAATCTCCATTATATGTTGCTGAATCCAGAGAATCCTCAATCAGTTTTTTTTGCCCCTCACTTAACCAATGCTCCCAGAGAAGTCCAGTTATATTTTTTGTATCTTCTAGATGCTGAGACAAGGGTAACCAAAAAAATCTACCATTTTCTTCCTTTTTCTTAGCCCAAAGCGTATCGGACTTTTTCTTAGACATGATTCATCCCCTTTTCATCCCATTTTATATACTTCCATTTTATACCTAAAAGTTTTAAAATACAACAACAAACATGGAAGGGGTTACAAACATATGCTATTTTCTAAAGTAGTGTAAACATAAGAATGGGAAAATCCTTTTTAGAGGAGTTTTAAAACATTACTAGAATGATCTTTATTACTATAAAACCATTCACCATAGAATTACTTCACTTTCATACCCTAAAGTAAGAAATGGATGATATTTCCCTTGAATTAACTGTAAAGGATTGTATTATTGAAAAACGACTATATTAGTTATGAGGCATAATAACAAGGAAAGTAATAATCATAATGGGGACATTCTCTGTGATTCAAATATCAAAAAAAGAGAGAATAATGTAATCCTCTCTTGTTCATCGTTATATGTGAGACTTTTCAATTGACAATGAATTTGTTTTCCCTATGTTTCATTTTTTGAGACTAATACCACGGTTTCAACTGGTTAAGAGCGCCAGTCTTTTAAAAATTGCTGAGCTCTCTCTAAGTTAAAGGTTTTATCTGCGATGAGGCGCTCAACGAGGGGAGCAACCTCGGTCTCACTAGCACCAGCTAGGAGAGCTAGGGATTTGGCCTGCAATTTCATGTGACCTTGCTGGATGCCCGTACTGACCAAGGCTTTGAGGGCCGCAAAGTTTTGGGC
>ERZ773054.1685-NODE-1685-length-12686-cov-7.473043_pt1 | contig 12686 bp, 10 predicted proteins | sample MGYA00580630_ERZ773054 | MGnify/ENA primary metagenome ERZ773054 (study PRJEB29015, sample SAMEA2737994) | human oral metagenome | biome: human oral; feature: human-associated habitat; material: dental | place: China | collected 2115 ... | reverse complement strand
GTCTCCTGCGCAATGCGCGCCACGCTGGCCTGGCAGGCCGCAACGAAACCGGGCTGAAGCAGCAGGTCATCCGCCGGGTAGCCGCACACCGCCAGCTCCGGCGTGAGCAGCAGCCGCGCGCCTTGCGCGTGCGCCGCGCGTGCGGCCTCAACAATCAGGCGGGCGTTGCCCGGCAAGTCGCCCACGGTGGGGTTGATCTGGGCAATGGCAATGTGCAGGGGCATGGCAGTGAAAGAAGCGGTTGCGCAAAGGGCGGCGAGTATGCGCCCGGCAGCCCGGAGCCTGCTCGCGGCCAGGCCGCAAAGCGCAGAAAAAGACGGCCCGGCGCATGGCCTTATTTCGCTCCTTTATTCATAGCATGATGTCCTAGTGGAAAGAGCGAGAAACGGCTTTTTACCCCCTCTGAATTCGCTCCTTTTTCTGATGCCCTTTTCCCTTTCCGACGTGCCCTGCCGCTTGCATTGATACCGCTCTGGCCGCCTTCGCCGCTAGGCGCGACCCTGAAGGCGGGCGCAGGCTGCAATGGATTGAAAAATGCCGCAGAAAAACAAGAGCAGATCCATCCTCCCCGGGAAACGGCGTTTGCGCACGTTTCACTAGGACATCTTGCTATGAGTGCGGGAGCTGATCGGAACGCCTGCCTTCGTTTTTCTCTTTTCCGCTTTTGCCGCGCAGGCGCTGTCTGGATGCGGCGCGCGGCCAGCCGCCTTGCTCCGTTTGCGGATGCGGGGAAAGCGCTGCGGCTCATCCCGCACTCGCGGCTTCTTTGAACAGGTTCTCAGAATCGGGGCTTGAAAAAAAGCAAAAAGAGCCTTTGCCCTTCCACGCCCGCGCCACTGGCCACGCTCTGGCGCGGCCAGCGTTTTGCCGCTCTCCTAAAATCGCCCGCCATTTCACGGCGCAAGCAGCTCCGCCTGGCAGGCACTGGCAACCGGGGCCTGCGCTGGGTGGCGCGCCATTTACCTGCTTTGCCGCCCGCGCCGCTCAAGCACCCCGATGACCTGACCGGAAAACCGTTTTTTTGTGACCTACGCCCAAGAAACCCGCCGCCGCCGCACCTTCGCCATCATCAGCCACCCGGACGCGGGCAAAACCACACTGACCGAAAAGCTGCTGCTGTTTTCGGGCGCGATTCAGATTGCCGGCAGCGTGAAGGCGCGCAAGGCCAGCCGCCACGCCACCAGCGACTGGATGGAGATTGAAAAGCAGCGCGGCATCTCGGTGGCTTCCAGCGTGATGCAAATGGCCTATCGCGACCACGTCATCAACTTGCTGGACACGCCCGGCCACAAGGATTTTTCGGAAGACACCTACCGCGTGCTCACCGCCGTGGACTCGGCGCTGATGGTGATTGACGCGGCCAACGGCGTGGAAGCGCAGACGCGCCGCCTGATTGAAGTCTGCCGCCAGCGCGACACGCCCATCATCACCTTCGTGAACAAGATGGACCGCGAAGTGCGCGAGCCGCTGGATTTGCTGGACGAAGTCGAGCGCGAGCTGGGCATGCCCTGCGTGCCCATGACCTGGCCCGTGGGGCAGGGCAAGTCCTTTGGCGGCATCATCAATTTGCGCACGCAGGCCATGACGGTGTTTGAAGCGGGCAGCGAGCGCCGCCCGCAAGACTTTGAAACCATTCCGTTAAGCGAAAGCGCCGCCTTGCGCGCGCGCTTTGGCAGTGCTTTTGACGACGCGCTGGAGAGCATGGAGCTGGCCGTGGGCGCATCGCCCGCCTGGAGCCACGAGGCTTTTCTGGCGGGCCGGCAAACGCCGGTGTTTTTTGGCTCGGGCGTGAACAACTTTGGCGTGATGGAAGTGCTGGACGCGCTGGTGGATCTGGCGCCGCCGCCGCGCCCGCGCGTGTCCACGCTCATCGTGAACCGCCAGCCGCAGGAAAAAACCGTGCATCCCGAAGACGCAGGCTTTGCTGGCGTGGTATTCAAGGTGCAGGCCAACATGGACGCCAACCACCGCGACCGCATCGCCTTCGTGCGCGTGGCCAGCGGCAAATACACCCCGGGTATGAAGATGAAAGTGCAGCGCACCGCTAAAGAGCTGCGCCCCACCAGCGTCGTCACCTTCATGAGCCAGCGCCGCGAAGCCGTGCAGGAAGCCTATGCGGGCGACATCATCGGCTTTACCACCCACGGCGGCGTGCAGCTGGGCGACACCATCACCGACGGCGCCAACCTGCAATTTACGGGCCTGCCCTTTTTTGCGCCCGAAATGTTCATGACCGTCGTGCTCAAAAACCCCTTGCGCGCCAAACAGTTGCAGCAGGGCCTGGCACAACTGGGCGAAGAAGGCGCCATTCAGGTTTTCAAGCCCGACGCAGGCGGCAACATGCTGCTGGGCGCCATCGGCCTGCTTCAGTTTGAAGTGGTGCAGCACCGCCTGAAAACCGAATACGACTGCGACGTGCGCCTGGAAGGCTGCCAATACACCGGCGCGCGCTGGATTACCGCAGACGACCCGGCCGATTTGCGCGCCTTCACCGACGCCTACCCCATGCGCATGGCGCACGACGCCGCCGACACCCTGGCCTACCTGTGCACCAGCCCTTATGACGTGCGCCTGGCGCAGGAGCGCTTTCCCAAAATACAGTTTCACCCGCTGAGAGAACATGCAGGGCTGTGCATCGTCAATGGCTCGTAGCCAAGTTTCAATCTTGGCATTCACTTTGTTTATCCTTCATCGAAAAAGGGAAATCATGATGATTCGTGCAAAACATCAAGCCGCAATTGGTGCCCTGATAATTGGTTTGGGGCTTTCCAATTCAGCCACAGCTCTTGATCATTATTGGCGAACTCCAATAACAAATAACCAAAACATAAAATCAAAATACAATACACCAGGAGGAGTATATTTCTTCGATATGGCCCCAAATACAAATTTTGAGAACAATAGTGTTTGGGATGTCAATGAAATGACTTCTGCTGGAATATCTAAACGCAGCGACTTTCAGGCTTCTTCGAACATAAATAGCTATGGTTCTTCATCTGTACAATGGAAAGGAGATAAATTTTCCGCATGGCTTCATACATAGAGTATTTCCCCTAGCGCCAATCCATTGGTAAATTACTGGTCTATAGCATTTGGAGGACCAATTTCCGGTGACAACAGAGCTTGGAGCACATCAATATTTGGATCCAACCCAATGTTATGCTCCGGCCACTTTCAGAAAGTTCATAAGCTTTATTCTAGTGGAGGCATTGTATTTTATAATTATGTTGGGTTATTCATTCGCGATGTAACTACTGGGCATGAAGTAAACATAGTTGTGAGCGCCTGGGACAGTCGTGTCGGAATGAATTTTACTGAATATATGGGCAATGATGTTCAAATGGGTGCTTTTGTCCAGAGTTATATAGGTGGCCGCCGTTATACGACACCTATGCCGTGGACTAGAATGGCAAATACCGACACAGAGAAACCAGAGGAATGGTATGGCTTTTGCATAACGAGAGAAAATTTGGCAAATATTATTGCAGACTACAACAATAAAATCCAAAAAGATAAAGCCGATTACAGGACTATTAAAAATACCACGCCAGCACAAAAAGCATATTTCGAAAAAATAAAAAACATTCCTCGCTTATCAAGCAATCTAAATAACTACAGCGTATCAGGAGTCACCCTTCAGCCTGAAGCAGCATTAGTTAGAAATCCTAATGCAGGCGGCCATGTTGGCATAACCATGAGGGAAAATTGGATCTTTACAAGATATTAATTTTATGTTCAAAAATAGAGGTGTGCTATTATTTACCAACACACCTCTATTTTGGCAATTGTTCATGTATTGGCGCGCTTCATTTTATCTGCGTACCAGATCTTAAATTTTCGTATATTTTTTGGGTTTTCAGCAAGAGAATCGCCTTCGGAATATAATTTATTTTTCTCACAACCAAAAGCAAAAGGATGCATCCAATGTCGGCACAAAAAACAAAGAATACAATAATAGTATTTTTATTTTTTTTCCTTGTTTATGGAATATGGTATTCAGTATTCTGGCCAGGTCCGGCTGGGCAAGATGGTTACTCACTGCTCATGCACATCAATCAAGGAAATCCGAAATCGACGGGCAAAGAAGGGGCATGGCTTATTTATGCACTTTCGACATACGGTACAACCGGGCACGTCGAAGCCATTACCATTCCCTTACTTCTCCTGCACGTGTTAATTTTCACCAGATTAATTTTACATTTGTGGAACATAGGGTACAAAAAAATAGCATCTGCATCCGCAATTTTTATTGCATGTACCCCCCATGTGCTGAACGCCGCCAGCAGTCTTTATCCTGACTCCATTTTTAGTCTTGCTTTCATCGCTCTTCTTTTTGAAATATGGATCGCTCTCAAAAATGGACTGACGAAAGCAAACTCTCTTCTCATTTTCATCCTTTTCCCCATTGCCAGCTCATTCAGAGCCAATGGTATTATTGTCGTTCTGCCCATGTTGTATTTGGCTTGGGAGCTGAAGCCCCGTAGCCAAAAAGTATTCATCATATTGACCATGCTGGTGTGGGGGAGTATTGGCGCAATCTGTCATCAAGTGTTCGACCTGGGTAAAGGCCATTCAGCCCTGAAACCATTAGTCCTCTTTGAAACCACCAATTTCATGCAGTCCAGGCCCATGGGGCTTTGGGAAACGCGGCACATGGTGACGGACAGAACCAAGGAAATCATGTATCGCCATATCAGCCAGGACGCCATTGACGAACTGTATGATCGCGATTATTGGGATACTTTATGGCATGCCAATCAGGATCGGGTCAGATTTCGTGGCATGAGCAAAACAGACTGGCGCCATTTGAGAACGGATTTTTTCACATACAACCTCTGGCGTAATATTCCTGCTTTTACAGCCAGTCGGGTCAACATATTTTTGGCTTCCGCGCTCGCACAAGGGGGCATCGTACCGCCCACTGCCGGGAAGGACGTTTTGGCCATTGTCCCTACAAATTCCACATACAACCCTTTTCAGTTCGACGGGCTTCAAAACTTTTTGTTGCAGTTTTTTGATTTCACCTATGCTTGGCGCTTTCTTTTCTGGTCGCCATTTGTCGGTCTTGTTTTGCTGGCCATGGCTGCAAAAAAAAATGCCAGTACCCATAACACGGCCAACAGGGTGATTCTGGCAACTTTATTCATCCAACTCGCCGGCATATTTCTTATGTCGATTGCCGCCGAATATCGTTATCTGCTGATATTTTTCTATTCTCCTCTTCTGCTTGTCCCTATCTTGCACGATGAGGCAAGTCACATCCCACAAGCGCATCCACGATCATGAGCATCGTTCACACGTTTTTAACTCTTCTATGTGTTTCTGGCATCTCTCTGGGGCAGTTGTTGTTTAAAAAAGCAGCCACTTCAATTGATTCACAACAAATCGTTTCGTCCATGCTCTTCAATGGCTGGCTCTGGGCTGCCTTCATGCTTTATAGTTCCATGACCATCCTTTGGGTGTGGGTTCTTCGTCATGTTTCATTGCATGCCGCCTATCCATTTATGGGGCTGGCATTTATCATCGTGCCGCTGCTTGCATGGCTCTTTCTGAAAGAACCGTTGAGCTGGCAGACACTGGCTGGCGGATTTTTGATTATCGTTGGCGTAACATTGGCTTCCTGGGGACAGTAAAACACTTCTTCAAGATTGGTTTCGATGTCAATTCAGCATCTGCACATAGATTATCCAAGAAACTGCACCGGAGAAGTGAGGATGAAAATCGCAGTCGCAATACCTTGCTACAAAGTTAAAAAACATATATTAGACGTCATTGGAAAAATTCCAAAAGACATTCATAAAATATATGTCGTAGATGATAAGTGCCCTGAAGAGAGCGGCTTGCTGGTCCAGCAAGATTGCACTGATCCGCGCATTCATGTCATCTTCCATGAAAGCAACCAGGGCGTGGGCGGAGCCATTCGCTCCGCCTACAAAAAAGCGCTTGACGATGGCATGGATATCATTGTCAAGGTGGATGGTGATGGACAGATGGATCCTTCGCTGATTCCGCTTTTCACGACGCCTATTGAAAAAAGACATGCCGATTACACGAAAGGCAATCGTTTCTTCCAGCCAGCATCCTTGCGGCAAATGCCTGCCATCAGGCTGATCGGCAATGCGGCCCTGTCAATCATCAATAAATTCAGCTCGGGATACTGGTCCATCATGGATCCGACCAATGGCTATACGGCTATTCATGTACATGTGTTGCGGGAGCTGCCTCTGGATGACCTGGAAAGAAGATATTTCTTCGAAAGCGATATGCTGTATCAGCTGAGCCTGGTTCGAGCTGTCGTTCATGATGTTCCGATGAATGCTGTTTATGCGGATGAAAAATCAAATCTGAAGATTACAAAAGTATTGCCGGAGTTCGCTTTCAAGCATGCTATCCGGTTTTTCAAGCGCTATGCCTACCAGTATTTACTGCGTGATTTCAATATTGGCAGCCTTTATAGCATCAGCGGTATGTTGATGCTGATATCTGGCGCAGGTTTTGGCATTTATGGCTGGCTGCAAAGCGTGGCTACGGATGTGCCTGCAACCAGTGGAACCGTGATGCTGGCAGCATTGCCGATCATCATTGGCATTCAGTTCATCATCGCTTTTTTGCATCATGACGTGAGCAGAGAGCCGGTGACTCCGCTTTTGGCGGATTTGCCGGACGCCGCGCGCCTGTGAAATGATTGCCTACAATCAGGCGCATGCCAGCCCGCGTGTTTTTGCAACCGGACTTCAAACCTCGTTTTAATGAACCACATCCGGAATTTTTCCATCATCGCCCACATTGACCACGGCAAATCCACGCTGGCCGACCGGCTGATTGCGCGTTGCGGCGGGCTTTCCGAGCGTGAAATGAGCGAGCAGGTGCTCGACTCAATGGACATCGAGAAAGAGCGCGGCATCACCATCAAGGCGCAAACGGCGGCTTTGCTTTATGCAGCGCGTGATGGCAGGGTTTACAACCTCAATCTGATCGATACGCCGGGACATGTGGATTTCTCTTATGAGGTGTCGCGCTCGCTGTCAGCCTGTGAAGGTGCGCTGCTGGTGGTGGATGCCAGCCAGGGCGTGGAAGCGCAGACGGTGGCCAATTGCTACACCGCGCTGGATCTGGGCGTGGAGGTGCTGCCCGTGCTCAACAAAATGGATTTGCCGCAGGCAGACCCGGAAAACGCCAAGGCCGAAATCGAGGATGTGATCGGCATCGATGCCAGTGAAGCAGTGGCGATTTCAGCCAAAACCGGCATGGGCATTGACGATGTGCTGGAGCAAATCGTGGCCAAAGTGCCGCCGCCGCGCGGCAAGGCGGATGCGCCCTTGCGGGCCATGATCATTGACAGCTGGTTTGACGCCTACGTGGGCGTGGTGATGCTGGTGCGCGTGGTCGATGGCCGCCTGCAAAAAGGCGAGCGCATCAGGATGATGGCCACGGGCGCGGCGTATGAAGCCAACAGCCTGGGCGTGTTCACGCCTGCGCAGCAGCCGCGCGAAGCGCTGGAAGCGGGCGAAGTGGGCTACGTCATCGCGGGCATCAAGGAGCTGAAAGCGGCCAAGGTGGGTGACACCATCACGCTGGAGAAAAAGCTGCCCAACAACCTGGGGCCTGCCAGCGAGCCGCTGCCGGGCTTCAAGGAAATCCAGCCGCAGGTTTTCGCGGGCCTGTATCCCACGGAAGCCAACCAATACGACGCCTTGCGCGACAGCCTGGAGAAACTCCAGCTCAACGATGCCAGCCTGCACTTTGAGCCGGAGGTGTCGCAGGCGCTGGGTTTTGGCTTTCGCTGCGGTTTTCTGGGGCTGCTGCACATGGAAATCGTGCAAGAGAGGCTGGAGCGCGAATTCGACCAGGACCTGATTACCACCGCGCCCAGCGTGGTGTATGAAGTGCAAAAGGCCGATGGCGAAGTCATTCAGGTGGAAAACCCGTCCAAGATGCCTGACCAAGGGCGCATCCAGGAAATTCGCGAGCCGATTGTGACCGTGCATTTGTACATGCCGCAAGATTATGTTGGGCCCGTGATGACGCTGGCGAATCAGAAGCGCGGCGTGCAAATCAACATGCAATATCACGGCAGGCAAGTCATGCTGACTTATGAAATGCCGCTGGGCGAGATTGTGCTGGATTTTTTCGACAAGCTCAAATCGGTCAGCCGGGGTTACGCGTCGATGGATTATGAATTCAAGGAATACCGGCCGTCAGACGTGGTGAAGGTGGATATCCTGCTCAATGGCGACAAGGTGGATGCGCTGTCGATTATTGTGCACCGCAGCCAGGCGCAGTTTCGCGGCAGGGCAGTGGCGGCCAAAATGCGCGAAATCATTGCGCGCCAGCAGTTTGACGTGGCCATTCAGGCCGCGATTGGCGCCAACATCATCGCGCGCGAAAATATCAAGGCGCTGCGCAAGAATGTGCTGGCCAAATGCTATGGCGGCGACATTACCCGCAAGCGCAAGCTGCTTGAAAAGCAGAAAGCAGGTAAAAAACGCATGAAACAGATTGGTTCGGTCGAAGTGCCGCAAGAAGCATTTCTGGCCATTTTGCAGGTGGAGGAATAATGCCTGCATTGACTGCATTCATATTGGCCGCTCTTGCCGGCTATTGCGTTGCCTGGTATGCGGGTTATATCGAAGGCAATTTCCCATTGCTGCTGCTCGTGGCCACCGTGATCACGGGGGCGTACTGGCTGGCCGAGCGCTTTTTCTTTCTGCCCAGGCGCCGCGCCGCTGCTTCCGCGCTTGAGGCGCGGCACGATGCGCGCCGCGCCGAGCTGGCCGCGCAAGGCATCAGCCAAGTGGATGCCGATATCAGCGAAGCCCGCGAGCGCCTGCTGTCGCAGCCTTGGTGGCTGGATTGGACGGCCGGGCTTTTCCCTATTATTCTGGCAGTTTTTCTTCTGCGCTCCTTCGTGTTTGAGCCATTCCGGATTCCTTCCGGGTCAATGATTCCCACGTTGCGCATTGACGATCTGATTCTGGTCAATAAATTCACTTATGGCATTCGTCTGCCCGTATTCAACACGCGAGTGACGCAGGGCAATCCCATCCAGCGTGGAGATGTTGTCGTTTTTCATTATCCCTTGCAGCCCAGCCTGGATTACATCAAGCGCGTCGTGGGTTTGCCAGGCGATGAAGTGACTTATTTGAACAAGCAGATTACGGTCAATGGACAACCTGTGCCGCAGACGCCGGATGGAGAGTTTCTGGATAAATCCACCGTGCAGTATTTCCGCCAGATGCAGGAAACGCCAGCGCCAGGCAAGCAACACAACATCATTGTGGATGACCAGCGCCCCACCCTGATCCCCAGCGTCACGCAGTTTCCCCATCGTGATCTGTGCCAATACAGCATCGAAGGCGTGCGCTGCAAGGTGCCGCCCGGTCACTACTTCATGATGGGCGATAACCGTGACAATTCCCTGGATTCACGGTACTGGGGTTTCGTGCCCGATGACTATATTGTCGGCAAGGCGTTTTTTGTGTGGATGAATATCGGCGATCTGAGCCGGATCGGATTTTTCAACTAAGGGATGGGAATCATCATGTCTTCACTTCGTAAACAACGCGGGCTTACTCTGATCAGCCTGATTATTCTGGCCGTTTTGCTGGGCTTGCTATTCATTGTCGGCTCGCAAGTCGTGCCTTCGGTTACTGAATTCATGAGCATCAAGAAAGCGGTAAAACACGCTGTCACCAATGGCGGTAATCCAGCCGAGATTCGCTCGTCCTTCAACAAGTCTGCGGAAGTGAACTACATTGAAACGATTTCAGGGAAAGACCTTCAAATCACACAGAGCAACGGGAAAACCATTGTCAGCTTTGCTTATGACAAGGAAATTCATCTGGCTGGTCCCGCTTATCTTCTTATCAAATACGAAAGTTCGACAAGCAGCTCCGGCTATTGATTTCACCAGTCCATGAACTCTTTCGAGGCTCTGCAAACCCGCCTGGGCCACCATTTCACGCAACCCGCCTTGCTGCGACGCGCCCTGACGCATCGCAGTTTTGGCGCGGATCACAACGAGCGCCTGGAATACCTGGGCGATGCCGTGCTGGATTTGGTCGTTGCGCATTGGCTGTACGAGGCGCTGGCGCGCCAGCCTGAAGGGGATTTGTCGCGTGTGCGGGCCAATCTGGTCAAGCAAGACACGTTGCACCGCCTGGCCGTGGAATTGGGTCTGCCCGACATGCTGCGTCTGGGCAGCGGCGAGCGCCGCGCGGGCGGCCAGCAGCGCCCTTCCATTCTGGCGGACGCTCTGGAAGCCGTGATCGGCGCGGTTTATCTGGATGGCGGCTACGCCACGGCCAATGCCTTGGTGCGCAGCCTGTTCTCGGGGTTGGAAATCACGCCGCAGATGCAGGCGGCCGCCAAAGATGCCAAAACGGCCTTGCAGGAATGGCTCCAGGCCAGGCATTTGCCAGTGCCAGACTACGCCGTTACCCGCATTGCGGGCGCAGCGCATCAGCAAACGTTTGAAGTGAGCTGCCATGTGCAGGCGCTGGCGCTGACAGCGCATGGCCGGGGCGGATCGCGCCGCATGGCGGAGCAGGCCGCCGCCGCCGCCATGCTTGAGAAACTTCAGGCCCCGCCGCCGCCGAAATCGCCGAAACCAGGCAAGCCGTCTGCCCGCGGCTTTCTCTCCAGCTCCAAACGGCCCCCTGGCGGGCCTGAAAACACCCATGACTGAAAGCGCTTCCGAATCTGCGCCCGCTTCTTCCGAGCCTTCCCGGCAGCGTTGCGGCCTGATCGCCATCGTCGGCCGCCCCAATGTCGGCAAATCCACTTTGCTCAATGCGCTGGTAGGGCAAAAAATCAGCATCACCAGCCGCAAGGCGCAGACCACGCGCCACCGCATCACAGGCATTCGCACCCTGTCCGATGGGCAAGGCGGCGGCACGCAATTCGTGTTCGTGGACACGCCAGGCTTTCAAACGCGCCACACGGCCGCGCTGAACAAATCGCTCAATAAAACCGTAATGGGCGCTCTCGATGGCGTGGACTTGGTGCTGTTCGTGGTGGAAGCAGGCAAATTCAGCCTGGCCGATGCCAAAGTGCTCGCCCTCATGCCCAAGGGCGCGCCTGTCATTCTGGTGGCCAACAAGCTTGACGCCGTGCACCGCCGCGCCGAAGTGGCGCACTGGCTGCGCGACATGCAGGAGCGCCACGCCTTCGCCGAATACGTGCCCATGTCGGCCAAGAACCCGCAGGAGGTCGCCCGCCTGCTGGACATCTGCGCGCCCTACCTGCCAGAGCAGCCCTGGTGGCACGATGCGGACGATCTGACCGACCGCAGCGAAAAATTCCTGGCGGGTGAAATCGTGCGCGAGAAGCTGTTCCGCCTGACGGGAGACGAGCTGCCCTACACCTCCACCGTCGTTGTGGAAAAGTTCGACGAAGAAAAAAGCCGCCAATACGGGCGGCTGGTGCGCATTGCCGCCACGATCGTGGTGGAACGCGACAGTCACAAGGCCATGATCATTGGCGAGAGCGGCCAGCGCCTCAAGCGCATCGGCACCGAAGCGCGGCTGGAGCTGGAAAAGCTGCTGGGCTGCAAGGTGTTCATCGAACTCTGGGTCAAAGTCCGCTCCGGCTGGGCTGATGACGAGGCGCGCGTGCGCAGCTTTGGCTACGAATAAAGCGCCGCCAGCGCCACAAACGCCGCACGGCAAGGCCCAGGCAGCCTGACAACCTGATCGCAATCTGCCTGTTGCAGACGTGTGGGCGTCCCAAGCGCGGCGTAAAGCGCTCGCAGAAAAAGGGCGGCTTCATCCGCATGCGCGTCCCTGCCGCAGGCCGCCGCTTCAGGCGGCAAGACTTGGCCCCGCCCATGCGGATTTCTTGAGCGCTCCCGCTTGCTTTTCTGGCGCCTTATTTCGCTCCTCTATCCATAGCATGATGTCCTAGTGCAGAAAGCGCAGAACGGCATTTGTTACCCCTCAAATCAGCTCCTGTTTTTGATGTTTCCCGGTCAGGGCCTGCGGGGCACCGCCCGCCCGCCGCGCTTGACCCCGCCGCCTCAATTTGGCGCGCGGCCTGCCGGACCGATGCGGAGCATGCGCTGAACGTGCGGGCGCTCAACGGCGGGGCGCAAGCCCAGCCGGGCGCGGGCGCTTGGCACCCGCCCTTGCATGCAGGCGGCAAATGGCAAGGGCGACAATCCCCGCTTTTCCGGTTTCCGTGCGGCTGTCGGCCGCGCTCCGCCGTGGCGTGGGGCCGCTTGTTTCCTGTTTTTTTTCCTCTCTACCCATGTCTGCCCAGCCCTTTGTCCACCTTCGCCTGCATTCCGAGTTTTCCGTGGTGGACGGCACCTTGCGCATCGACGAGGCCGTGAAGCTGGCAGCCCGAAGCGCCCAGCCCGCGCTGGCGGTGACGGACCTGAACAACATGTTCGGCGCCGTCAAGCTCTACAAGGCCGCGCGGGGCAAGGGCGTGCAGCCCATTCTGGGCGCGGAAGTCACGCTGGAAGGGCTGGGCGAGGACAAAAGCGCGCTGTCGCGCGTGCTGCTGCTGGCGCAAAACCATGATGGCTATCTGAATTTGTCGGAATTGCTGGCGCGCGCGTGGACACAAGGCGCGGCCAGCGGGCAGGCGGTGGCGCGCTGGCCGTGGCTGCAAGAGCTGTCGGGCGGCCTCATCTTGCTGTCAGGCGCGCAGGCCGGGCCGGTGGGGCAGGCGCTGGTGCAAGG
>ERZ773054.1680-NODE-1680-length-12695-cov-7.608940_pt1 | contig 12695 bp, 5 predicted proteins | sample MGYA00580630_ERZ773054 | MGnify/ENA primary metagenome ERZ773054 (study PRJEB29015, sample SAMEA2737994) | human oral metagenome | biome: human oral; feature: human-associated habitat; material: dental | place: China | collected 2115 ... | reverse complement strand
TAATATAGATGATGATAGATTTGGAACAAAAACACAAGATAAAGATTATTCATATGTAAAATCTTGGAGTTTTATAACTAAAAAAGGAACATTAAACAAAACATCATATCCAGATCCAGATGAAGAATTCTATATAGCTGTAGATTATGATCCAGCACTTAAGAAAATAGCAAAAGCAAGATTTGTATTTGGATATATGGTACAAGGAAGTAGATATACTAAGATAGTTGGTACATATAATAGTGCTAAAGTATCAGGAGACCAGGTTAATGATAAAGAACCAGTTAAAGATGTAAAAATCGGTAATGGTAAGAATACACTTAAAGAAAAATATGATCAAAATCCAGGATCTGGTGGAGGTACAGTTAATAACTCTCCAGGTGCAGTATTATCAACAGGTGCACCAATATTTAATCAATTAAGAAATGCTATGCCAGGATTAAATGGTAATATGTTTGGTAGATATTATTCATTAGGTGGAGCAGGAAGTGTTACAACACCTACAGGTACAGTTCCATTACCACAACAAGCAGGACAAGGTTATTACACAGAACAATATGGTACAAGGGTTCCAGAATATGCAAGAGAAAATGTAGCACTAAATTATACAGTTATATATAACATTCAGATGCAAACAATAACTATATTAGATGAAGGTGCAGCAAGATGGGGTGAAGAAATTGCTCTAGAAGTAGAATTTGATAATCTAGACACTCCTCCTACACCAAATAACCCACCATCTAATCCTCCTTCAACTCCAAACAATCCTCCTAGAAATACTCAATTAAGGTTACCTATCGGTGGTACTGTTTGGGAAGATACTATTAAGGATACTAAGAAACATACTGGATATAATAACCTATTAGATAAAGGTAGTGAAAAAGGTATCCCTGGGGTTAGAGTAAGAATACATAGAAACTTTGTTGAATTAAATGCTAATAAGTCTATTAAGAGAATAATTAACAAAGAAGTTGCTAGAGTATATAGAAGAGATACTGGTGAATTAGTAGATACTACTAAGAATCCAATAATAACAGATGAAAACGGACAATGGGGTGGTTTTGATATCCATGATGTTGGTTTCAATTCAAAAGAATTAAATCAAATGGGATATAATGCACCATATGATAACCTAAATATTCAAAATTACGCAATATTATTTGATGTAACATTTGATTATGATGGTATAATGTATGAACCAGTAATGCCACTTCAAACAGAAGACAATAATATTGATAATGGAAAGAAAGTAAATACAGAAGTATTTAAAGATGGACAATCAATATATAATACAACAACAACAGAAGAAAAGAAAAAATATTCAAATTCTTCATTCGCTATAGATAACTATGATGATAGAGAAGAATATAATAGAAAACATGCTGAAATAACTGGTGGAAAGGCACAAGATGGTTCTTTAAAGACAGAAGGTTCAGCACAAGGTGTAGATACTAATGGTAATAGAACAAATACTAAGACTAAATTAGAATATAATGGTACACAAACTACTTCTGGTACTACAACTCAAAGATTTAAGAGTGAGTACCAAATGAAGAAAACAAATGGTAGAGCTTTAGATGAATCATACTTTAATGATTTCATAGAAGCATCAACTATGTTCTTAGGTATGAATTTACCTACAAATGAACAAATAGTATATGATAATAATGGATACTATGATGATAGAACTGGTGGAAACAGTGGAACAAACACAGAAAGCAACAAGCAAAAACAAAACCTATTAGGTAAACTAGGAAATAGTGCACCAATACCAGGAGGAAAAGGAATTTTACCATCAAATAATGGTACAAATAATGGAAATTCTGGTAATTCAGGAAATAATAATTCTTGGTGGAATAAGATATTTGGTGGAGGTTCTGGTAACAGAATTATAAACAATCCTTCAAATAATAGTTCTACTCTATGGGGTAAAATACAAAAATCTGGTGTTAAAGCTTCTGAAGTATTAGAACAAGTTATAGGATATGGTAAACTTACAGGTTCACTATTAGATGATCTAGTAGATGTGGGCGCTATTAAGAAAAATCCATTAGAAAAAGCTTTAGCTAAAGTTGATAAAGCTTCAGATACTTTAAGAACAATCATTGAACAAGGTCTTGTTTCAGGACAAAAAATTGATGAAATAATTAGAAATGGTGGAAGTAAGGGAGAAATAGTTTCAGAAATATTAAAAGTAACTAAAGTATCTAACAAACTTTCAGACTGGATTGAAAAGAAAACAGGTATTAAAGTTGGTATAGATGATGATAGAATACCTACTAATTACCAAGACAATACTTCAATCGAAGATATGGTTGAAGATATGAGAAGAAGAGGATTACTTCTTTATGAAAATGGATTAAACATTAACACAAAAGAAGCTCAATCTAAGACTGGTCTATCTGCAGATCAAATTGTTGATAGAGTATCAAAAGCTTTAGGTGTTAAAGTTAAATCAACTGATTCTTCAAATAGATCTGGTGATATTACTTGGGATGAAATAGTTAAAGGTCAAACAGGTAAATATGCTGGAACAACTTTTGGTGAATTAAGTAACAGTGGTAAAGTGTCTGGTACTAACTTAGAAAAAGTTATCGGTACTGGTGCTTTAGCAGCAAGTATTATTGACGAACTTGCTAAGACAGGAAGTATTAATGTTAATGTAGCAGGTTTTGATATAAACGTTAATAAAGATGTTAAAGACATGTTAAACCAAATATTAAATCAATCAGGTGTAGCAGGAACAGCTATAGGTGACTTAATAAACAACGGACAAGTTGATATGTCTAAAGTTTGGGAATCTATATATAAAGAAGGTGGTATCGATTTAGGTGCTTGGGAAAATATTATTAAGAGTGGTAAACAAGATAATAATATTTGGAGAGCTTTAGGTGGTACTACTGGTGGTAACACTAATGGTGAACCTACTGATGAATCTGTAGATAGTTCTTATGGACAATATGCAGGTATATACTATAGCCAAAGAGCTTACATGAATGAAATTAATCTTGGATTAAAGAGAAGACATGTTGACATGGAAACAACTAAAGAATTAAACAGTGCTCTTGTTATCGCTAACAAGAAGGCATATAACTACCTATACAAAACACTATATGATGAATATCTATCAGAAGCTGAAAAACAAAAAGGTCTTGGTAGAACTATAGATGTTGAAATGGAAAACCTTCAAAAAAATAGAGATGCAAATAAGACACAAAGATTCTTAGATATATATAAGACAGACTATATATACAGAACATCAATGTATACTTCTAACCCAGAAGTTCTAAAACTTCTTAAAGAAGAAATTGATTATGAAAAATCTCTAGATAAATCTCCTAGAAATACAGATCCTTCTAGAGGTAACCATGATGATACTAGACAAGTAGATGTATTCTTAACATATAAGATACAAGTTGTTAACAGTTCTCCTGTTGATGCTATCTATGTATCACAATTAAACGATATACATACTAATAAGATGGAATTAGTTCAAACTGAAATTAAAAAAGAAGTACAACTAGATCCAAAATCAAATATAGAAAAAGAAGGTATTGATCTTAAAGGAACTCAAACTACTATACCTGTAAGTAAATACTTAATACATGGTAAAGAAGAACCAATATCTAAATTAGACCTTTCTCAAGCTGATCAAGCTAAATTAAAAGAATTAAAATGGTCTACTTCAAATGATAGAGTTCCAGCTCAAAGTGGTGATTACACTACTACTCAAACAGAAGGTACTGTTCAAAATGCAGGATTTATGTTAAAACCAGGTGAAAGAGCTGATGTATTTAATACATACAGAGTTAAGAATGCTCTTAAGGTTGAAAATGTAAGCCAACAAGATTTAGGTGAACTTAAAGATAAGATTGGTAAAGATGACGGTATTAAAGTTCTTAAGAACGCTTTAGAACTTGGTGACTTTACTAATACAGCTGAAATAGGTGCTTTTGCATCATATAATGTTCACACTGGTACATATTCTGGTAAGATAGATAGAGACTCTGCTCCATCTAACTTCACAACAAACAAAGGTAAAGACGGTAAGTTTATTCTAGAAGATGATACTGACGATGCCCCAGGTATTAACATTAGAATACCTCAAGGTAGCCCTGAAAAAGTTTCAAGAGAACTTACAGGTACTGTTTGGGAAGATAAACAAAATACTCTAAATAGAGGTATCTTGACTGGTGATGGTAAGATGAGTGCTAATGAAAAAGGTATTCCAAATCACCCAGTAACTCTAGAAGAAAGATTATCTTTCAAAGCTAGACAAATTGATGATAAACCAAACTTAAGATATGCTAGTGTAAGAAGTGGTCTTCCATACTTTGACTTAGGTTTTGTATGGCCAGAACATATTAAATCTGAATCTGGTGATATCGAAATGAGCCTTAAAGGTGTTACTGGTTTTGAATCTAATGTTAAAACTAACGATAAGGGTGAATATAAGTTCACTGGAGTTCCAGCAGGTAACTTCGTTGTTAACTTAAACTATTCTTCTCCTTCTAAAGAAAACTTAACTAAAGTATTTGCAGATAAGAATAATCAAGGTAGAAATATCCTTAATGCTGTTCAAAATGCAGATGTTAACAAAGATGAACTTGTTCCAACTGTTAAAGATGATAATAAGGATAGAAAAGTTAAATGGTATAATGGTGAATCATTTAAGACTACTCAATTCTATGCAAATAATAAACAAGAAAGTAATTTAAATACTACTTGGCTTGCTAAAGATAAAGATGAAAGTAAAGATACAGAAAATCTATCTTATGCAAGAGATGATGAAGGTAGAAGAGTTGAAGTAACTAAGAACTTAGATACATTCAAGAATAACGTTGTAGATACATTAAATGTATATACTACAGCTGATAAGAACAAGATAGATAATGAAAAATTAAAACTAGCTCATAAATATACAAGTATGAATGCTACAACTCCTAAGATTAACTTTAGTATTGAATACTATGAAAAATTACAAAAATCTAAACCGGGTTCTGCAGTAATACTAAATGAATTGAGTGATATATACTACATTGAAGGTATTTACAAGAATAAGAAGAATTCTAACAACAAGTTTGAAAATACAAACTATAATGTTAAGAATGTAAACTTAGGTATTGTTCAAAGACCTGAAAGTAAGATCGTTTTAAATAAAGAAATTACTAATATTGTTATTAATACAGCAGATGGTAAAGAAAAAGTAAACTTAAAATATAATATTAAATCTAAGATTGATAAGGCAGAAACTGGTAACTTAAGCAATGTTACTTATGGTGGAAACGAAGAATTATTTGCTAGATTAAAAGTAACTAGAGAATTAGATAAAGAAAATTCTACTGGACAAGATTTAGTACTATCTCTTGATAGAACTGAACTTACTGATGGTAAAGCAAAAGACGAAAACCAAAGAAAATCTGTTAAAGCAGGATTTAGATATATAAATATTGATGATAGTGTAATGCAAGATGCTACTATTAAAGTTAGATATGGTATTTATGCATATAACTTAAGTCAATTAGATAGAACTATAGATACTAGTATCCAAGATACTAATAAATATAGAGAAGAAGCATACAAGACAGGTATGCCAGATGAACCAGCTCAAACTCTTGGTAGACTTGCACACCAAGGTATAGCTAGATATAACTATGGTAAATACATAGGACAAGAATACTATATTAATAAGGGAAATACTCCTTTAAATGATAATGAAAAAGCTAAGATTAAGATTAGACAAATATTAGATATAGTAGACAATGGTGCAACTGTTAATGCAGGAGATAGCGAAAATGCATCTTGGACACCAGCAAACAAAGCTGATTTAGTAGGATTAATCAATGGGGTTAAGAACGAAGAAAAAGCTAAGGAAGCTAACTATGTTGATGAAAATGGTATTAGATATCTAGAAGAAGTTTCTGGAAAACAAAATACTACAAATAATAATACTAGATCAAACCTATTATTATTAAAAGAATCATCTACATATATGAGTCCAGTAGATCCATATGCTACAATCGAAAGAACTTACAAAAATGCTAATGGTTATGCAAATTCACCTAAAGAAGATGACTTCGTAAGAACATGGAATATAAGGACAGATAGAACATCATCAGGAAGTTCAACATCAAATGACTTAACATTCCAAAACATGGCAGAAGTATTAACATATCATACAAGTAATGGACGTAGAACAGAGTTCACACCAGGAATGATGATAACAGAGATGGATAAGATAAACCAATTAGGAGATGGAACACTTCCAGGAAAGGGACAACCAAAGGATGTACCAAGTAAGGAAGAAAACTTAGATAGAGCATATATGGTAGCAGCACAATCAACAGGAGCAGCAGCAACAGAAATAGTAACATTATCACCACCAACAGGTCTAAATGAAGCAAGAACACTAGAATATATTAGAAAGAATGCACTTCTAATAGCTTCAAGTATAGCAGTTGTGTTAACAACAGGAGTTGTAATAGTGATGATAATAAGAAAGAGAAGACAAAAGTAGTCTAAAAAATACTTAAAAACTTTCTAAAAGAAAAGAACTCTAATTATTTTTAGAGTTCTTTTTTTAGAAATATATAAAAAAATACATAAATATGCTTTACATAAATAGTACAATGTGATATTATATAAGCATAAGAGATGAATGTAAAGTCATTCATTATAAAAATTGGTCATTTGTTATTTAAAAAATTTTAAAAAATAAAAAAGGAGATGGTTGTAATGAAAAAACAAAGAATTCTAGGAATTTTGGTTTTAGTTACTTTGATGTCAGTACCTGTGGAAGCTGGTTGGATCAGTGATTTTGGAAGACGGATTACTGAAGGGGCCAAAAATACGATAAAGAATAATTTACAAAATAAGGTGAATAAGGGAATCAATGATGTAATGGATGGTAAACTTAGCACTGATTCAGTAAAAGGTAAAAAAGATTATAAAATGGATCCACAAAGAAGCAAAAGTGGATCAGGTGGTGAAAATATAGAAAATATAGATTCATCAGGAATGCTGAATTTAAGTGTAGTTAGAAGAAGAGCATTACCGGTAAAAGGTGTATATCAAGATGTTGATTTTGGTATATATAAATTTAAAGGTGAGAGATTGTATGATGTAAATTTACTAATAGGAGATCAAATGAAAGAAATAGATCTTTATTTGCTACCAGGAAGATATTTGATTTGCTTTGCACCAAGATCGTATACTACAAATATGAGTGTAGTAGGTAAGCATGAAGGTGAAGGTATTTTCATGGGATATGGAATAAAAGTTGAAAGATTTGTCGAAAATAATGGACTTTCAAAGATGAATTCTAAAAAAGGAAGTACTATCTATATAATAGAAGCATCAAAAAACGGAGCACATTTAGAAATGGCAATGTTTAATGATGAAGCTAAAAGCGGAGCTCTTGATTTTTCGATCTTCGCGATTCCGGATTCAATAAAGTAAGATAAAAAGACATACATAAATTATTATGTATGTCTTTTTCGTATCTTATGTAACAAAAATTAAATATAATTTAACAAAGAAGAATCGGTATGATATAGTTAAATTGATATTATGTATAAAGGAGAATGGTTGATGTTAAAAAAGGGAATATTAAAATTATTTTTAATTACATTTGTTTTTAGTTATATAATCGTGACATTATATAATGGTGGTGCAAATGAAGTTATACAAGGATATAATATATTATTTAATGCACCAATAGAACAACAAGGACAAAATACTATATTAAATATTAATGAGTTTAGAAGAGAACCATCACTTCCTATATTATTTGCAGATATGACAGCAATTACATGGGAAAATGGAGTTGAAAAAGAAGTGCAAGATCCTTTAGTAAATCCAGAAAAATGGTATGATTATTATGCAGGTAGAATGGCAAATGCAAAAACAAAAGATGGAAGTTATTGGGTATGGATACCAAGATTTGCATATAGGATTACATATTATACAGACTCAAGTCAAAATAATATAAAAGGTTATTATACAGATAAAGGGTTTGTTGGATCAGATATGGAAACAATGACAGATGAAAGTGCAGTAAAAACACCATATTGGAAGATGGAAAAAGAATTTGTACCAAACCATGAAACTCTTAAATCTAAGGGATTTAGGATACATGAAGCATTTGGAAAAGGTGGAACACAAAGAAAAGGTTTCTGGATTTCTAAATACATGATAGGTACAGATGGAAGATTTGCACCTAATAATACAATATCAAAGTCAGAACAACTTTATCAAGCATTCTATAATATTGATAGAATGGTAAGAGATAATAATCAATATGGACTTGATTATACAATGCAACATACAAGTTTACCAAGAAATACAGAATATGGAGCATTATATTATTTAACAGGGCTTGCAAATACAAATTATAGTCCAAATACTACAAGTACATCAGACATAGCAAATTCATCATCTGCAACATTTGGAAATGAAACAGGAGTATATGATTTAAATAATGGAGTAAGAGAATGGACAGCAGATATAGCAAGTAATAATTTTAAAACATTTGAAGATAAATTAAAAGAATTATATAGGGCAGAATATGGGGTTGATACATTATTCATGCAAAAAGATGAAAATGGTTTGTATAAGGATAAATTATCTTTAATAGGTAAGATAAAATTAGTTTATGATAAAATTGTTACATCTGGAAGTAATAAGAATTATGGAGAAGGAACTTTAGAATTCATGACAGATTATGCTTCTAAAGATGCAGCACCATATGGAGGAAGAAGTATTTTACCAGGAAGAAATAATTTATATAATACAAGAACAAGTGACATATCAGCACAAAACAAGTCTATATTTGCATATGAAGGAGTAGAATCAAATCCTGGGAATATAGGTTATAGGGCAGTAATATATGCATATAATCCAGAAGGAGCTGAAATAATAACACCAAGAACAGACATTGATTCTAATACACCAGGAAAAGCCCAAACATTACTAGAAAAAAATAAGGGAAAATATGTAAAAATAACATTTAAAACTCAAAAGAAAATATTAGAACTTATGTCTAAAGGATATACTTCTTATGGAAATAATGAAGCAACATTTTATATACCAAAAGGTTCAAAATTCCCATTAAATTTATGGGCTGGAACAGGGCCTGCAAATTATGATGGTGATTTTAGTACTACAAAAACAAAATATAGGTTTTTGGGGTGGGATATAAATCCTCAAGGACGTGAATTTTATAAAGATACAGTTATAACAGAAAAGACTGCAGAAGCTGTGATAATGCTAAGATATCATAGTAGTGAGAGCTCAGGCACACCATATGTATATTATGAACCATATAAAGATAAGAAATATAAGGCGGCTTTAAAAGTAATAGATGAAGATTTAGGATATATGCATAACTTTGGTGAAATGCAAATAGGAACTACAATAGCAGAACGTATAGGTAAAGTTATACCAAGGATGCCAGGATATTCTACAGATTTTAAAGATGATAAAGGTAAAAAGATTGAAACATATTTTATGCCTGCACCATCAACATCTAGAATATTTACAAATGATTTAGTTTTAACAACATTAATGAATAAAGAAGAATGGCTAAAATACAAGACAGTAACTTATTATATAGAAAGCCCTAATAAACAGGTTATAGGGCAAGAATTGGTAATTGCAGGTAATAAGCCTTTAGGATTAGATAATGTAAATTTACCAGAAGGAAAAAGATTAGTAGGATGGTCTCCAAGCTTAGATACAGTTGTAACAGATAATATGGAGATAAAAGCAATATTAGAAGATACACCAAGGCCTGCAGGAAATGTTGTAGAATTAACAGCTAATTTAGATGGCGGAAAAAGCACATTAATGCAAAATGGAGAAAAATTATATATAAGTCAAGGTACAAGATTGTCAGACCCAGTAAATGCATCAGAATTAAGTAGAATAAGAGCAACAGTTCCAACAAAATTAGGCTATAAGTTTAAGGGATGGTCAGTATCAGAAAATGAACCTTTAAATGGTAATATGGAAATAAGGGCTATATGGGAAAGAGAAAAAGTAAGAGCAACGTTTACAGCACCAGGATCTGATACTAATTATAATGAAAGTTCAGTTATAGATGCTGGAACAGCACCAAATGCTCCTTTGAAAAATCCAGAAAGAAAAGGATTTAGATTTAATGGATGGACACCAAATGTTTCATTACCAATATATTCAGACACTACATATACTGCAGATTGGGTGAAAAAAGATGAAAGTGGTGAAAATCAAGAACATCCAAGTAATGGAGATAATGATAAGAAAGATAATAATGGTGGAAATAATAACGAAAATGGAAACAATGGTGGAAACAATAATGGAGGGAATAATAACGGAAATGGAAACAATGGTGGAAATAATCCGGGAGATGATGGTACTGGACATACAATATTCCCGAATCTACCAGATAATATTAAGATTTATGATCCAAAATATGATAATATATCACAATCAGATTATGATGAAAGTACTGTAAAAAAAGGTAGAACAAGAATAATATTTGATCTTGATGGAGAAAAATGGAGATACCCTGTTGTTTTTGAAGTAGATAATGGTACATTATTCTTAACATATGTACAACCAAGTAAAGATGGATATCAATTTGTTGGATGGGAACCAGATTGGAAAGCTTCTACAGGTGGAATAATTAAGTATAAGGCTAAATGGCTAAGAAAAGAAGTCGATAACAATAATTCAGGCAATAATGGGAACAATAGCGGAAATAATAATAATTCTGAAAATAACAACAATAATGGTGGTAATAATTCGGGAGGAAATAACAGTGGAAGATATATACCTAATGGATCTAATAATAATGGAAACAATAATGGAAATGGAAACAATGGAGGAACAACTAACCAATATATATATAATGGAAGAGTTCTAACAGGAGATCCAAATAATAATTCTACTAATATATTTAATAGCAGAAATGTACCAGGAACAAATAATAATAATCCGTCAGGAAGAGGGATTGGACTTACAGGGATAAATGGAAATAATGGTGGAACATATGGTACAACTATTCCAAAAGTTGATAAGGATTTACCGAAATCAGGGGAAAGTAATATCAAAGCTGTAATAGGTATATTTGCAATATCAATATTATGTGGGGTAATGTATATATATCAAAATAAATTGAGAAAGATAACAAGAAAAAGTAGAAAAAAATAATGTTCAATGATAATAGATAGTGTGAGAATAGAACTTGTACTATCTATTATTTGAAGATTTGAAAAAATATGAATAATATAGTATAATATATAGGTATTATATTATAGGTTAGGAGAGTTTTAATGAAAAAGAAAACTTTGAAAAAAGTTGTGGTTATATTGATGGTTCTTATACAATTAGTGATAATTTCAAATAGCGTATTAGGGGCTACTACAACACAAGCACCACAAGGCACAACACAAGCAAATACAATTGCAACTTTAGATGGGAATATAGACACAAGCTCAAAAGCAGCAAGGACGATTATAGGTGTATCTAAAACATTATTAGAATTATTACAACTTATAGGTATAGCTGTAGGTCTTATAATGTTAGTAATTATAGGTATTAGATTTATTTTAAAATCAGATAAAGAAAAGCCTGATTTTAAAAATGTTGCAATGAATTATATATTTGGAGCAATTTGTATATTTGGAGCAACTACAATACTTACATTTATACAAAAAATTGCAATACAGTTTAAAAATGCAGTTTAAGTTAATAGGAGTTACAAATGAATAAAAAGATAAAAAAGACATTATTGGTTTTAGTTATAATGTTGTTATCTATATTTCCAATTATAATTAGATTATATGCAACTGATTATGATGGAATTATAAGTAAGCTAAAACCTGGAGATTCAAGTGATAGCAAGATAAATGAGATAGGATCAGAAATACTTCGGATACATACAATGGATTGGTGTTGCATTTTTATTTGCAGCAATAATGATAGCAGGTATAATGGCAGTTACATCAACAACTGCTGAAAAGAAGAGTGACTTAAAATCTGCAGCAGTAGGGTTTGCAGTAGGTTCATTATTAATAATAGCTCCAACTACAGTTATAAAATTAATATTAGAGTTTAAGATGAAAGAATAAAAAAAGAGCTTCCTTTTATGGAAGTTCTTTTCTCTTTCTCTTTTTTAGTTTCCTGAGTTAAGTTTTTCAACAATGTCTTTAATACCATTAAGTATACCAACTGCTGCAAATATACAAACAGCACCAATTAAGTAAGCAATTGCTGTACCTTTAATATCAGCTTTTCCTTCTGGTGAAGCTGTAATGTATTTAATACCAATTACTAATAACATAGCTAATGCTATTGCAACTGCTGTGAATTGTAAAATACCTAATATTTGACCAACTAATGATTCAGCTTTACCACCTTGTACTTGTTTAATTGTAGGAACTTTAATACCTGAGCTTGCTAAAGCAAAGTTTGCTACTACAAGTAAAACGAAAAATAAAGCTATTCCCATTTTGATTATATTTTTCTTCATATTTTCCTCCTTGAAAATTTATGATGTTACTAAAAAATTAGTTACACAACGTTGTGTAGTTTAAGTATTTAACTACATATATAATAATATATTTTAAAGTAGAAATTGTCAAATTTTATGCGTTTCTTGTAATGAAATTGTTTAAAAAAGAGATAGAAAAAAGAAATATTACAAATAAATA
>ERZ773054.1679-NODE-1679-length-12697-cov-11.142857_pt1 | contig 12697 bp, 12 predicted proteins | sample MGYA00580630_ERZ773054 | MGnify/ENA primary metagenome ERZ773054 (study PRJEB29015, sample SAMEA2737994) | human oral metagenome | biome: human oral; feature: human-associated habitat; material: dental | place: China | collected 2115 ... | reverse complement strand
TCAATCTTTTTAGCGGTTAGTACTGTTAATAAAGTGAGTTACAAACTTTACAGACCGGTGTAGGGTTCGCAAAATCATTGAACTAATTAGTTACTGATTTTTGTTAGGTACAATCATGAACTTCAAATACGAATGACTTATAACTCCAATCACATAGAAGGCAGTACTTTAAATGAATAACAGACAAGGCGTATTTTTCACAAGAAATTATACAACTTATAGTTTTTTATTATACCCCATACACTTACACCTATGCTTAAGCTCTTAAATATATTCTTATTATGTTTTAAAATATTAACTACATCATCTTATCAATATAAATCTAATCTATATTAAACTCCTCTATATCAAGTTTTTCCACGGCAGGCTCATTTGTATCAAACTCTTCTATATCAAAGTCTTCTATGTCTTGATTCTTTATATCAGATTTATTTATATCAGAAGTCTTTACATCAGCTTTATTTATATCAAGCTTTTCTATATTAGATCTCTTTATATTAGAGTTTTCTATATTCTGCTTATTTGCATAAGATTCTTTTTCATTGATCCCCTCTATATTTTCTATTTGTGTATTTAATTTTGATTTGTAATAAGAATAAATTATCATAAAATAAATATGAAAAACCAAATGTGTTAAATATGCAGACCAATTTAAGCGCATATATACTGTCATTATAAATAACAACAATCGTAATATCCCTAACCATAAAATAGCTTTGTTTGCACTTGGCGCATTGCCCGGATCTTTATTAACAATTTTTTTTCTTACGAAAGGTACTACTAAAAACAACGGTATCATGGACAATACAAATATAATCAAATATAAAATACCTACAGCCTTTGCATATGTAGAATCAATATGCATTGACAGCTTTAATACTCCCCCTAATACTGAGGATAGCAAAAATAATATAAGCATCACAAGAAGATCAAATGCCAGTACATAGATTATAAAAAATTTAAATGTTTTTCCTAAGCTTTCTTTGTATGTATTTTCTTCCATATAATCATTTCCTTGTATATTAGGCTTATTTTCGGGTTATATATTTTACAAAATACGATTTCATTTACTTAAGTTTATATAGCAGCTAAAAACACTGAGCTTATAGCTATTATTTTATCTTTATAATCACACACAAGCTGTGCTTCAAGCTCGTTTCGACAAAGTGTAACAGTATAATTATCCAAGCTTCTTATATATCAACCTGAAAAGGTTGCTTATATAATTAATTATAAGTAAATACAGTACTATATATCCAATCTTTCCACGATCTCTCCATTTTTTTCTTTCAGTATGAGCTTTTTAATAATCTTTTCATCAAGGTACTTTGAAAACGAATTTAAGTCCTGTGATACCTCAAATACGATATTTCGTTTCACTTCATTTGTATCAAAATTAGAATCATATTTTCTCTTATCACTCCAATAATTCCAATTCACATCTGTTCTTTCATAGTAAACATAATTTTTCTTTTTAGTACTATAAATCCTTTTAGATTTTAATGTCTTTTTGTCTTCAGATGTAAAAACATCAGAATATAGCTTTATTCCATAAAAAACTTTGTATTCGCTGATTTTATCGTTGGAAACATTTAGTTTAATTTCTTCATACTCCATCTTATGCTCCCTCCATATATTTAAATATTTTTAAGTAAAGCCGGTACTTTTTAAGATTTAATAGTAAATATATTCATTATATTTTTTTCTTTTTGTTCTAATATTACAAGTGTATAATATTTACAGCAAAAAGACAATATATTATGCACAAGTAATGATTTATCTGGGAGTTGGCAACATAAACAATGGCTATTTGTCTACCTACACCCCTTATACAGCTATTTCTTGCGGAGTGGTGATTAAAGAAACACTCCCTATTTCAATCTTTTTAGCGGTTAGTACTGTTAATAAAGTGAGTTACAAACTTTACAGACGAGGACTGTTCGAGTGCAGCTCGCCACGGAGTAGGCGAGCACACGAGTTCCGCAGTCTGTACTAAGTTTGTCGAAACTTTATTAACAGTACTGCGAGTATGATTGAAATAGGGAGTGTTTCTGCCCACTGTTTATGTTGCCAACTACACTACTTGCATAATTGTTCCCATTATAGTACAATAATCTTACCTTTCGAGGAGACCAAAAGAGGGCAATTTATTTTACAAATCTTTATAAAATCTAAGGAAGTCGATAAAACCTTGCCACCCTATTATATTAATGAATACATCAACATAAAATGGCAAAAGCTTCCGCCCATCACAAACAAATGGAAAATCTCATGTATCCCGAAATACCTATGAAACTTATCAAAACATTTAAGTTTAAGTGCATAGATCACACCGCCCACAGTGTAGATCACACCGCCCACAAGCAGCCATATAAAGCTTATTTTCGGCATGGAAGACATGATTTTGGTCAGAGCCAGACTGCAAAGCCAGCCAAGTCCTATGTAAATCACGGAAGAGATCCACTTAGGGTAATGAATCCAAAACATATTGATAAGTATACCTAAGAGTGAAATACCGCAAACCATACTAAAAAGTATTATGCCGGTTTTTCCGCCAAGTACACTTAAGCATATAGGTGCATAGGTGCCGGTTATAAGTACAAATATCATCATGTGATCAATTTTTCTCAGTAAAGTATTGATCTTTTTAGAAATGTTAAATGAATGATAAGTTGTACTTGCGGCATATAAAAGCAGCATACTTATTATAAATATTATAAAAGTTGCCATGCTTACAGAGCCTACATTATGCCCTACCGCCTTGGAAAAAAGGAATACGGCAGCTAATATAGTGAGTATAAAGGCTAAAAAGTGTGTTAAGGCACTGCCCGGATCTTTTAATTTATCTATAAATTTAAGCATAATAAACCCCTTTCGATAATATCAAATCTAAAAATACATAATATTAAAAACTAATAGATGTAGTTTTGAAAACTACATGATAAAATATAGCACATACTTAAAATATAATCAAGTACTTTACTTGACAAATAATATTAAAACTAATATACTACTAACAAAGGAACATATGTTCAGAAAATGGAGGCAAAATGAATACAGAAGGAAGAAAAAAAGCACTGGATGAGGCTATTTTACAAATAGAGAAAGCCTATGGTAAAGGCTCTATAATGAAACTTGGAGATTCAAGCAGACAGCTTAATGTAGCTGCTATACCGACAGGTTGCCTCGGTATAGATATAGCACTTGGTATAGGCGGTATACCGAGAGGTCGTATTATAGAGGTGTACGGACATGAGTCTTCAGGTAAGACCACTGTAGCTTTACACATGGTTGCAGAGGTGCAAAAAAGAGGTGGAATAGCAGGATTTATAGATGCGGAGCATGCTCTTGATCCGGTATATGCCAAGGCTATAGGTGTTGATATAGATAATTTGTATGTATCACAGCCGGATAACGGTGAGCAAGCACTGGAGATAGCTGAAACCATGGTGCGTTCAGGTGCTATGGATATAATTATCATAGACTCGGTTGCAGCCTTGGTACCTAAAGCTGAAATAGACGGAGATATGGCTGATCAGCAAATGGGTCTTCAGGCAAGACTTATGAGCAAGGGATTAAGAAAGCTTACAGGTATTATCAGTAAAGGTAATACAACAATTATATTTATAAACCAGTTGCGTGAAAAGATCGGTATAAGCTTCGGTAATCCTGAGGTTACTACAGGAGGTCGTGCTCTTAAGTTTTATTCTTCCATAAGGATAGAGGTAAAAAGAGTAGATTATGTAAAGCAGGGCGGAGATAATGTAGGTAACAGAGTCAGAATAAAAGTTTCTAAGAACAAGGTGGCTCCTCCTTTCAAAGAGGCGGAATTTGATATACTCTACGGTAAGGGTATATCAAAGGAGGGAGATATACTTGACCTTGCAGTAGAGGCTAATATTGTTGATAAAAGCGGTGCATGGTATGCTTATAATTCAGCAAAACTCGGACAGGGAAGAGAGAAGGCTAAAGACTATCTTTTGGAGAATCCGGACATTTGCAAGGAGATAGAACTTAAAGTAAGAGAGTTATACGCACTGCAAAATAGTGATGATCTTTTTGAGAGAGAAGAAGATGAAGTAAACAGTAACTTTAAGAAGGCGACTAAAAAGTCAAAGACCGATAAGAAAAAGGCTGAAGCGGTCGTAGAAGAAACTGTAGAACTTCCGGAAGATGAAGCGGATCTGTTTGATGATATGGAATAGAGCGTAATTAGGGCATCCAAGCTAAACAGTTGATGTTAAAGCAGATATATGTATATAAAAAAAATAATTCCTATAAGCAGTACAAAAAAGAAAATCATTACAGAAGAAGGCATAAGTTTTTGCTTGTATAACAAAGAAGTTAACACATTTGAACTTGAAGAAAATGAGTACTTTGAAAATCTCTATGAAAAAATATATCCTGTGCTTAAAGAACGGATATATAAAAGACTGCTCTATCTTTTAAGTGCCAGAGATTATAACTCTCATGCCCTTAGGCGTAAGCTGATGGAAAGTTATCCCGAGGGTCTGGTGGAAGAGGCGGTAGAATTTGCCGTCTCTAAGCATTATATAGATGATATGGATTATATAGAAAGATATATAAATGCCAATAAGACTAAAAAAAGTAAACTCTTCCTTAAAAATAAATTGACAGAAAAGGGCTTTGATAAAAAAGTAATAGATGCAAAACTTGAAGAATTACATCTTAATGAGTATGATAATATAGAAGCCTTGCTTAGAAAAAAAGATTATTACAACCTAAGTGATGCAGACTCAAAAAGAAAGGTTATCAATTATCTTTTAAGGCAGGGATATAGGTATTGTGATATAAAAGAATTCATTTAAGCGAGTTAAAAAAGTCAGGCAGGCTTAAAGTATAACCGGTTTATAATATATGTAGGTAGGCTTAAAGTATAACCGGTTTATAATATATGTAAGTAGGCTTAAAGTAAAACTGATTTATAATATATTTGAGCAGGATTAAAGTTCAAAATCAATTTATAATATATTAAACAGGCTTAAACAAGTAAACTCAAAACAATAATTCGGCAAATTAAAAGAAAACTGTGGAGATGACTATGAAGAGTATTAAAAGAAAGAAAAGGGAATTGGCATATCAGGGTGTTATATTAAAGGTGTATAAGGACTATATGGAGACCGAAAGCAACAAAGAAGTAATATGGGACTTTATACATCATGACGGTGCTGCCGCAGTGATTCCTGTAAGAGAAGACGGCAAGATACTGATGGTCAAACAATATAGAAATGCTCTTGAAAGGTTTACTTTAGAGATACCGGCAGGTAAGGTCGACAGTCCGGGTGAGGATAAGAGGTTGTGTGCATTTAGGGAGCTTGAAGAAGAAACCGGATACAAGGTTGCAAGTCCCGATGATTTGGAATACCTTATAACAGTAAACACTACGGTTGCTTTTTGTGATGAAGAAATAGAGATATATATAGCAAAAAACTTAAGAATTTCAAAACAAAACTTAGATGAAGATGAAGATATTGAGATAGAAGCGTGGGCACTTGATGATTTGATGAAAATGGTATATACTGGGGTCATAAAAGACGGCAAAACAGTAGCAGCGTTAAGCGCTTATGCTTATAGAAATCTAACTATTTAAAGGAGAGATGTTTATGGGACTGATTAAATTAGTTATGGACACCGCCGCAGGAGTGATATCCGACCAGTTTTTGGAGTATTTTTATTGTAATACTATAGATAATGATACTTTGATGGTAAAAGGCACTAAGGTACAGACTGCAAGAGGGCAGAATAACAAGGCTTCCGATAATATTATATCCAACGGATCAAAAGTAATTATCAATGAAGGTCAATGTATGATGATAATTGATAACGGAGCTATAGTTGAGGTATCTGCAGAACCGGGCGAGTATGTATTCCACAGTGATACAGAGCCCAGTATATTTGCGGGTAAGTTCGGTGAAAGTATTATAGCAAGCTTCAAGCAATTCGGAAGAAGGTTTGCTTACGGTGGTGAGACAGGTCATGACCAAAGAGTTTATTACTTTAATACCAAGATTATTACTGATAATAAATACGGTACAGCCAGTCCTATTCCGTTCCGTGTTATAGATAAGAATATAAGTCTTGATATAGAGATAGGTATACGCAGCCATGGAGAATTCAGTTATACTCTTTCAGACCCTATAATCTTCTATAAGAAACTTGCGGGCAATGTTACAGACAGATATGACAAGGCAGATTTAAATAGACAGCTTACTGCGGAATTGATTCACGCTTTTCAACCGGCATTTACAAGAGTTGCCGATCAGGGTGTAAGATATTACCAGCTTACAGGTAGTGTAGATATTATAAGTAAGGAAACCAAAAAAGAGCTTGAGAATTGGAAGGAAGATTACGGAGTAGAGCTTGATAAGCTTACTCTTCGCTCAGCAACAGCTTCTGAAAAAGATCAAGATATGATCAAGGAATTACAAAAGAATGCGGTATTCAGAAGTGCGGATATGGCAGCGGCACACCTTGTAAGTGCTCAAGCCGATGCTATGAAGGCGGCAGCTTCCAATACAAGCACCGGTCCTATGATGGCATTTGCAGGTATGAACATGGCAAATGCTGCAGGAGGAGCTAACTCTACAGCGCTTTACGGTATGGCACAGCAGCAACAGCAGCAACAACAAATGATGCAAAATCAGCAATACGGAGGATATCAGCAAGGATATCAGCAGGGAATGCCACAACAAGGCTACCAACAGGGAATGCCGCAGCAGGGATACCAGCAAGGACAGCCACAGCAGGGCTATCAGCAACAAGGTCAGCAGGGCTATCAACAAGGACAGCAGGCACAGCCGGACGGTTTCGCAGGTCAGGTTGGAGGACAAACTCAGGTAAATGCCACAGCAGACGGAGAGTGGGTATGTGGTTGCGGTCAGCATAATACAACTAAGTTCTGTTCAAACTGCGGTTCCAAGAAGCCTGAAAGTACAGGAGGCTTTAAGTGCGATAAGTGTGGATGGACACCGGCACCGGGAGCGGCTGCACCTAAGTTCTGCCCTAATTGTGGCGATATATTTGATGAAAACGACAAGATCTGATTATTTTAGAAATTTATAAATTATAATGCACTCAAATAAAAAAGTACTCTGTAAAAGGGGTGCTTTTTTATTTTGCAAAAATATTCTGCGGAAACTATAATCTTTTGGAGAACTTCGTCTTGCAATCAAGCGGGCAGTATAAAGCACCTCTAACAGATTTATTATTTTATTTTCTTTTTAAGTGTATTTTCAGTTTAGTGCTTTATTATATGCGACAGGAGGTGATGATATGGCAAAGCGAATATTTGAAAGAATAGAAAAGAAGTATATAGTTCCAAAGTGCAAATACGAAGCACTTATGCAGGAAATTAAAAAACATATGAAACTTGATGACTATGGCAAGCATACTATATCAAACATATACTTTGATACTGAAAACTTTTATTTGATAAGACATTCATTGGAAAAACCTTTATATAAAGAAAAATTAAGACTCAGAGCATACGGAGTGCCAAGTGATAAAAGTGAAGTATTTATAGAAATAAAGAAAAAGTATCAACATGTAGTATATAAAAGGCGTATAGCATTAAAGCTTAATGAGGCAAGGGCGTATTTATATAATAATATAAGCCCTGAAAAATTAAAAAAAGAACAGATATTTAAAGAAATAGAATACATGAAACATAATCTTGATTTGGAACCTAAGGTGTATATAGCTTATGACAGACTGGCTTATTATGGGATAGATGATGCGGAGTTTAGAATAACCTTTGACACCAACATAGTGGCAAGAGATCATAACCTTGATATAACAAAAAGACAATGCAATATAGATCTTTTGGGAAAGGATTTTTATATAATGGAGGTTAAAATCAATATGGCAATGCCGTTGTGGTTATGTCATATATTATCAAAACTTAATATATATCAAAGTTCATTTTCCAAGTATGGAGAATACTATAAGTCAACCATATATAGAAATATAAATATAGTTTCAAAAAGAAAGATAGAGGTAGGCAGGTTTGCGGCGGTATCTGTGTAGTATCACTAAACGATAAAGGTCTAAAAAAGCAGATAGAGGTAGGCAGGCTTGCATCTGAAAATAAGAGAAATAGCGGTAGGCAAACTTGCAGCAGTGTCTGTGTAGCAACACTAAAAATAAATATCTAAAAAAGCAGATAGAGGTAGGCAGATTTGTAGCAGTATCTATATATCATCACTAAACAATAAATATCTAAAATTAAAAAACAGGAGGAGCAAAATGCTTAACAGTATACTTGCAAGGGTGGCTTCAACCTCAAGCATAAGCCTTAATGAATTTATAATATGTTCAACGGTTTCTGTGGTTTTGGGAATAGTGCTGTCCTTGGTGCATTCATACAAAAATAAAACAAGTTTGAACTTCAGTTTGACACTGATATTATTACCCTTAATAGTTCAATCGGTAATCATGGTGGTAAACGGTAACTTAGGAACCGGAGTTGCGGTTGCGGGAGCATTTTCATTGGTAAGATTTCGTTCGATGCCTGGTACATCCAGAGAGATAGCAAGCATATTCATATCAATGGGAATGGGGCTTGCAAACGGTATGGGCTATGTGGGAATAAGCTGTATCTTACTTTTAATGGTTTGCATAATAACTCTTATCATAAGCTACATACAGTCAAAGGCTGTTAATGATAGAGAGCTTAAAATAACTATAGCGGAAAATATGGACTATGATACGGCATTTGATGAGGTATTTAATAAATACACAAAAAGAGCCGAACTTCAAAAGGTAAGAACAATCAATATGGGAAGCCTTTATGAGCTTCATTACCTGATAACAGAAAAAAATGTAAGTAAAGAAAAAGCTATGCTTGATGACATAAGAGTCAGAAACGGTAATCTTAACATAACCTGCGCTAAGCCGGGAGTAGAGAATATGCAATTATAATAGCTTGGGAATACAAAAAATTAATACAAAAAAGAATATAGAAGACAACAACAGAAAGGCAGATAGATTATGAAAAAAAGTGAAATAAAAATGGCGGCTTGGTTATTAAGCCTATCCTTAATGGGATTTACTATAACAGGTTGTGCTGCAAATGCAGCAAAGAACAGCAGCAATGAAAGTACCATAAGCGTACAGCAGACAAGCAGTGTCAAGAGTAGCGATACTGAAAGCAAAGATAATGAAACCAAGACTACAAGTACAAGTAACAGAGATCTAAGCAGTATATATTCCGAAGAAGATCTTAACACAAGTTGGGATAAGTCAAGTTCAACTATAATTACATTAAACGGCAGCGAAGCTAAGGTAGAAGGCTCGGGAGCTAATTACTCTGACGGCAAGGTTAATATAACAAGTTCAGGCACTTATGTGCTAAGCGGTAAGTTCACAGGTCAGGTATACATAGATGCCAAAGACAGTGCGGTAGTACACCTTATACTTAACGGGGTGGAGATAAACAGTGAAAGCGGTCCGGCAATTTATGCGGCTGACGGTAAAAAGGTAATACTTACCTTGGCGGAGTCGACTGAAAATACCTTAAGTGATACAAGTAACTACACCTTTGCGGATGGAGAAGACGAGCCGGATGCGACCTTGTCTATAAAAAATGACCTTGTAATAAACGGAAGCGGTACGCTTAAAGTAAATGCAAATTATAAAACCGCAATCAAGACCAAGGATACATTGGCAATAATTTCAGGAAATTTCGACCTTACATCAGTGGATAATGCTGTAAGAGCCAAGGATGCACTTACGGTAGAAGCCGGAACTTTCAAAGTAAATGCAACAGGTAAAGGCTTTACCTCAGACGGAGAACTTAATATATATGGCGGAGATATAAATATAGAAAAATCGGAAGAAGGTCTCGAGGGTCTTACTGTAGAAATCTACGGGGGAAATGTAGATATAAGCGCAACTGATGACGGAATAAACGCAAGAACCAAGTATGATGACAGTGTAAGTGATGCTGAAAAAGAGATGCTTGGAAACCAAGACCAAGACGGTGTAGAAGTGCGTATAGCAGGAGGTACGGTTAATATTAACGCCTCGAGAGACGCTATAGACTCCAATGGAGATTTATATATAGAGGGCGGTGAAACCTATATAAGCGGACCTACAAGCGGTGGTGACGGCACTTTGGACTATAACGGAGAAGCTAAGATTACCAAAGGTGTGTATGTAGGAGCGGGAAGTTCGGGAATGTTCCAAACATTTTCGGAGGACTCAAGCCAAAACTTCATAAATGTGTATTATGACAGTACACAGGCAGCAGGAACTACTATAACTTTAAGTGATGAGTCTCAAACTAAGTTGATAGAATTTGTGGCTGAAAAAGAATTCGCCACAGTTGTAATTTCACTTCCAAGCCTTGAAACAGGCAAAACCTACACCCTAAAAACAGGCGATACAGAGCAAACTGTAACTATAAACTCAGTAAGTTCAAGTCTGGGTACAAGTAGCGGAGGTTTTGGAGATCCCGGCGGACATGGAGGCTTTGGCGAACCACATGGTGGCGGTCAAGACGGATCACAAGGCGGCTTTGGCAGACCGCAGGGTGGTGGACAAGGCAGATCACAAGGCGGCGGTCAAGACGGATCACAAGACAGCGGACAGGGCAGACCCGGCAGAAGACAAGGAGGCGGTTTTGGCGAACCACAGGGAGGCGGTCAAGACGGATCACAAGGCAGCGGACAGGGCAGACCCGGCAGAGGACAAGGAGGCGGTTTTGGCGAACCGAACGGACAGCAGCCACCTGACAGAAGAGGAAGCTCAGAAGGCAGACAGGGTAACTCTTCAAATAATCAAGATACAAGAGGAGGAAGAGGCAGAAACTTCGACAATCAGGAACAATATGGTTGGGAAAACAACTCTTGGGATAATGGTGCATGGGAAGGAGGACAATACCCACAGGATAACCAAGGTTGGGGAAGTTATGATAGCCAAGGCTATTATTAAAAAAAGTAAGATACATACATGATAATAAAAAAGTAATTTGCTATGATAAGCAAGGTTATTACAAAAAGACTAAATTAAAATAATAGTTTCTTAGAAAAATTAAAAAGGGCTGTTACATTAAAATAAAATAATACTTTATAGAGTGGTTTTGACTCACTGCTGTATTTTGTATATTTTATTCTTAGTGCAACAGCCCCTTTTTAGATATTAAAGCAGATATTAAAGTCAATTTCAAATTATTGCTATAATCAAAACAAAGCTTTTTTTACTGTTTTAGATATTAAAGCTAATTCCAAGTTATTACTATGCTCAAAATAAACCTGCTTTTTACTGTTTTTGCTATTAGAGTTAATGTTAAATCCTGCTTTTACAGATGAGCAACAGCCTCGATCTCAAGTAATACATCCTTAGGAAGTCTTGCCACTTCAACACATGATCTGCAAGGATAAGGCTCAGCAAAAACTTCGGCGTAAATAGCATTGATCTTAGCGAAGTCATCCATGTTCTTAATAAATAAAGTAGTCTTTACAACCTTTTCGATAGAAGAGCCTGAAGCTTCAACCAAAGCCTTAAGAGAAGAAAAAGCCTGTCTTGCCTGCTCCTCAACGGTGCTTGGAATCTCGCCGGTAGCGGGATTAACCGGAATAACACCGGAGGTAAATAACATCTCGCCTAACTTAGTTGCTTGAACATAAGGACCAATAGCAGCAGGTGCCTTATCAGTAGAAATAATTTCCTTCTTCATAAAAACCTCCATAAAATAAATATTAAGAAATGGGAATATCCCCTCATTTCCTAAATACAATTATATATGCTATAATACAAAAATACAAATCAAAGAAAGGTAAAATATTTATTATGAAGTTTTTTTATAAACTCGAAAGAAACTTTGGAAAGTACAGCATTAGAAATCTGATGAATTACTTTGTTATATTTTATGTGGTAGGCTTTGTTATAAGTATAATGAACCCTTACATTTACTATGAATATATGGCACTTGATATAGGAAAGGTACTCGAAGGTCAGGTGTGGAGACTTATTACATGGCTTGCCTATCCTCCAACTAACAGCGTGATTTTCGGGCTTTTTATGATAATAACTTACTACAGTTTGGGAATTGCCTTGGAAAATGTGTGGGGAAGCTTCAGATTTAATATATTTATGTTTATGGGCTGCCTTTTTCACATAATAGGAGCCGGGCTTATGTATATATACGGTGTAAGAATGGGTATAGAAGAAATTGCCTACGGTTATCTGACACCCGATAATCTGAACCTGTCAATATTTTTGGCATTTGCACTCACCTTCCCCGAAATGGAATTTAGACTATACTTTGCCATACCGGTAAAAGCAAAGTACCTTGCCTTTTTCTATATACTTTTGGAAATCTACAGTTTTATAGTGGGAAGCCTCTCAAGTAAGGTTACAATAGTACTTTCACTACTTAACTTTATAATATTCTACTTTATCAGCAGAAGAAAAAATATAATAAATGATGTAAGTAATATGCAAAGAAGGGCTCAGTACAGAGTCAAGATAAGACCGGTAAATGTAAGCAGACACAAATGTGCCGTATGTGGAAAGACGGAAAAAGATGATGAGAATATGGAGTTCAGATACTGCTCCAAATGCAAAGATGGGCTTGAGTATTGTATGGATCATTTATATACACATGAGCATGTGGAGTAAATAATGATTTGTCTATCACATAAACCGTTACAAACATATCTTGCCTTGGACACGC
>ERZ773054.1668-NODE-1668-length-12780-cov-7.227505_pt1 | contig 12780 bp, 15 predicted proteins | sample MGYA00580630_ERZ773054 | MGnify/ENA primary metagenome ERZ773054 (study PRJEB29015, sample SAMEA2737994) | human oral metagenome | biome: human oral; feature: human-associated habitat; material: dental | place: China | collected 2115 ... | reverse complement strand
ATGGCGAGAATGTGTATATCATTGGTATTATGGAGCATATAGAGCCTTGTGGTATTCACTCAGGCGATAGTAACGCTACCTTGCCACCGTTCAACTTGGGTGAGTTTGTGTTGCAACAAATAAAAGACCATACTCATAAAATAGCCTTGGCACTCAATACGGTAGGGCTTATCAATGTGCAGTTTGCCGTAAAAGACGATGTCGTGTATATCATTGAGGCAAATCCACGTGCCTCACGTACAGTGCCGTTTATCTCTAAGGCCTATCAAGAGCCGTATGTGAACTATGCTACCAAAATAATGTTGGGCGAGAAGAAACTCACTGATTTCCATTTCAATCCGCACTTAGAAGGCTTTGCTATCAAGCAACCTGTGTTCTCGTTCAATAAATTCCCGAATGTAGATAAGAAGCTCGGTCCTGAAATGAAATCTACCGGAGAAAGCATCTTGTTTGTAGATAGCCTTAAAGATGATGCTTTCTATGAGATTTATACAAGGAGGAAGATGTATTTGAGTAAATAACGAAAAATTAATAAATCATTATTTTATGGAATTAAAAGATTTAGAGACTTTAGAAAATGAATTTACTGAAGCAAGAAATAATTTAGTAACTGATAGATTAGATATGTCTTTTGGAGAAATTATCAATATTTATCAAGATAGAGAGATTGTAATATCTCCTGACTTTCAAAGACTTTTTAGATGGTCAGATTATCAGAAAACAAGATTTATAGAATCTGTTTTATTAGGGATACCAATCCCTCCAATATTTGTATCTGAAAATATAGAAGGGAAATGGGAATTAGTAGATGGATTACAAAGGCTGTCTACAATTTTTTCTTTTTTTGGCATATTAAGGGATAGTGAAGGCAACAAAGATAATGAAAAAAATGATTGGTCTTTAACAGAAGCTGACATTATTAAATCTCTTGACGGAAAGAAAAAAGAGGATCTACCTTTAAAAATTGTTTTAAATATAAAAAGGGCAGTTTGTAGAGTAGAAATACTTAGATATAATGAGAAAAACAATGATCTAAAATATGAGCTTTTCAATAGATTAAACACAGGTGGTTCTACTGCTACAGAACAAGAAATTAGAAATTGTATATTTAGGGGAGTTAATAATAAGTTCAATGATTTTTTAGATAAACTATCTAAGAATGAAACACTTTATTCTCTAATATTACCTTCTGAACAACAAGAAAAAGAGATGTTTTTACAAGAAATTGTACTACGTTTTATTTCTCTATATTACTATTCTGACAATGAAGAATTACTTAAAGATAATATATCTAAATATATGACTAATTTTATGAAGAAAAATGTCTCAAATAACGAATTTAATTATGAAGAAACAGAAACTTTATTTGAAAGATTATTTTCTTTATTAAGTAAAACAATGGATAGTAAAGTCTTCAGAGCCGGGAAAGGACCTTTTTCAACTAATTTATTTGATGTAATCACTGTTGGTGTTGCAAAATATATAGATTATTATGAAAATAAAGAAATTAATATTTTGAAAAATAAAATAGAAGAACTAAAAGTGAGCGATGATCTGAAAAACACTGCTAGCTGGAGAGTTAATAGTAAAGATAGAAATATGAAAAGAATAAAATTAGGAGAAACATTTTTTAATCCTTACCCGAAAAATGAATAATAAGTTAGAATCTCTTTTTTTGGAAGAAAGAGAAAGAATTGGTAAGGAATTAACAATAATTAAAACCTTACCTTTAAAGAAAGGACTTAACCCAAAAGAGAAATCTATTCTCTTAAAATTTTCATTTCCTAATATATATTCTATTTGGGAAGGATATGTTAAGTTTATTTTTAGGGCATATATAAATGAATTAAATACATTATCTTTGAAATCTTCACAGATTCATAACAATCTGCTCACTCATAGCATAGAATGTAAATTTACTCAATTCAGAACTGGATTCAATGGTAAATTTGAAGATAGATGTAGCTTATTCGTTAAGTTATTTGAGTTTTTGAAAAAGCCTATTTCTATAGACCAAAAACTTCCTACAGAATCAAATATTAATTTAAAGGTTTTGAACAATATGCTTTTTACTTTTAATTTAGAGAAATTTCCAGAATCTCCATTTAAGGGACATTTAAATTATCTTTTAGAAATGAGAAATCGTATAGCACATGGAGAAGGAAACGAAATTCCGATAGATCGAGAAAAAGTAGATGAATGTATAAATAATATTTCAGTTCTAATGGAAGAATTAATGCAAAAAATATTAAAAGGTTATGAGGAACAAACATATAAAAACTCATAAAGTTCTATCATTGCATGAATCGTTTATTCTTATTCCTCCCTTGTATAGCATTAGCGCAATATCCTAAAGTAATAGATTTTAGCAAGTTCTATCAAGGAAAATTAGATAGTGTCGTAGTCATACATCGTACGGGCTGGACAAAAGAAACTTCGTGGACTGGTGCTCCTGAAAAAGAACGTATTACTGAGGAAAGAAAGAGACTTCCTCCATCCAAAGGAAAGCAATTGCTTAAAATATTGCAGGATAAAACAGTTTATAAAGAAGAATATCCTTGGGTGATTGATGTTGTAAGTAGTTTCCTTTTCTATACAAATGGAAATGAAGTACTTACCTTCCATTTTTCAACAGCAACCAAACAGCTGACAATCTACAAAGGGGAAGAACTTATCTTTGCAGGAACGAGTAAAGGGAAACTTACTAAAAAGCTCATTCGTTATCTGTATCCTAACCTTTCTGCTAAAGAACTGTATATGAATTTCTTTATCCTATGAAGAGATTTAGAAAAATAGCAATATATCTTTACTAGTAATTAATGCAAGTAAAAAAAGCCAAACCAGGTGTGAATTTGCTTTTTTATTTTTAGTTGTATTTTGAAGAAAAAATTTTTTTAACCCTAAGAAGAATTAGATAAATAGAAAAGAAAAAATAAACACAACTTGGTGAATAAAAAATTAATAGTTACTTTTGCGCCCTCAAAACTAAAAAAATAATCACTTATGAAAAAGATTTTTATCACTATGTTGTTAGGTATTAGCACACTAACTACTTTTGCTCAAAATGCTTCTACTGAGCGTTACACTACCCACAATAAGGGTAAATTTTTCTTCTATTGGGGTGGTAATCGTGCCTATTATACCAATTCCGATATTACTTTCTCGGGTAACAATTACAACTTTACCATCAAAGATGTAGAGGCTGTAGATAAACCGAAAGGTTGGCATATAGATTATATTAATCCTTTGCGAATGACCATTCCTCAAACTAACTTCCATATCGGTTACCATATTTCCGACCATTATACGATTTCTGCAGGCGTAGACCATATGAAATACGTAATGAAAAATGGACAAACTGTAAAAATGAACGGTTACATCAATGGTTCTAACACTTCTCATGATGGTACTTATAACAATACTGACAAGTTACTTAGCGAAGATTTTCTCACTTTTGAGCATACTGACGGTCTGAACTATGTAGTAGTTGAAGGAGCTCGTATAGACGATATTTCCCGTTTATTTGGTATCCGCAACACCGATATATTACAGATAAATCTTACTGAAGGTCTCGGTTTTGGAGCACTGTATCCAAAAACCAATACTAAGCTACTTAACAAAGAGCGTTATGACGAGTTTCACATTGCAGGGATAGGCGTAAATGCTAAAGCAGGTTTACACCTCACTTTTTTTAAATACTTTCTTATAGTTGGTGAACTCAAAGGAGGTTATATTAATATGTATGATGTTCGAACTACTTATGATATTGACGATAAAGCCAAACATGATTTCTTTTTCTTTGAAACTGTTTTAGGTATAGGAGGAACTTTTAGATTTTAGCTAATAAAAGAAATAAGAGCATAAAATAACATTGCCCCAAAAGGTTTTGGGACAATGTTATTATTTAATATCAGTTCGATATAACAAAGTATTAACTATTCTTCTGTTTCGTGTCGCAGAGTACGACGCTTTTATATCTGCCGTGTTACGACTGCTTTATTTTGTATTACATTGTCTTTTCCTTAAAGTGTAATCCATAAATAAATCATACACATACATCCATAACAATCATCAAAGACTGGTATAAGGTTTGTATAAGCTAAATATAAGATTTCTTTAAATAAAAAGAGGAGTTCCTTTTGTTATCTATAATTTGTTTTTTTAGAAAAGTTATATTTTTAAAACATATAAGTAACTCCAAAGTGAAACCCTATAGAAGAATAAGGGGCATCAGGAGCTCCTTTACCTTCCCAACTATAACTATCTTCAAGTAATGGTGCTACTTGAGTAGCCAATTGTTTAAGGCGTTCTGTTCTAGGGGATGTTGGTACATTTTGTAAGGCTAACATATATCCTTTAAACTCTTGAAGTGTAAGTGCTAGAGATGTTCCTCCTACTGTGCGAGTAGCCGAAAAATCCTTAAGTTTAGATTCCTTTCGAGGCACATTAATATTCAGATATTCACCTTCTATAAAAAAAGCTACTTTATCACTAACCTTAAAGCGGTAGCCTATCCCTCCTATAAAACCAAAGGGAATTTTACCGTGAAAATTGTTTTGAAAATTAGCTTTTATATCTACAGTTGCCCCAGCTGGTGCTGTTGGATTAAACAAGCTCAAGGGTAAACCAAAAGCATTGAGCTCTGTTTGTATTTCTGTTCTGCCCCCTATTTTGGTAACACCTCCAGCACGCAGATATAAATTATCAGTAATATTAAATACTAACGAAAGAGAAGCTCCAAAAGCCCTCCCATGTCCTTTCATATTCAATATTTGGTTTTTATTAGTGTCCATATCTTCACCATGAAGATATCCTAAAGCTAATTCACCTCCCCAACGCTTATGGAAAAAATATCCTCCTCGTAATTGTGCTTGGTATCCTTCTCCATAACTCCCTTTGAGCTCGGTTATAGCTGTTGGGTCAGTAGCATCTCTACCCAATACTTTCTGGTGGGTTTTAAATCCATACCCTCCACTCACTGACAGATATGCCTGTGAGTACATAGCTGTTGCTCCAAAAATGAAAGCAATAGCACCTAATAGCGTTCTTCTCATTCTTATTTTATATAATTTCTTTTATTCTTTCAGTAGGTCGCCCTATCACAGCTTTGTCACCAACTATTACGATAGGTCGCTCAATGAGTTGAGGATATTGTATCATTGCCTCTATAATCTCATCATCAGTAAGTGTTTTTCCTTTGAACTGCTCTTTCCAAATATTTTCTTTAGTACGCACTAATTCAATAGGAGACATCTGTAACTTAGCGAGGAGATTTTTTAGTTCATCTTTAGAAATACCTTTTTTAAGATAATCTACTATCTGATATTCTTTCCCCAAATCTTTTAAAAGCTCCAAACCACAACGTGATTTGGAGCATTTAGGATTGTGATATATAGTTATCATTCTTATATGTGTCAATCATTTTGATAATTAACAAATAATTACTTCTACACCGCGTTTTTCAAGTTCTTCTACAAACTCAGGGTCAGCACCTGCATCAGTGATAAGCATATCTATTTTCTCTACATAACAGATAAAACCAAAGCCTCGTTTGTGAATCTTAGAGGAATCGGCTAATACAATAGTTTTATCTACACGTTCCATCATCTTCCGATTTAAATGGGCTTCTCCTACATTGGTTGAACTCAATCCATAATCAAGGTCAATACCTTCAACTCCTAAAAATAAAGTAGTACAAGAGAAGTTACTAAGAGTTTCTTCAGCAAGTACGCCAATAGTGGAGGTAGAGTTTTTACGAACTTCTCCTCCTAAGTGAATGGTATTTACACTAGGATTTTTGCAGACCTCTAAAGCTACTCTAAGGGAAGGAGTGAGTACTGTAAGGTTGCGTATACCATAAATTTTTTGAGCTAAAAGATTAGCTGTAGTTCCTGATGAAAGTATGATAAACTCATTTTCTTTAATAAAATCCAACGCTTTAGTAATAATACGCGTTTTCTCTTCTACATTTTGAGTTTCTTTCTCAGTTATTGTTTGCTCAAACACATAACGCATTTGTTTACTAGCTCCACCGTGAGTACGATGCAAATAGCCTTCCTGTTCCAAGAGATTAAGGTCTTTACGTATAGTAACGACCGAAACTTTAAGCCTATCACTCAATTCATTTACACTGACGTACTTTTTGGTTTCTAAGCTCTCCAAAATCTTTGATTGTCGTTCATTAAGTACTTTCATATTTTATCAATTTTATTAATATTCAACAGTTTAACGTATCTTGTCTAACTTATCTAACCATAGACAAAACTTCTTATTAAGATTATTTTCGGCAAAATTAGACATTATATTGAAAAAAACAAAAGAATTAGAAAATAAAAAACACTATCAACTATAAATTATGTAGCGCTGAGTTTTAAAAATACTGTATTTCTATCCTTTTAAATTTAATTCAAAAGCTCTTCTAAACTCTTGTAACATAGGATTTTCCTCTAATAATTTCTCGTATTTATCTTCGGGAGTTACTACTATTCTTTTAGCTATTTCTTCATTTACGCTTATCTCAATAGTAAGATCATAATTCTGCAAAGATTTGTGCAAATAATTTAAGAGTTTATGCTCCATCTGAACAATATCATTTTTAGCTGTATTACTTGATACCTCCAAATGAATAGTAGTTCCTTCTAATCTTAATATTGCAATTTTAAGAATAGAAGCTTGTATACGTTCACCTTTAACAAGTAATTCATCTATATAGCGTTCCCAAAACTGATTAAAGGTCTCTTCTGAAAAACTCTCACGAGGTAGCGTATTAGGATCTATTACCACCTCTTTGAAATTCCTTTGATGTTCTGTTTTTAGATGTACACTTTTAATTGAAAAATTAGAAACAGCCTCTGTACGTTCCGTTTTACTAATAATAGGTATATTAGGATTAAGTGTAGCTTTCGTAGTATTCGTATAATTTATAGGAGGGGCAACAATAGGTGTTTGTGAGTTGAGCTGTACTTCTGTTGTATGACTTTGCCCATTAAACACATAAGCAGGAATTATGAAGCGTCCATCATTTTTTTTTTATCCCCCTCATAGGTCAGAGAGGCGAGTTGCATTAGGGCAACCTCCACTAACAAACGCTGATTTTTACTAGTGCGATATTTTAGGTCGCAGTCATTGGCAATAGCAATAGCTTCCATTAAAAAAGGTACAGTAGCACGAACACTCTGTTCAGCATATTTCTTCTGGGTCTCCTCCCCTACTTCCATTAAAGAAATGGTTGTAGGATTCTTGCATACCATTAAATCACGAAAATGACTTGCCAAGCCTGCAATAAAATGATTACCGTCAAAACCTTGTGCAATACTATCATTAAATGCTATCAATAGTTCAGGGAGTTTATTGTCTAAAATAAGATCAGTTACTTTAAAATAGACCTCATAGTCTAACACATTCAGTATTTCGGAAGTAGCTTGTCGTGTTATCTTCTCTCCTGAAAAGCTCACCACACGGTCGAAAATAGAAAGGGCATCACGCATCGCACCGTCAGCTTTTTGCGCTATGATTTGCAAAGCTTCATCTTCTGCCTCAATCCCTTGTTGTTCTGCAATATATTTTAGGTATTCTCGAATGTCATTGATAGTAATACGCTTGAAATCGAATATCTGGCAACGTGACAATATGGTAGGAATAATCTTATGTTTTTCAGTAGTTGCTAAGATAAAGATAGCGTGTTTAGGAGGTTCTTCTAATGTTTTGAGAAAAGCATTAAAAGCCGCTGTAGACAGCATATGCACCTCATCGATGATATACACTTTATATTTGCCTACTTGAGGCGGAATACGCACTTGTTCAATTAGTTTGCGAATATCATCTACACTGTTATTAGAGGCAGCATCTAACTCAAAGACGTTAAAAGCAAAATCGTTTTCATCTTCTACCCCAGAAGTTTGTTCATTTATCTTTTTCGCTAAAATACGGGCGCAAGTAGTTTTTCCTACTCCACGAGGACCTGTGAAGAGAAGTGCCTGTGCCAAGTGATTATTTTCAATGGCATTGAGTAGGGTATTAGTAATAGCTTGCTGTCCTACTACATCACGAAATGATTGTGGACGATATTTGCGTGCTGATACTACAAAGTGGTTCATTTCTACTGTTTGTTAGTTTTATAAGTCCCAAAAACAAAATTAGAATCTACTATTTTATTGCCATCTTGATTTACGAGTACCAAATCAGTGATGCTTATTTGATGGTCATAACGCAACAAAGCACCTGTTGTTTCATTATAAATGGGACGTGAGACAATTGTAACAGTACCTCCTGTCGCTTCAATTTGCGAAGTAACATTAGGGGTAGCGGGAGGATAAGTATTACAAAAATAATTGGCATTTACCGCATCGCTGAAAGTACGGTAATAAAGTTTAAAATTAGTGGGTATAGTGCCTGAAACAGTCTTTTCTTTATTTTCTAAAATATTAGCAGGTAAATTAAGAATAAGTGCTTGCTTTTGACTATATTTGAATAAAAAAGTAGCCGTAGTATCATTGGTCGTACAGGATAGCACATCAGAATTTTCAAATGAAATGGTATCTACTTCCAAATTACCATCATTGCAAGCTATTGCAAATAAACCTATCATAAAGGCAAAATAAAGTGTCTTTTTACTCATCAAGTATAAATGTTTTTGCAAATGTACGAAAAAAATATGAACCTACAACAAGAGGTAATACATTTTGCTATTTAGGAGCCCAATAGAGATATAACCTTTTTTTTGCATAATCTATCACAGCTTTTCTCTTTTGGAGTACTTCAGCTCCTATAATACCGTGAACAGGAGGTGTTTGGAACTCTGCTAACGCTTCGTTTACGTGAGTTAAATCAAAAAGCACTAAAGGAAGTTTGTGCATACTCATTCCTCCTATCTCTAAGTGATTTTTTGCGGCAACTTGTGTTTCCATACCACTTGCCCCTGCTCCTGCTGCTTTTATTTCGGAGGCTTCGGCTTGCAGATTAAAATAAGTTATCCACTCTACTCCTACACAGGTGTTAGAAGCCCCCGTATCCAAAATAAAACGTCCTTCTACTCCATTGATTTTAGCTTGTAGAACAAAGTGTTTGGTAAGCGTAAATTCAAGAGGAACAGAGGTGTATCCCTTATCGGTGAGTAACTTCTTTAATGTAATCCCCATTTATTCTTTACTTCGTTTACTATCTCTTTAATGTTTTGTTCTTTTGCCTTGGGATAAATCAACAATACATCGTCTCTATCTACCACTATGTAGTTCTTGAGCCCATCTATTACCACACATTTATCACCTTCGGTACGGATAATATTGTTTTCGGCATCTTTAAGTAATACTCTTGCATTAATTACGGCATTTTGGGCACTATCCTTAGGGGTCTTGTCGTGTAGAGAGCCCCAAGAACCTAAGTCGTTCCAATCGAAATTAGCGGGCAGTACATAAATATTAGTAGACGGCTCTAAAATAGCGTAATCTACCGATATATTTTCGGCTTTCGGATAGGCTTTGGCTATAAAATCGACTTCGTTTTCAGTATTATAAGTAGCTTTACCTTTCTCAAAGAGTTCATACATCACCGGTTGATAGGTTTTATAAGCGGTAAGTACCGTTTGTGTACTCCATATAAAGATACCCGCATTCCACAAAAAATTACCTTGTTTTAAAAACTCTTTGGCGGTATCGTAATCAGGTTTTTCACGAAACTGATTTACTTTTTTGATATTAGTATTATCGTCTTTGTCATACTGAATGTAACCATAACCAGTGTTAGGGAAAGTAGGTACTATACCCAAAGTAAGAATATTGTCAGCTTTCTGTGCAGCATTAAAACAAGTAATCACATTGTGCATAAAAGCTTTTTCGTCTTCAATCCACGCATCGCTGGGGGCTACTATCATCACGCCATTGGGATTGCGTTTGTTCACTTTCATTGCGGCATAGAGTATACACGGAGCTGTATTGCGCATACAAGGCTCTAATACCAAGTTTTTAGGCAATATATTAGGAATTTGTTCCTCTACAATCTCTTTGTAACGTTCGTTAGTAAGAATGAGAATATTCTCTTGCGGAATAAACTTCTGCAAGCGAGAATAAGTGCGCTGTAAAAGCGTTTGCCCTGTACCGAGCATATCGTGGAATTGTTTAGGATATTCAGTTGTACTTACAGGCCAAAAGCGCGAACCTATGCCTCCTGCCATAATCACTGCATAATAATTGTTCACCATAATATTTGTAATATTTTAATTCAAGATTTTAAGTCTTTATGAGCTCTACTTCGGCGTGAGGTTGAAAGATATACTTCTTGCCTGAGCCGAGTTCCACACAATCATAACATTTCACACGGCGTTGTCCTTTGCGAAATACGCGTCCGTCTTTGATACGAAACGTACTACCTAAAGGAATCTCATAAATAAAGCTCATATTTTCATTGATATCAAACTGTTTTAGGGCGATTGTCAATGCGGGGTCTACATCACTAGTAGACATAGGGTTGAGAAAGTGCCGTTGTAATACCCCTAGTAATTGCTGAGGGAATATCTCAGGGATGATAAAAGGTTTCATCAGTTGTTGGAAAGTGTATTTCCATTCGTTACCGTGAGGTTTGATAAGCCGTCCAAAGCGTTCAAAAGCTACCAGATGAGCCACTTCGTGAATAAAAGTTATCAAGAAACGATACTTATTAGCAGTAGCATTCATTGTGATGAGATGTTGCCCGTTAGGAAGTTGCCGATAGTCGCCGTGCCTTGTTTTTCGTTCGTTTACAATTCTCAAATAGATGTTGTTTACTTTTATCAGTTCGAAACAAGGTGTTACTGCGTTATCAGGTAAATATTTAACAAGAATTTCTCTCATAGCCTGCAAATGTACAAATAATATTTTATACCCACAAATAAAATTTGCCAATTTACTAATTTTCTCTACCTTTGCCGTGTTTGTTTGAAGAAAAGAAAAGATGCAATTTAAGAGTTATTTAAAATTCCTTTTGAAATCTACCAATGAGCACGGGGTGCACTCACCTTTTGTCTACAACTTTGTAACTCGTTGCTTGTACAATAAACAATTAGTAAATCGTCAAGAAATCAAGGGTTTTCCTCCTACCCTATCCAAAAGACAATTAGTGTTATTATTGAAGATTATTCGTTATTTAGAGGTAAAAACTATTTTCACTGATGAAGATATGCTAAATAGTATAACTGCTATAAAAGAAACCTGTAACATTAGCTTTCAGTTGCAAACTTCTGTTACATACGACTTGCTTTTTATCAATTACCCAAAAGAAGATTTAAGTATTTATCTAAACTGTATGCACAACGATAGTATTCTTATCATCAACAATATTTACCAAAAAGAAAAAGCCTCTCTATGGCAAACACTTACTGCTAATGAAAAGGTTACGGTGTATATAGACGTCTACTCCCAAGGCTATATTTTCATAAGAAGAGAACAAGGAAAAGAAGGGTTCTATATAAGATAAAAGGTAAAAGGTAAAAGATAAAACCAGCGAGGGCTCACAGCTAGATATGTGAGTAAAAGGTAAAAGGAAACGAGTATAGTGGCACTTGTTTCCTTTTACTTTTTATTTGAAATTACTTACCTAAAAGATAAGCGAAAATAAGAGGTGCTACAATGGTAGCATCGGATTCTACTATAAATTTAGGGGTATCAATATCTAATTTACCCCAAGTAATCTTCTCATTAGGCACTGCTCCTGAATAAGAACCGTAGCTGGTGGTAGAATCGGAAATCTGACAGAAATACGACCAGAAAGGTACGTCTTCCCATTCCAAATCTTGATACATCATAGGTACTACGCAGATAGGGAAATCACCAGCAATACCGCCTCCTATTTGGAAGAAACCTACGCCTTTACCCGCTGAATTGGCACGATACCATTCGGTGAGATAAATCATATACTCGATACCTGTTTTCACAGTAGAGGCTTTCAAGTTTCCTTTGATTACATTGGCGGCAAATATGTTACCGGTAGTTGAATCTTCCCAACCTGGACATACGATAGGCAAGTTCTTTTCGGCTGCTGCCAATATCCAAGAGTTTTTAGGGTCGATTTCATAATATTGTTCCAATACCCCCGATTTTACTACTTGATATAGATATTCGTGAGGGAAATAGCGTTCACCCTTACTTTCGGCTGCGTGCCATACGTCTTCTAAGTGTTTTTGTAAACGACGGAAAGCTTCTTCCTCAGGAATACAAGTGTCGGTTACACGGTTGTAATGACCGTCGAGGAGTTCTCTTTCTTGCTCAGGAGTGAGGTCGCGGTAATGAGGAACACGCTTGTAATGAGAGTGCGCTACAAGATTCATCACATCTTCTTCGAGGTTCGCCCCTGTACAAGAGATAATATCTATTTTTCCTGCGCGAATCATCTCGGCAAGCGAAATGCCTAATTCTGCCGTACTCATTGCTCCAGCAAGTGCTACGAGCATTTTTCCGCCTTCAGTGATATGGGTTTCATATCCTTTGGCAGCATCAACTAAAGCTGCTGCATTAAAGTGTAAAAAGTTTTTCTCGATAAATTGAGAAATAGGTCCTTTACTCATTTCTTTACTTTAAAATCTAAATTGTTGGTGCAAAGATAATACATTTAAATTTACTGACAAATTATCACGGACAAAAATATTATAATGATGAAAACGAGCTTAATAGTATAGGGCAAAATCAGGCATAAGAAATAAGAAAAGAAAACGAAATTATAAATAACAAGGAAATGTTCTTTTGGAAGAAAAAATCTTATACTTAGCTTATAGGAAGCTTATAGGAAGCTTATACGAATCTTGGACGATTGGTA
>ERZ773054.1661-NODE-1661-length-12811-cov-19.532926_pt1 | contig 12811 bp, 10 predicted proteins | sample MGYA00580630_ERZ773054 | MGnify/ENA primary metagenome ERZ773054 (study PRJEB29015, sample SAMEA2737994) | human oral metagenome | biome: human oral; feature: human-associated habitat; material: dental | place: China | collected 2115 ... | reverse complement strand
GGGCGGGCGGCCGCCGGCCCGAAGCCGAAGAGCGGGGACGCCCCTTCCGCCCCCGGCCAGTTGACCGAGGACGACGTCCGGGCCAAGCTCAAGGGCCTCGACGGCCGCTGGTACGTCCTGCACACCTACTCCGGCTACGAGAAGAGGGTCAAGCAGGACCTCGAGGTCCGCATGCACTCGATGAACATGGAGGACTACATCTTCCAGATCGAAGTGCCGATGGAGGAGGTCTTCGAGATCCGCCGCGGCCAGCGCAAGCTCGTCTCCCGCGTGCGCATGCCCGGGTACGTGCTCATCCGCATGGAGCTGACGGACGATTCCTGGCGAGTCGTGCAGTCGACCAACGGCGTGACGGGATTCGTCGGCAACGGCCGCACGCCCGTGGCCCTCTCGGAGGACGAAGTCGTCAGCATGCTCACCCCGGTCATCGAGGCCGAGGCGGCGGCCGAAGCCGTCGCGGCGGGACTGCCCACGGGCACGAAGCCCGCTACGGTCTCGCCGTTCGAGGTCGGCGACGCCGTGACCCTGACATCCGAGCCCTGGGCCGGGATGCCGGCCACCGTCTCGGAGATCGACGCCGCAAACCAGCGTCTGACGGTGCTCATGACGCTCGTCGGCCAGGAGACGCCGGTCGAGCTGTCCTTCGGCCAGGTGCGCAAGGACGACTGAGAGGTCGCCCCGCGCCTTCCCCGCCTTTTCCGTGCAGTTCCTCTGGCGCGGTGCCCTTGGCGGGCGGACGGGGAGGATGCGCCGAAGGCCGTGCGCCCGGGTGCGGGTTCGCCGTTGAGGCCCGTCCAGCCGGGCGGCGGTTGGTCGCCTCGCCCAAGATCACGCCTCGCCGTCTTGAGCCGCGCGTCGAAGCCGCGTAGTGTTGGCGGTTGGTCGCCGCCTCTGCCATTGCGGCGATGATCAAGAAGAAAAGGACCCTACATGCCTCCCAAGAAGAAGGTCGCAGGTTACATCAAGCTCCAGATCCAGGCTGGCGCCGCCACGCCCGCCCCGCCGATCGGCCCCGCGCTGGGCCAGCACGGCGTCAACATCATGGAGTTCTGCAAGGCGTACAACGCCGCCACCGAATCGCAGCGCGGGAACATCGTGCCGGTCGAGATCACGGTGTACGAGGACCGTTCGTTCACCTTCGTCACGAAGACCCCTCCCGCCGCCGAGCTCATCAAGAAGGCTGCCGGAGTCTCCAAGGGATCGGCCACGCCGCACACGGACAAGGTCGGCCATCTGAGCGCCGACCAGCTCCGGGAGATAGCCAGGACCAAGGAGCCGGACCTGAACGCCAACGATATCGACAACGCCGCCCGCACTATCGCGGGCACCGCTCGCTCGATGGGAATCACCACCGACGAGATCTGAGCCCGCCGAAGAGGCGGGCAGTGGAAGGGCCGCGCGGGCCCGATGACCACAAACTGTTGTAAGGAGAACAGTCAATGGCAAAGCGCTCAAAGAATTACCGCAAGGCTGCCCAGAAGGTCGCCGACGGCGTCCACTACAGTCCTCTGGAGGCCATGCGTCTGGCGAAGGAGACCTCCACCGCCAAATTCGACGCCACGGTCGAGGTCATGTACCGCCTGGGCGTCGATCCCCGCAAGGCCGACCAGATGGTCCGCGGCACAGTCAACCTTCCGCACGGCACCGGCAAGACCGCCCGGGTCCTGGTCTTCGCCGTCGGCCCCCGCGCCCAGGAGGCCATCGACGCCGGTGCGGACGAAGTCGGCGGCGACGAGCTCATCGCGAAGGTCGCGGGCGGCTATACCGATTTCGACGCCGCCGTGGCCACTCCCGATCTCATGGGCAAAGTCGGCCGCCTCGGCCGCGTCCTCGGCCCCCGCGGCCTCATGCCCAACCCGAAGACGGGCACGGTGACGATGGACGTCGCCAAGGCTGTCTCCGACATCAAGGGCGGCCGCATCGAGTTCCGGGTGGACAAGAACGGGAACCTCGCCTTCGTCGTCGGCAAGGCGTCGTTCACGGCTGAGCAGCTCGTTGAAAACTACGCCGCCGCCCAGGAGGAGATCCTTCGTCTGAAGCCGTCGACGTCCAAGGGCCGCTATGTCCTCAAGGGCACTGTCGCGACAACCATGGGCCCGGGTATCCCGCTGGACACCACCAAGACTCGCAATCTCGTCTCTGAGAACGCCTCCTGACGATAGCTCCGGCAGCGAGTGCATGGACGCTACGAACGTTCATTTCCGAATCTGAAGTCGAGGCATTCCCTGGATGCCTCCGACTCGTTTCCGATTGTCTGTGGGCCCGCCAACTTGGCGGGCCCACAGACATTATCCTTACACTCGTCGAGTCGGTTGGTAGGCAGGCGTCGAAGTGCGATCGGAGTGGAAAAGGATCTACGACGCTCTCGGGCGATGTCTCGAGAAGATCTGGCTGCCTTTAAGTATCATGAAAGCGTTTAATATATTGGATTATATTTTATCAGTTATTTTTCTAAGTTATATTTTGGTTTATTAGGTGTTTCGCATTTTATATTTCTGAATTTACGATATTAGGAATGAGCATTGTGTTTTGCATGTTTAACTGAAAATGGGAAGCTTTACTGGGAATAAAGTTCTGTATATGTTATTTAGGTGCTTAATACTGTTTTACACTTGGTATAATTGTCACTGAACGTCCCAAATTATTTTGCTCTGACTGGAGAAGTTACTTTGAAAAGATCAATCATACTTAATTGATGGATTTTGGGCGAGTTTATTCTACCTTGTCGCATGTACGTTTCGTTGCGGGATAGCCAAGTTGCCTCCACGATAGCGAATAGGCGTTTCTGCCCGATAGGCATGCGAATCCAATAGGGCAAATAAGGCAAGTCGCCGATAGCCGTCGTATCGACCGAGCGGAGCTTCGCAACATGAAAGTCGGGGACTGAATTGTGACGAGGGGCCGTATCCGATTGGAACATGCGCTTCCAAAGGAGCTGTTCCCGAAAGGCCGCTCTTTCGCGTCACACCCGAAAGAGCCCTGCTTTCGCAGACGTGGCAATAACGGATATAGGGTAAACTCCGGTATTATGCTCACAATTTCAGCGTCATGATGGTGGAATCCGCGAATCTCGCGTAATGAATCTGGTCTTTTTCTCTTCCACCGCCGGCCGTATTCAGCTACGGTAGAAACAGCCAAGGGAAGCGAGGCACACGATGGCTGACGAGCTGGTATTTGACCGTGACGCCGTAGGCGTCATCAGTAGCAGCAATTGGAGCGACTCCTATAGATTTGACGGTGTGGCCCGAGGTTTCAATGACCCTATTTTTACGACATCGACGGCTTTTACTGGGAAGCTCTTAGAAGAGGAAGGTATAAGCAAACTCGCGACAAATCTTGGTGATTTTCTCACCCTCAGCCAGAATTGCGCGAAAGAGCTTGCTGCCGCTGCAGCTTCCTTGGGATCGGGGTCGGCTAGTGCAATCGAAATTTTGACGAACAACAAGCGATGACTGTCATGCAGTATACTATAATGCGTTTACTGGTCGGTCAGTCTGCATTAGGAGATGACTGACGCCTGGCAAAGATGTCATGCCGCAACTCCCCGATATCGCAGACGACCTAAGTGATATCATGTCAGATCTCCAAGGCATTGGCGGAGGTCTGTCAGATGCTCAAATCGTACAACAAACCGTCCCACCGGAAGTATGGAAGGGCGCTTCAGCCCATGCTTATACACAGGAATTAGAGACTCTTAAGAATAAAGTCAGTACTCTTTCAGGAAAAGCCTACGCTTGTGCCCAAGATTTACAGCCTTTCCGAGATAAATTATTTGGAATTCGGCATAAAAACTACCTGGCGAAATGATTACGATGAAGCGGAAAACAATTATGTGAGCGCTGTGATGACGGACAAGGAACAGATAATGCTTCTGCATCTAATTCGGATAATTTCATTGAAATTTCCCTTTCTTCATTTGCTTTAAAATTTTGCTACTTCTTATTTATTTTGTGTTGTTTTAAAAAATAAAACAGTGCAATATTGGGATGATTATAGATTAAATTCTAGTAATATGAGTAAATAACGTGGTAAAAGCTCTAATGGAACTTATGCTGACTTTTTTCTTTTAATTCTAATCCAAATGCTGTAAGCGGAAAAGGATTTTATACGTTAACTGGTTCGAAAATTATTTGTAAAAATGAACTATCCAATGCTTTTCGTTAATCTGCTAACAGATTATATACTATATCGTCAGCTGTGATAATACCAGATCATAATAATGATTATGCATGTGCCGTAGCCAAATTCGGTGATCTTTACTGTTGGCGAAGGGCAGGTTTAATTCCAATACTTCCAAAGAAATTTATTAACGAGAAACTTATTTATTTGGGTGGTCTAAAGAAGAAGTAAATTTTATAATTTTTATTTTACGATATATACGTACAAATGCTGTTTGAACAATGTTTTCTGCTACGCGATCGACGATGACGTTGGTTTGTGTTGTTGAGGCCGATGAATCCGCGGGTCGAGAGACGGAGCCGGAAAGGTCGAGTCGCCGGTGCACGTCCGCCGCCCCGTGACCTAACCTGGACTGGTGGAGAAATGCGAGGACCGCAGCCGCCGGCACGGGCTTTTCCGGATGGATCTCGGACGTGCGGGGGAGGAACGGTTCGCACCTGCGGCGAAGCGGTGTGAGGCGGAGAAGAAGCGGAAGGCCTCCTGTGCCCGATAGCGAACGGCATGGAGCCTCTGTCACCCGAGTGGGGGAGTGGTTCGAAGAAACTGCGAGGGTGTGGCTCAGGCGTGACGGCGTGCTGGCCGTGCTGCTGGCCCTGCTCAGCCTGATCTGGAGCGCCGTCGCGATCGGCAACGGCCCGGCCGTCAGCCGGTACGACGAGTGGACTTACATCGACTACTCGCGCAAAGTCGCCGATGGGCACGTCCCCGTACGCGGCGAGAAGCTGGCGACGGCGAGCCTGGAAGACTGGTCCTGCCGGGGCATGGAGGGCAGGATCCGGGGCGTCGCCCCACCCCCGTGCAAAGCGGCCGAGGCCGGAAGGAACCCCGCGAAATGGCCCTTGAAGGGTGAGAACTACAACGGCTTCCATCCGCCCCTCTATTTCGCCGCGGCCGGATACGGGGGGAAGGCCGTCGCGGCCGTGGCCGGCACCGGATTCGTCACCGGCGCCCGATGGATCTCGGCGCTCTTCGTCGCCGGAGGAGTCGCCGTTCTGTTCCTGGCGATCCGCGCCTGGAAGGCCTCCCGTGTGGCGGCCTTCGGCGGAGCGCTCCTCGGCTTGGCGACGCCCGCCGTCGCGGCGTCGGCCGCCATCGTCCACAACGACGCCGTCACCCTCCTGGCCGGCGCGGCCGCCGTGTGGGCCGGGGCGCGCATCTTCGTGCACCACCGCTTGGGATGGGGTGCGCCGGCGGCTTTGACGGCCGCCATAGCGTGCACGCGGGTCATGTCGCTGGCGGCCATGGTGACCGTCACGATCGTCGTCGCCCTGGCCGCGCTCGCACCGGAACGCTTCGGCCTGTGCCGGCAAGGATGCGTTAGGCGGCAGGTGCGTCGCAGGCTCGTGCGCGTCGTCCTCGCGAACGCGCTCGCCACGGCCGGGCCCTACTTGGCGTGGACCGCGTGGCAGAACGCCCGCACGCCGGCGGGCTACATCCCGGCGATCAGCGGCCTGTCGACGGCGTCCGCCGATGAGAACGGGTTGCGCTACGTGCTGCCGAGCATCCTCGACGCCTACGGGCTGACGGACCCGCGCACGGACTTCTACTTCCAGCCGGGCATCAAATCCGGTACGACCTTCCTGTGGGCCGACCTGCTCTACGTCTTCTACTCGCTCCTGCCGGTGGTCGCCCTCATCGGTCTCTGGCATTCCCGCCAGCGCAGGGCGGTCGCCCTCGCGACCGGAGGAGGGCCGGCCGTCGCCGCCGGAATCGTCCAAGCGCGCGAGCTGGCGACCTCCGCATCGTATTTCCGCACCGTTTCCGGTCGCTACGCCGTGAGCATCGCAGCCCTCTACTGCGCCGCCGCGAGCCTCATCGCCGACCGTCCGCGATGGCGATGGGGACTGGTCGGCTTCGCCGTCGCAGGATACCTCCTCCTCATGCTCGGAGTGGTCGGCGCTTCCAGCCTGGAGGAGGTGAACGAGGATCTGCGCCGCTGAGACCCGCGGCCGCAGGGGGCCCACGACCGCGGATTCGAGACGGCCGGGCCCGCCGTCCGGCGAGTCGGGACCGGGTCGGGGACTGGCAGCCACTCGGCAAGGCGCCGTCCCACGGGACGAGAGCCGGTCCAATCCCGCGGCGCGGCCGGCGCGCATTGCACCGTGTGCCCGGCCGTCGGATACTGTTGCCGTCGACGTTCGCGGAGGAGGGCTCGGTATGACGCTCGTGGTCGGAGTGGCCGGCGGCACCGGCAGCGGCAAGACGACCCTGACGAACAGGCTCTTGGAGCGGTTCTCCGGCGAGGCGTCCGTGATCTTCCACGACAACTACTACAAGGCCCACGACGAGCTCACCTACGAGGAGCGCTGCCTGCTCAACTACGACCACCCCGACGCCTTCGACAACGCCCTCATGGTCCGCCAGCTCGAACGGCTCGTGGCCGGGCAGGCCGTCGACTGCCCCGTCTACGACTATTCCGCGCACAATCGCTCCTGCGAGACCACGCGAATCCTGCCCGCGCCCGTCGTGATCGTCGAGGGCATACTCATCTACGCCGAGCCGGCGATCTGCGATCTGATCGACATCAAGATCTTCGTCGACACCGATGCCGACGTGCGCATCCTGCGCCGGATCAAGCGCGACGTCGTCGAGCGCGGGCGAACACTCGAATCCGTGGAACGGCAATACCTGACGACCGTCAAGCCCATGCACGAGCTGTACGTCGAGCCGTCCAAGCGCAACGCGGACCTGATCATCCCCGAAGGAGGGCACAACCTCGTCGCCCTCGACATGCTCGTCTACAGAATCTCCCAGGCCATCAGCTGACCGCCTCTCCCGGAGGCTGGCTTTCGCTCTGCGGGGAGGAGCTGCATCAGAACGCGGTCGCCGGCATTGACGCCCGGCTTTCGCTTCGCGGGGATCTGTATGTCCACGGTGCGCTTGGAGTAGTGCTCGAGAGCGGCTGGCCTTCGTCCCCGCGGCGCCAGCGGTGGACATCGTCTGTGGCAGCTTTCCGCGATCTCACGGGGGAGCGTGGTGTGACGAGGGGAACTTCCTGTCCGACAGTCCGGATTGGCGCGGCCGCCTTCTCATCCGATAGGCTGTTCTCTGCCAAAGACCGCAGGTCCCCCGTCTCCGGGCGGGAGTTAAACCCATGAGGGCCGGCGCAGGTGAGAATCGAGTTCAGCCGAGCGGATTCGGCCGAGCCCCGTGCACACCTGCGCGGGGCTTTTTGCCATGGGCGTCCTGCGACACACGACCGAAGGGAGGCCCAATGGCACGGACCGACAAGTCGGCGGCGATCGCTGAACTCAAGGAGAAGTTCGAAAACTCCTCAGCTATCCTGCTCACTGAATACCGCGGGCTCACCGTCGCGGCGATGCAGACGCTTCGCCGCTCGCTCGGCGCCAACGCGGAGTACAAGGTCGCCAAGAACACGCTCACCGCCATCGCGGCCAAGCAGGCCGGCGTCGAAGGCCTCGACGACGCCCTCACCGGTCCGACGGCGATCGCGTTCGTAACCGGTGAAGTCTCCGAGGCCGCCAAGGCGATCCGCGACTTCGCAAAGGACAACCCTGCGCTCGTCGTCAAGGGTGGCGTTCTGGAGGGCACCGTGCTCTCGGCCGGAGACGTCGCCAAGTTTGCCGACCTCGAGTCCCGCGAAGTGCTCCTGGCCAAGGCCGCGGGTGTGCTCAAGGCTGCCCTGTTCCAGGCGGCATACGTTTTCCAGGCGCCCGTCTCCAAGACGGTGCGCACCATCGACGCGCTGCGCGCGAAGGAAGAAGCGGCCGCCTGACCGGGCGCCGCGCAATCAACGGATACATCTGCTCGCGTAGCAGGCATCAGGAAGGAAGGCCATCATGGCTAAGCTCTCCACCGAAGAGCTCATCGCAGCTTTCAAAGAGCTCACCCTCGTCGAGCTCAACGATTTCGTCAAGGCGTTCGAAGAGGAGTTCGACGTCACCGCCGCGGCTCCCGTCGCAGCCGTCGCCGCAGCCGCTCCCGCCGCGGGCGAGGAGGCTCCCGCCGAGGAAGAGAAGGACTCCTTCGACGTCGTCCTCGAATCAGTCGGTGACAAGAAGGTCCCGGTCATCAAGGAAGTGCGCGCCCTGACCAGCCTCGGCCTCAAGGAAGCCAAGGACCTCGTCGACTCGGCTCCCAAGGCCGTTCTCGAGGGCGTCAACAAGGAAGCCGCCGAGAAGGCCAAGGAGCAGCTCGAAGGGGCTGGCGCAACCGTCACCCTCAAGTGACCCGAGCGGCGTGAGCCATCGATCTCAGTGGGGCGCGGCAACAGCCGCGCCCCACACTCATTCCGGGGCGGTTCGGTCCCAGACGGAAGTGAGCCAACGACTTCGTGAATTAGCGTTTGAACCGCACGCGCGGGTCCAGACGGGGGCGAGAAGGCGATGACTTAGAATTGGCGGACGACGCCCGGCCGCCGTGTGGGATCGGTCAGTTCGAGGTTCCGAAAGCCCGAGCGGCCGCCGCGGCCGGAAGGCGAGCTCCGGCGGGAGGAACCCGGAATTCCCAGAGCCGTTCAGGGATCGCAGCGCGATGAGGATCCTCGCGGGGGATCTCACAACTGTCCCCGGTCGCCGAAAGGGCGTCGCCCCGGTCTACGAGAAGGAGTGAAAAGCCATGGCAAAGAAACCGGAGATCATCCTCAATCCCCTGACTAACCGCGGCACCGCGTTCACCCACGCTCAGCGCGCCCGGATCGGCCTGACCGGACGCCTCCCCTCGGCGGTGGAAACCCTCGACCAGCAGGCCGGGCGCGCGTGGAAGCAACTCGAACGCTACGAGACGGACCTGGAAAAGTACGTCTTCCTCGATCAGCTCCACGACCGCAACGAAGTGCTCTACTTCCGCCTCCTCGTCGACCACCTGGCCGAGCTGCTCCCGATCGTCTATGACCCGACGGTGGGGGAGGCCATCGAGAAGTGGAGTCAGGACTACCGGCGTTCGCGCGCCGTCTACCTGTCCATCGACCGACCCGAGGATGTCGAGGCGTCCTTCGACACCCTCGGGCTCGGACCCGACGACGTCGACCTCATCGTCGTCTCCGACGCCGAAGCCATCCTCGGCATCGGAGACTGGGGCGTCAACGGCACCGACATCTCGGTGGGCAAGCTCGCGGTCTACACGGCTGCCGCAGGCGTCGATCCGTCCCGCGTCATCGCAGTCAACCTCGACGTCGGGACCGACAACGAGAGGCTCCTCAACGACCCGTTCTACCTGGGCAACCGCCACGCCCGCGTGCGCGGCGAAGCCTACGACGACTTCATCGAGCTCTACCTGCGGACCGCGGCGAAACTGTACCCCGGCGCACTCCTCCATTTCGAAGATTTCGGCGTGGCCAACGCCCGCCGCATACTCGTGAACCACCGCGACGAATACCGGATTTTCAACGACGATATGCAGGGGACCGGAGCCATCGTCATGGCCGCCGTCATATCGGGTCTCAAAGTCACCGGAGAGTCCTTCTCCGATCAGCGCCTCGTGGTGTTCGGAGCCGGCACCGCGGGCACCGGCATGGCCGACCAGATCCACGCCGCGATGGTCCGCGACGGACTCAACGAAGCCGATGCGCGCGCCCGAATCTGGCTCGTCGACCGCGACGGGCTCGTGACCGACGATATGGACGCTCTGCCCGACTACCAGCAGGCCTACGCCCGGCCCGCGTCCGAGGTCGCCTCATGGAAACGACATGGGCGAAGGATCGAGCTCCTCGACGTCGTCGAACGGGTAGAGCCCACCATTCTCATCGGCACGTCGACCTTGCACAATGCGTTCACTGAGGAGGTCGTCACCGCGCTTGCGAGGGGAGTCGAACGGCCGATCCTCCTGCCGTTGTCTAACCCGACGTCCCGCATCGAAGTCTCCCCTGAGGACGCCATCCGGTGGAGCGACGGCCGTGCCCTCCTGGCCACCGGAATCCCCGTGCCGCCGATCGAATACGAAGGCACGGCCTTCCACATCGGCCAAGGCAACAACGCCCTGCTATACCCGGGCCTGGGACTCGGAACGATCGTCGCCGGAGCGAGCCGCATAACCGACGGAATGCTCCTCGCCGCCGCCCGAGCCGTGGCGGGCCAAGTCGACGCGACTCCTCTCGGGTCCTCGCTGCTCCCTGCAGTGGAGGATCTGCGCGCGTCCTCCGCAACCGTGGCGGTCGCCGTCATCGAGGCCGCCCAGGCCGACGGCGTCGCCGCCGCCGACGTCGGCGATCCCGTCCAAGCGGTCCTGGACGCCATGTGGCAGCCCGTCTACCCTGACGATCTCGGATGACGTGAGGCTCTGCCGGGTCTGGGACGGAATCGCCCAGACCCGGCGAACATGGAATCTGCCGACCGCGGCCTCACGTCGAGGTCGGCCGGTTCACAGAGCCGTGCGGGTTATCCTGACGAACCAGAACTCGGGGCCGTCCTGAAGGACCTCGTAGTCGAAGGCTCCCGGCAGCCGATCGACCTGCGCCAGTAGCGGAGCGGGCAAGTGGGATGCCTTGATCGTCAGGGAGAAGCCGGGGTTGAGCGAGCTGAGAGCCCCCAGTATCGCGGCATGGCGCACGAAATGGGGAATCGCTTGTACGTCGAGGACGGCGTCCTGCGAGGCGTCGTGCAGGGCGTGGCTGTGCACGGGAAGGGGGTGACGGGTCTGGTCGCGGCCGTCTTCCCGGCCGGTATTGGGTCGTTCGGACATCGAGATCCTCCTTAGGAATCGCCGCGTCTACCGTATGCCACGAAGGCTCCTCGGGGAAGTGCGACGCCGATTCCCGACTCGCCCTGAGGTCCCGGCCCTGAGGCGGACGCTCAACTCGGCCGGTGCGCGGACACACTGGGTTCGAGGCCGGAGCGCACGGCGCGGAGCGCCTCGGCCATCGTCTCGCGCTTCGGCCAGACCGGAAGGCGCAGGTGCCGGTTCCACCGGCCCGTCCGGGAGAACAGCCGCCCCGGTGCGAGCCGGATTCCCGCGCGAGCGGCGCGCTGTTCCAGGACCGTGGCGTCGCCTCGCGTGTCCACCCACATTCCGGTGCCCCCGGCCGGCTGGTCCCACGTCCACGACGGGAAGATCTCCCGCACGGTCGCCGCGGCCTCCGTGTAACGCGCCAGGAGTACGGCTCTCCGTTTGCGGAGCTGGGCCCGGCTGTGGGGAAGCAAGAGGGTCGCGGCGAGCTGATCCGGCACGGCAGCCCCCAGGTCGGCGGCGCTCTTCAACGTCCCGAGCTGGCGGATGAGCGGGGAGGGGCCGCGTATCCACCCGATGCGCAAGCCTCCCCAGAACAGCTTCGACAGGGTGGCGATGGTCAGGAGCCGATCGGGGTCGGCGAAGGCTTCCATTCCCGGCGCCGGGGAGGAACGGAACCAGGGGAGATCGGCCTGGGAGTGGTCGTCGACGACGATGGCCGGGCACCGTCCCGCGATCTCGCCGATCGCGCGCCGGTGTCGGGAGGGGTAGTGGAGACCGGTCGGGTTGTGGATCGGGCTTTGAACGTAGAGGACCGCGGCGCCGCGCACGCCGTCGCGCAGCGCCTCCAGGTCGAGATGCCCGTTGTCGAAGGGCACGCCGCGAACACGGCCGCCGGCGCCGGCGAAAGCCTCCAGAGCGCCGCGGTAGGTGGGGTCCTCTAGCAGGGTGAGCGTGCCTGGTCCCGCCAAGGCGTTGGCGATGAGCCAGACCGCCTGCTGTGCGCCGGCGGTGACGAGGATCTGCTCGGGCGATGTCGCCAGGCCTGCGTCCGTGTGCCGTTCGGCGATCAAACTCCGCAGCTCTGGCAGCCCCGAGGGAGAGTAGCCCGGGGAGGCCAGGCGGTCCCCGGTGAGCATCGGCCCCACGGCGCCTATCGCCTCGGCGACGAGTTCGTCGCCCGGCAGGGCCCCGGAGGATAGGTCGACGGCGGGGGAGCGGTCCGCGAAGGACAGGAGGCGCCCGTCGATGTCGGACCCGACCGCCCGCGGCCGCGCGACGTAGTTCCCCGAGCCGCGCCTAGGCTCCAGGCGGCCGGATTCATGGAGGATCCCGTACGCCCGCACAACGGTCCCCCGGGCCACGCCCAGAGCGGAGGCCAATCGGCGTTGGCTCGGCAGGACGTGGGCTGCGGGCAGGAGCGATCCGTCGATGAGGCTGGTCAGCCCGTGGGCGAGCGCGCGATAGTCGGGGAGCGTCTGTGAGCGCCATGCGCCCAGGAATCGGGCGACTTTGGCCGGGTCGATGCGTGTGTCCATCGGTGCTCCGTATGTCGACGCGTATGCGCTGGCGGACGGTCAGGCGGCGGAACGGCGGCGGTGCCGTGGCGCGCGGACGCCGGGCGGGAGGCATCGATCGCGCCGTCGGCGTGAAAGACGGCGCCGCCTGCCCGGCGTTTGTGGACCACTTTAGCGGAAATGGTCCACAAACGCCCTCGATGCGGCGGATACCGTGGACGGGCAGGCCGCAACGACGCGGTCACCCCGTGTGGAGGAGGAATACATGGCAACAGTCGGATTGATTGGAACTTTCGACACGAAGCGCGTGGAATGCGAGTACCTCGCCGCGTGCATTCGGGCGCGGGGAGCCGCGGTCCTGACGATCGACGTCGGTCCTCTGTCCGACGCCGAGACCGACGTGACCGCCGCCGACGTGGCTCGGGCTGCAGGCGAGGACATCGCGGACCTGCGCAGGCGCGCCGATCGGGGCGCGGCCATGGACGTCATGG
>ERZ773054.1659-NODE-1659-length-12815-cov-2.514185_pt1 | contig 12815 bp, 2 predicted proteins | sample MGYA00580630_ERZ773054 | MGnify/ENA primary metagenome ERZ773054 (study PRJEB29015, sample SAMEA2737994) | human oral metagenome | biome: human oral; feature: human-associated habitat; material: dental | place: China | collected 2115 ... | reverse complement strand
CATTCTTTACATCTTTCTGGGTTTTCTAAAGGTCTATCGGAAAATTCTTGCATTTCTTGATCTGTATATTTTTCTACAGGAGTAGTATGCTCTTTAAGTAAAAAACCAGAGTATACGACTGTAACAGTAGTGAGCAATAATCCTGCAAGAATATGCTTTATAGGATCTTTCTTAGTTTTTAACTCATTTAAATCTTTAACAGTACTTTTATTTTCTCTAGATAGACGATCTATTTCTTGTTTTAGAGTATTGGTTTGCTCTTTAGTTTCTTTTGCTAACTTTACTGCTTCGTCGTATCTCTGTAAATTAAATTTTTGTAACTCTTGAATACTCTTATTAACTTTTACTCTATCTATATATTCTGTTAATTCTTCTAAAATACTTTGAGGATTGTTTAAAAGTTGTCTATTAGAATATCTAAGTAGTCTACCAAAACGTTTTAATAAATCGTTTTGTCTGTCTAGAGTATCCGGCAATATATCATATTTAGAAAATTTTTCTGCACCATCAAGTTCTATGGGTAGTATATCTGTAGGAGTAATACATATAACAAAATCTATGTAACGATTGCCATTGTGTTTATCTACAAAATGATACTGAGGAATAACGTCATCTGGTTCTATGTTATAGATTTTAGAAAGTACTCTATCCACGAACATACGTTCATATCCGTACTCGTTTTGATCTATTTTAGATGAATACTTATTTATCCACTCATTCCAAGTCATATTACTTCGTTTAACGTTTATTTTAAAATATTTTCTGTATTATAAAGAACCTTCTCTTAAATCTTTTTTAAAATTTTTACTCTCTTTTTTAGTTATAATATCTTATTATTTATGTAATAAAACTAACTTATAACTAAAGGAGATTGTGGAATGACTCTTAACGAACGAATGAATATGCTTCGCACAAAATTCGACGAGAAGAATAAAGACATATACGCAGACGAGAACGAAACGTCTAATGCAGATTATGCTCGAATGATGGTTGAAGAAGCTTATAGGCCTACCGAACAGGCTTTAAACCTACAACAGCGAGTATTGGATATGGAACAAAGGCAATTAATAACTACACCAAATCCGCATACTCCGGATATGATGTCATTAACTATGGAAAGTATGCTTAAAAAAGGTCGTGGAGTTAATTCTACTTTAAAAGATCTTCAACAACTAAGTAACGATATATCTAAATCAGACGAGTTTGAAAATAGACGAGAACTAAGCTTAGCTAAGCTAGGTTTAGAAAGACTCCGTAATGTAGGAGAGTATCAGAAATATCAATATGAAAAAGAAAGAGCTACTAAAGACTTAGTTACGCTAGCTAACATAAATACCGCAAACGATGCAGTAAACGGTTTTGGTGCTAGCTTGTTAAGCAACGAAGATCCTATGAATTACGGTTTTTGGAATAACATAGGAGCAAATACCGCAGGATTTCTCGGTACTTTGAGTAAAGGCTTAGCTACAGGAGTTAAAGGTTTTGGAGATGCTGTAGAAACAGGTGGTAGAGTCCTCTCAAGAGCTTTGCCTTGGAGCGAAGACGATCCTACGCTACATCGTCCTGAAGACGGAGAAGGTTTTGTAGCTAATATGAAAATGCTAGGTAGACGTGTAGCTAAAGATTGGCAAACGTCCGTAGAGAACGATCAGCTAACTAAACCTTTTCAAGAAGCTCTTAACTGGGGAGGAAATAAACTTTTAGAAGCTAAAAGGGATATGAGAGCAGAGAGTTTAAATACTCTAGAAGATTTAAAAAGATTATGGAATAGAGACGAGATACTACCTATAGAAGCTTTATCTACGTTCTTGGGAATGGCTGGAGAATCGTTTATAAATCCTGAAACTGCTGCTGTAATAGCTACCGGTCCATTAGGTTGGGGAGCTAAAGCAGCAGCTTTTGCCGGAGTAGCTACATCTAAAGCTGGTGAAATGGCTTTAGATCGTAGAGAAGCTGAAGCTAGAATGAATGGTCTTAACACGTCTAATTTATACAAAGACCAAATCGGTTTAAATGAATTTCTAGCGCAGACTCCATATGCTCTTGGTTACGCTGGGTTAAACTACTTAGAAATAAACGGTTTATTTAAACTAATGGGTAGTAACTTTGTTCCTAAGAACTTACTCAAAGCAGATATAAAACAAGTAGCCGACTACGCTCTTAAAAGACTTCCGGCTGAAGAGATGGAAGCTATAGCTAAAACAGGATTTAAGAGTGCTGCGGAGAATGCTTGGAGTCTAAATAAGTTAAACCCTTTCATACGTAAAGCAGCAGAACAAGCTCCTGAAATAGTAGGCTTTGGAGGATTAGCTAAGCATATAGGTAAACAAGTTATAAAAGGTACTGTAGGCTTAGCTGGTAAAGCAGCTGTAAGAGCAGTTCCTGCCGGAGCTTTAGAAGGCGGAGTAGAATACTTACAGACGCACTTAGAGCTAGCTAATGCAAGACCTGACTTGAGTGATCCGGAAAAAGAGAAACTAGCTAGAGAAGCCGGTATAAGCGGAGCATTAGTCGGAGGAGCTATAGGAGGAACTGCTGGAGTAGCTAGGGGAGCTGTACAAAGTACTTATAACTTTTCAAAAGACTCTATAGATAATGCTAAGCATATCAAGAGTAAAGAAGCTAATAAACAGACTGCTCAGGAATTAGCTGGAATGTCTGATGTAAAAGCTACTACAAAAACTGATAATAGAACTCCTGAAGTACAATCTGCTTTAGATCTAATAGAACAGCATGTAGAAAATACTGCACAGATTACTGATGCAGAGGTTAATGCACTTTCTAATGCACTAGGAATCATAGGTCAGACTAATAACGTAGATCGCTTATCTCCAAACACTCAAGAAGTTATAAAAAACACTTTTAACAAAGCCTTAGATTTAAATACGGCTAAAAGCAAAGAAGAGTTTGCTTCTAGATTTAATGCTATGTCTAGTCTTGAAAGAACTATTATATCTAGACAACATCTAAGTGATCCTAAGTTTATTGAGCAGTTTATAAAAGGATCAAATTCTACATATGGTACGTCTAATAGTAGAACTAACAACGATAATAGTATAACTGAAAGGAACTATAAGAAGTTTTTAGAGCTAGTTAAAACCGTAGAAGAGTCAGGAACGCTCTTTACTAATAAGCAAGCTAATGCCATTAGATTAATGGCTAGTGAAGTAAAAAATAACATACTAAGAGGTTATAACAACGAAGGTATAACTAATACTAGCAATGACGTATTTATGTTCGGTAAAACCGATACAAAGAACGTTAAGCCTAGTATGATACAGTATCTAAATGCTTTAATGTCTAAAGCTACCTCTAAAGAGGCTATAGTAAATATAAAAAATAGACTCAATAGTTTTAAAGTCTCTCACGCAAATAAACTAAAACTAGCTAGATACGCTAAAAACTATACTTTTAAAGATACCGACGGAGATGTTATAACCGTCAGTATACCTAAGTTAAATCCTAACGGAACTATTCAGAAGACTCAAGGTCAAGTAAATAAAAAAGATGTCCAAGACTCGCATATATTCCATATCCATAGACAAGCTAATAAGAACAAGTTTATTCAATCCATAGATAGCGAATTAGAACGAGAACTTAACGCTATTCAAACTATGGAAGAGCTTGCTGATGAACGCTTAGGAACGACTACAAAAGCTAAGCCAGAACCTAAACAAGAATCTAAGCAAGAGGTTAAAGACGAACCTATAGTTAAAAAACCTTCGTCAGACGAAAAAGAACATGAGGAAAAAGTAACTTCTACTAAAAAGGAGCAAGAAAACGTAAAAGTTCAATCTACCGAAAGTAAAGAGACTAAGGTTAATAAAGATGTTGAAGTTAGTGAAGTTCCTTTTGAAGAAGACGATACGTCTACACAAATAAAACAAGAAAAAGTTAGTAAAGATTCTTCAGTTAATAATCCTAAAGAAATTAAAAACGAAGAAAGACCTACCGTAGAACAATCTAATATTATTGTAGGTAAAAATGTAGAAGAGGCTAAAAAACTAGCTAAAGAAGGAAAAGGTTTATACACTTTAAGAGTTTATTCTTCATCAGATAGTGGAATAGATACTATACCTACCTTAGATAAAGACCATCATTTTGGAAACCCATTCTTATCTACTCGTAACTTTAGTTCTAAAGGAATAGGAAATGACGCTGAAGTATCTCAGATGTATTACGACTGGCTAACTACGGATAAGTATAACGATATAGAACCTAACCGTAGAGAATGGATAAGAGAACAAATATCTAACGGAAACCTAGATAATGTTCCTTTGGTATACTATGCCGATACTCCAATCAATCACGCTAAGATGTTAGATAAGATAGTACGTGATAGAAAGCAACTAGGATTAGATACCAAAGAAACTGAAGAAGAAACTGTTTCAGATAAAAACTATACTCCTATATTAGAGTATATACTGCCTGATGAAGAGATAGCCGAAGCAGTAAGGCAGAGAACAAATGTCGATACGGAAGAATCTAATGGAATTGTAAAGCTTCATGAGTATTTCAAAGACGTAGTTACTCCCGAAGGACGTTTTCAAAATGATTTTGATGAAGGTAGAAAAGCTTTAGAAAAGTTCTTCGGTAAAGCTTATACAGATTTAACTATGAAGTTACGTAATGTAATACCTATGCAAGATAGCGATCATAACTTGTTAAATTATACGGATAGCGGAGGACATATACGTATAGCTAATGCAGTTCATTTGTTAGAGGATGAAAGAGCTAGAGCTAGCATACTCTTTAGATCTTTAGAGTGGTTAATGTCTAGTCCTATGAACTTTACAAATGATTACTTTGAAACTAGAGAAGCTATACAAAAGTTATTTGGTATAGATGAAGTTCCTCAACATATTATAAAAGAGCTACAAAGAGGAGAGTTTGAAAGCTCTATTTTAGAGGACATCGGACATAAGGTATTAAACGACTTAGGCGTAAAACCTCTAGAAGATAAAATATCCTCGGAGCAGTTATCTTTAATTGAACAAGAGTTAGGTCTGTATGGAGTAAGACTTTTACTAAGCGAAGGATATATAACTCAACACTCTTTTAACCGTAGTGAGATAGATTCTAAAGCAGAAAATGCGGAAGCGGTTATAACATATTATAAACTAGGTAAAAAGAAAATAAAAGAGGATATGCTTAAACGCTCTAAGGACAGCAATATATACAAAGATTTTTTAGAATTAGCTGATGCCTTAAAAGCTAATGATATAGTAGTATTTTCCTATCTAACTGAAGCCCCCGAAAAGAACTTCAATAGACGTACTTACATCAAGGGTAAAGGAGTAGTTCCTATTACCGATGTACAAGTAGATGCCCTAAATACTATAGAGCAAACTCCGTACGTTCCTTTAGCTAAAGAAAAATTAACAAGTCTTATGAACAATGCTAGCTTTATAAAAATACTTAAAAAAGCTTTGGGGTATAAGCCTATAGTTAATAATGAAGATAACAGCAATTATACAGACCCTAACTATGTTTTACCTTCAGAGTTAGATAGCGTAAGAGGTAAAAATCTAGAAATAGATAATTCTATAGAACATCTACAAAATTACTTAAACTCTGAGGATAGTAACAATCCTATATACTTTAAAGCATTTATGAGTAAGAACAGTAGATACTTTTTAGCAAGTTCTACAATCAATCCTCAATCTAATAAGCTTCATAGGTTCTTTGTAGTTCCTGAGCAAGCTATGCAGACTTATGAAATAAAAGACGGACGAGTAGATGATGTATTCTATCAGTCTATAGCGCAAGCTTTTGGTTTTTCTACAGATAAGAAGTCTACTAAAGAAGCTATAGCTTTTGGAGAAGATTTAGTATCTAAAATGCTCAAAATGGACGAACAGGCTAGATTAGATAGAGTAATAGATATTTTACAAAGACCTGAAAAATATTCTTTAAACAATACAAAGATTGAAATAGAAAACCCTTCTCACGCTATAATGGGGTTGTTTGCTATAAATGACTTAGCTAACGCTATAGCTGAGAATAAAGATAGTTTTGATACTGTCCTTACTAACGAAATAGACGCTATTAACAACGGTTTAATTCTTAAATCTATGCAATACGCTTCAAGTCCAGATGTAGTAGATAACTTAGCTGCCGGAGGAGTAGTGTTTGGTACTATGGACACTGCTAGAATTAATGATAGGTATGCTCAAGGAGAAAATGACTTATACAAGCTTTTTGCTAAGAAAATTACTGAACTAAGAGATGCTTTTACACCTAACTTTAAACACGCTTTTCAGTTTTTGAAAATACCTAAATCCCCAGTTCTTGAACAAGTAATCAATAAAATAGCTCCGGAAATTGTTAAAGATCTTCAAGAAGCCTTTACTTTAACGGATGAAGGTAATGTATCCTCTAAAGCTAGATCTTTAGCTAAACCTACTTCTACCGTATTTGGTTACGGTTCTGGAGATAAAAGCTCTGTTTTAAATCTAGTAAACGAGTTAATATACGGAGGATTAAGAGGAGTTAAAAGTTTACCTAGATTAGCTTTTGAATATGTCTATCAAGGAAATAAAGAAGGAGAAGCTGCTTATAATTTGTTTAGAGATATGTTACTTGAAACTGCTGTGGCAAACTCGGGTAAAAACTCTCTAAGTCCTGCACAAGTACAAGCTATAGAAAACGAAATAAAGAAAGCTTTAGTTTCTGAAAAAGGAATTATGGAATATAAATATTCGTTTAAAGTACCTAAAAGAGACGGTGGAGATTATACTAAAACCACTACTTTAGGTCATGCTTTAAAAGCTACTTACTATAGTATATTAAAATCTCCTCTAATTAATGCCTTAGATAAAATGTATCCCGGAATGTCTTTTATAAACGATTTAATCAATACAGCCGTGAACTCTAGATTAGAAGCTCAGAGTGAGTTGTATGCTAAAAAGAAACAAGAAAAGTTAGCTAAAGACAATAAAAAAACTCTTACGATACAAGAGGATAAAGAATTATGGAAAGAAGTAGAAAAAGAACTTCCTAAACCTTTCTTTTACTTCCAACCTAAGAGTTATAAAGGCACGAATGCTAAAGTAGAGATGTGGGATACTAAAAAAGTAATTAATCCGAATTTTTCTCAAACTCTAGGAGTTATGAGAATAAACGGAGTAGATACCAAAAGTTCTTTTAAATACGTATCTAAAACTCTTAACGGTAAGGAGAAACAAAGATCAGATGTAGGAGCTAGTGCTAACGTTGGAATGATTCACCAAGCCGATGGAGTAGCTATGGCAAATACTCTAAACGATGAAGCTACTAAGAATATGGGATTACTTCCGATTCACGATGCTGTAAGCGTTTCGTCTAAGAATGCTAAAGAAGCTAACCAAGTATTTAACAGAGTAGCTTATGAAGACTCTATGGAGCGTGATGTTTTAGAACAAGCCGTTACAATGGCTAGAGGTACTGAAGTATACAGTATGCCTAAGAAACGTGGAAAGCCTATAGAAGGTTTAGGAGACCGTTTAGAACTTGCTCACTATGTTGCAGTGTTTAATAAAATACTTCTTCAAAATGCTTCAGTAAATTATGATAACATTCAAAACGGTATAAAAGGTAGCGAGTATTCCGAAGTTAAAACAATAGATAGCGTTGAAGAGTTAAAAAATCTTATGGCTACTTTTATGTACGACTTTGAAGGAGTTGTCGATAGTGATTTAAATACAAAAATTCCTGAAGCTATAGAGTATTTTAAATCTAAAGGTAAAGATGACGTAGTATCTAAGCTAGAAAGAATAAATAGAAAAGTAAATAAAACTCCTGTAACGGAAAAAGTATCTAAAGAAGCTACGAAACAAGATTTAGATAATGCTACTAAAGAAATTAAAGAAGTATTTTCTAATAGCGATCCAGAAGTGCTTGATAGTTATATAAAGCAAGCTACTAAAGATACTTTAGGTACTTCAAATACAGAAAGAACTCTCTTTAGAGATGATGAAGTACTTATAGAAGACTTTGACGGAAATGTAGAAAAAATTTATGAAGCGCAAAATACTGTCCGAGAGCTAGATAAGCTAGATGGAGTATATGATGAAGAGCATAGCAAACATTTAGATAAGGTACTTAGAGAAGTAGTAGGAGTAAATCCTGAAGCTATGAAAGGTCTTAAAGTAGCTCTTGAGAACTCTGAAGCTAACGAAAATGAAGGACTATATGACCTTAGTAATAATAAGATTAATATATCTAGCGGAACAAATACTTCAAGAGTTTCTCCAAGTCGAGAAGAAACGTATGCTCACGAAATCGTACACGCTATGACTGTACTCGGTTTGAAATTACTAGGACTAAACTCTAGGTCAGGTCAATATCTAAAAGCAATTCATAAACAAGCTATAGCCAAGTTATCCGTTGAGGATTTCTTACCTGAAGTATCTACAGGAAACCTTGAAGAAGATATGAAATTAGCTAAAAGAGGTTATGACTACTTAAAGAATAACGATGAACGAGGTTTGAGTGAGTTCATAACTATGGGTTTAACAAATAAGAAACTCGTAGCTAAACTAAAGAGCATAGAGTTTACCCAAAGAGAAAATAAAAAAGAGAGTATGAATCTCTTTGAACGTATGGTTGAAGGCATAAAAGATCTTATGGCAAATACTTTTAACCTTATAACTAAAGGGGCTGGTAGAAATAAGACTTTATATGACGCATTACTTTCAGCAAGCATGAAAATAGCTAATGCAAATAATAAAGTTAAAGCTGCTAAAGCTCAAAGAATAAGTGCTGTAGGAGCTTTAATTAAAGGAGTTATAGAAACCGGTAACGAAAGAATAAATGCTAAAGTAGAAGAGTTTATAAAAGACTTAGTTGAAAATAAGTTAGTATTAAATGTAGATACAAATCCTAAAACATGGTTCGGTAAAATAAAGCTAATTGCTGCTGCACAGACTTTAGGAGCTCTTGACCCGGATACGAGGGAAAGATACTATAAACTCTTAGATAGACTAAATATAGCTAGATATGGAGATAGCTTACAAACACTGTCTCAAGATTTTCATAAGCCTGATAAATTCGGTAGAGCCGTAGAACAATTCATCGCTACATCAAACCGTATAGATGCGGCTAAAATGGTTGAAAGATATGCTACGGCTAAAGCTTTAAAAGAGGGATTTACAAAAGAACCTACCAAGGAAGAGAGTCAAGCATTAGGTAAAGCTATTATAGATACTGACTTAGATAGCCTAATGGATAGATACTCTTTAGATGATATATATTATATGTTATCCTCTGAAAGTGCTTTAGAAAACGAAATAAAAACTATTCGAGATGAACTTCAAGAGGCTGTAAGAAAGGATATAAACCTAGCTAAAGTTCCTACAAAAGAGTTTATGACTTACGTAGACAATCAATCTACCGGTTTAGCGTATTATATAGTAACTAACAAAGTAGCTATGGATGGACAGTTCCTTAATGCTGAGAATATAGCTAAAATGGGAGAAACTAAGTATAGCGTAAAGAAAGTAGATAGTAAAGTTATAGATCTAATAGATAAACTAACTACTCTCAAAGCTTTAGAAATGTCTACCGGAGTTACTGAAACTTTACGAGATATGATTAAAGCAGAACGTAAAGGAGTTCAAGGAATACTTACGTTTATCAAGAACTATAAACAAGATTCTGATAGAAAACTATTTAAGAATTCTTCATTTAATAAATTAAAAGGGTATAGATCTGAAAAATTAGATAACGGTACAGATTTCCTTATAGCTAGAGTAGCTGATGCAGAGGAATTAAAAACTGAAGGATACGAACCTATCTCAAATATATTAGATAAAGATTCTACCGATAGTTTTTCTGCTCCGAGACAATTTTATAGAAATACTTGGATTAGTTCTCAGCCTACTTGGAATAAAGCTGCCGTCAAACTTACATCATTGCAATCTAAAGGACATACTTTAGCAGACCTTTACGTAGATGACTTAGTTAAAGGTAAAAACGTATCTAAGGAAGATTATGAAAAGTCTTTGAAAAATACTACTGCTAAACATAGAGCTAGTTTAGATAGAATGTTTAAAGAAGTAATACCTCCTAAACAAGACGGAGATATAAGCTTACTACCTATTATAGACTCTACAGGACATTTTCAACAATTTAGATACGTAATGAGTAAGGCTCTAAAAACTACTGTTTTAGGTTTAGATACAGACGTATTTGAGAACTTAGCTATAATGGAATCTACAAAGTTTGATAAAGTTAAAACTGCCGAACATAATGCAGAGATAGCGGATGCTATCTATGAATATTGGGAAGAGAATCAGAATAAGAAAAAACTAACTCCGTTTGTAGAGCTAGCTAAATACTCGACTAATGAAAGGATGCGGGATATTTATAGAATACTTCCAGACTCTTTCTTAGATAGACTAAAAGAACGTTTTGCAGGAAGACCTATTATGATTCGTAAAGATATGATAAACTGGTTATTTGGTTTTAGAGATATAGACGTAAGTAAAACTAAACCTGTGCAAATGATACAGAATAAACATTTTAGAATGGCGTTTAAAATAGGAGATGCTTTAGTAAAAAAACTAACTAAGGTAGCAAAAGCTGAAGTAGTCGTAAAAAGTACTAAGACTATACTTAGTAACATTATAAGTAACTTGAATCAATGTATTATGCAAGGTTGTACTCCTACTCAGGCGTTTAAAGACCATATGGAAGGTATAAACGCTCTTAGTGAGTACCGAGATAATGCCATTAGATTAAAGGTTTTAAAGAATAAGAAAAAAATGGGAGAAAGAATAAATGAAGCGGAATATAACAATCTAAAGAGAAGTTTAAATAACTCTCCAGTTAAGGATATGATTGAATGGGGTATGTTTAGTTCGATTGTAGAAGATGTAGAATATAACGATAAACAAGATGCTTTTGATACTAAAATAGATAAAGTTAGAAACAGACTCCCTAAACCTCTTAAAGTCGGTACTGATATGTTATTTATAACTAAAGAGACTACAATGTACCAAACTTTAGCTAAAGTACTTCAGTATAGCGACTTCGTATCTAGGTATGCTTTAAAGAAAGGGCTTGAAGCTCAAGGTATCAAAGATAAAGAATTAATTAGAGATACTATACGAGATGCTTTCATTAACTATGACTTACCTATGTCTCCATTGAGAACTGCTTTAGAACAAAGAGGTTTCTTTGTATTCAGTAAGTTCTTTACTCGAATACAAAAGGTCTTAACACATGATATTTTAGGTAGAAAACCTATACAAGGTTTGTTAGGCATCATAGCTAACTCGAAGTTAGGTACGGGATTAGAGACTCCTTTTGATTCCTCTGTCATAACAAAGAATTATGACGTATTAATGTCTAATCCTGTTGAAATGGTAGTGAATGCTGTTACTCCTGCCGGACTTAACTATATTCCTAAGTAGTGTCAAAAAGTTGCCAAGAAAAAGAAATTCTAATAGATTAGATAGTATTTCTAAATCCATTAGAATTTCAATTTTTGGGGATAAAGACATTCTATTTATTGATTTTACATTTCTATGGTAAAATTCATCTCAAATTTGATAAAATCAGCACGATTATTTTAAACTTAAGGAAGCCGATGGCAAAAGAAAAAGAAGAGAAAAAGGTAGTCCCGCCGACAAACGATTCGGACAAGAAAAAGGCCTTAGACGCGGCTTTAAAGCAGATAGACAAAGCATTTGGCAAGGGTACGCTAATCCGCCTTGGCGACAAACAGGTCGAGGCCATAGACAGCATCTCGACCGGCTCGCTAGGACTTGACCTGGCCCTTGGTATCGGCGGTATCCCAAAGGGCCGTATTATCGAGGTTTACGGGCCTGAGAGCTCGGGTAAAACGACTCTAACCCTACACATCATCGCTGAAGCGCAAAAAACGGGAGCCACGTGCGCCTTTATCGACGCCGAGCACGCGCTAGACGTAAAATACGCGGCAAATTTGGGCGTAGATACCGAAAATCTCTACGTTAGCCAGCCCGATTTTGGCGAGCAAGCGCTTGAGATCGTAGAAAACCTAGCTAGAAGCGGCGCAGTCGAGCTGATCGTCGTTGATAGCGTCGCGGCTCTAACGCCAAAGAGCGAGATCGAGGGCGATATGGGCGATCAGCACGTAGGCTTGCAAGCGCGCCTAATGAGCCAGGCGCTGCGCAAACTAGCCGGCGTCGTGCACAAGATGAACACGACCGTGATCTTTATCAACCAAATTCGTATGAAAATCGGCGCGATGGGTTACGGCACGCCTGAGACCACTACGGGCGGTAATGCGCTTAAATTTTACGCCTCAGTGCGCCTAGACGTGCGAAAAATCGCCACTCTAAAACAAAACGAAGAGCCTATCGGCAACCGCACGAAGGTAAAAGTCGTGAAAAACAAGGTCGCACCTCCGTTTAAAACGGCGGAATTTGACATAATGTTTGGCGAGGGTATCAGTCGCGACGGAGAGATCATCGACTACGGCGTGAAGCTCGATATCATCGATAAAAGCGGCGCGTGGTTTAGCTACAAAGCCGCCAAAATCGGCCAAGGTCGCGAAAACGCAAAAGCCTATCTCAAAGAACATCCGGAGATCTCAGACGAGATCGTAGCTACGATAAAAAGCTCGATCGGCCTAGATAAGCTAATAAGCGGCTCGGGCGGCAAAGACGAAGACGGCGAAAGCATAGAAGAAAATACGGAGGAATAAAATAATGGTATTTATAGAAGACGTAACGGCGATAGAAGTACTCGATAGCCGCGGCAACCCGACCGTGAAGGCGACCGTAGCTCTAAGCGACGGCACCGTAGCAAGCGCGATAGTCCCAAGCGGCGCAAGCACGGGCAAACGC
>ERZ773054.1654-NODE-1654-length-12861-cov-3.379432_pt1 | contig 12861 bp, 11 predicted proteins | sample MGYA00580630_ERZ773054 | MGnify/ENA primary metagenome ERZ773054 (study PRJEB29015, sample SAMEA2737994) | human oral metagenome | biome: human oral; feature: human-associated habitat; material: dental | place: China | collected 2115 ... | reverse complement strand
CCTTTGTTGAAAAAATGGAACATTATCAAAAATCTGAATATCAAATGGTAAGAAATATTGTTAAAGATTTTAATGATTGAAATAGAATACGAAACAAGGAAACTATTTCTGAAAGAGCAAAAAAAATGGCTGATGATCTCTATACTGCCATCAAAAAAGTTGTAGAGTAAAAACTTCCTACCTCAGCACGGAAATACATTCAATATGATGAGTGTGAGGAAACATATCCACCCCTTGCACCTGCTTGAAACTAAAGCCCTCCTCTACCAATAGCTCAATATCTCTCGCCATCGTGATCGGATTACACGAAATATAGAGCAACTTAAACGTATATTGCTTTTTCAAATCTGCTAAATACTTGATCACATTCGGATGCAAGCCCTCACGCGGTGGATCAATCACCACCAAGCCAACATTCTGAATTTTCTCTTTAAGCTCTGGGAAATTGATAAGCATTTTTTCTGCAGGAGAAGCCACGAAAAAGCTCCTTGCTTCCAAACCGTTGATTTTCGCATTATGCCGAGCATCTACAATCGCCTCTTCCACGATTTCCACGTCCACAAGCTCCTTTCCAATCCCCATTTTGAGCAGAGAAAGTCCAATACTTCCCGCCCCACAGTAGAGATCCAGCACATTTCCCTCAATATGCCCAATCATTTTCATCACAGTTCAGAACAGCCTTTGTGCACCAAGCGTATTAGTCTGGAAAAAGGAAGAAGGAGAAATTCTGAAATTTACCGTGATTGCCTCGCTTTCTTGGTCAGGATTAGTATCCATAAAAGCAGAGAAATCCAAGTTCTCATAAATCATTCCTTCGCCTCGGAAGGTCTTGATTCCGGTTTCTTCATTACGGACAGTTTCAGCCAAACCGTTATTATAGCTGATCACAAAAGTAGATATCTGCTTTTGCAAAAAGGGATCAGATTTTTTTGCCTTTTTGAAATCGTCTTCAAACTACTTACAAACTGTTTAAAAAGATTTAAACTGTTTAAAAAGATTTAAAACTGATTTTTTATCTAGCATTCCTCCAAAAATCTCAGCTCTACCTTTCTGAGTCCGAATTTAGGATTATGGAATTTGACAATTCCCATATTATTCCAGATCTCCAAAACATAGCCTGTCCCAAAGAGCTTGTGCCTTACTGTAGCTCCCTCAGTGATGCTTGATTGCACAGCTCTACTACTTCCTTGAGTGAGGTCGTAATGTTTGATGAGCTCTGGAGGTAATTCCGAAAGAAATCTGGATTCAGGATTCATTTTTGTTTGCCCCCAAGTCATCCTGCTCTGAGCATGAGAAATAAACAACACATCCTTCGCCCTGGTAATCGCCACATACATTAGTCTTCTTTCTTCTTCCAAAAGTTTCGGCTCAAGCATTGCATTTGCTAGCGGGAAAACCGAATCCTCAGCCCCAACAATAAAGACCACTGGAAATTCCAGTCCCTTACTAGAGTGAACGGTCATGAGTTTTACAGCATCAGCATTCTCATCTTTATTTTCTATGGTATCTACCATCAAAGTTACCTCTTCCAAAAACCGCCTCAAAAGCTCCTCTCCCGAGCTTACCACTTCCTGATTCGCATTACTTGCTCAGAATTCATATTTGCTTGCCATATTGATCAGCTGACCGACATTCTCATATTTTTCCTCAGCCGCTTGATCATTCCCTTCTTCCTTGATCAGATAGTTCTTATAATCCGTCTTTTTGAGGATAAGCTCAATAAAGTCTGCTGGATTAAGCGTTTTTAGTGCTGTTGTTAAAGCTTCAAAAGTCTGAATAAAGTTTTTAATCCCCTCAAAAGCCGAGTTCATCAGCTTGATTCAGGTTTCTTGTTCTATAGTCTTGGTATCTGAAAGTTGAGCAAGCATCACTAAAACCTCATAAAGACTGACTCCGAGGCTGTTTGCATAGTCTTCAAGCCTTTCCTCAGAAGTTTTTCAGATTTTTCTATTAGGAATATTGAGAACCCTTTTCAAAGATACGGTATCAAAAGGGTTATTGATCACTTTCAAATATGCAAGAATATCCTTGATTTCCTTCCTCTCAAAAAATTTGAAAGCTCCAAAAATCTTGTAAGGAATCCCCTCCTGAATAAACATCGTTTCAAAATTCCCAGATTGAGCATTCGTCCTGTATAAAATCGCAACCTGACCTCGTGACTTCAGTTTTTCTTTGGCTTTCATCTGCTTGATGAGTTCAACGGTATTTGCTGCCTCATCAATATCAGTATTGTGATTGAAAATCGTGATTTTGTCATTCCCTTCTCTGTGGGCAACAATGTTTTTCTCATACTGATTTTTATTCTGCTTGATCACCGCATTTCCAGCATTCACGATATGAGGTTTGGAGCGATAATTGGTTTGTAGCTTAAACATTTGAATATCAGGTCGGTACTGCTTTACATTGAGAAAGTTTTCCATCAAAGCACCTCTCCAGCCATAAATACTCTGAAAATCATCTCCAATCAGCGTAATATTCGCTCCCGTTCCGCTCATGAGCTTCATCAGTTCAAACTGAATCCAGTTCGTATCTTGTGCCTCATCCACGAGAATATAATCAAAGGCATTCTGCCACTTTTTCAAAATCTTCTCATCCTGCTTAAAAAGCAAATACGGCAACAAAAGTAAATCGTCAAAATCAAGAGAATTTGCTTTCTCAAGCTCTTTTTCATATTCTTGATAGAGTTTTCCCATAGAGGCTTCATAGTTTCCATTGGCGTGCTTGAGGAAAAACTCAGCAGTATTTCCGTTATTTTTCTGTGTAGAGATGAAGCCTTTTACTTCCTGTGGTTTGAAGGTATCATTCAAAGCGAATCTTTTGAGCAGATCTCTGATAATTTTTGAACTATCATCACTATCCAGAATTCAGAAATTTTTAGTAAATTTTCTTCCAAGGGCTTCAATATCTTCTTTGAGAATTTTGAGGAAAATAGAGTGAAAAGTCCCAATCCGTTTCAGTTCTCTGGCTTCTAAACTTTTTTGGATTTTGGAAGAACTTTGCATTTCAGAAAGAAAATCTGAGAGATCATCAGAGTCAGCTTTTTCTTGTTGATTTCCTTGATCAAAATTCTGACTTAAGATCTCGTCTCCCAGCTTAATCAACCTTTCCTTCATTTCATTGGCAGCTTTATTCGTGAAGGTTACGGCAAGAATCCTCTGCACAGGAAGCTGCAATCCTCGGATAAGATAAGCGATTTTATAGGTTAGCACTCTTGTTTTTCAACTTCCTGCTCCTGCGATAATGAGTGAAGGAGTTTTGGTATGAAGTGCTGCTAAAGTCTGTTCTTCATTGAGATTTGATGCGATGTAGTCTTTGAGGTTCATGATCGTTTTGGGATTAAGAATTATGTATTGGAGAACTGAGTTTTAATTCAGTATTTTTTGCTTTTTTCGTGAGATTTTTCTTTGCTTTGTAGTGTAGGGAAATGATTACTGTTTTCAATTTGAGTTTGGAGAATTTGTTTGATCGGTTGTAGAGTGCTTTTTAGAGCAGAGAGTTTTTGGATTGCTTGTTAGAATTTACTTTTCTCCTGAGATGATTCGTGCTTTTTACCCTTTGGAATCGGAGTATTTTTCGTTTTTGATAGCCTTCTTTATTACTGGGTTTTTGTTAGATTTCGAACGATACTAAGCTGGCTCTTACCATTTGCCTATTCTCAACGAAAAGGTGATTTATTAGTTCTTTATAGCTTTCTTTTGCTGTTGCTCTTGGACGGTTTGTGGACTGAAAACTTTTGTTGATTTATTTTTTTAGAATGTTATAGTATTGTTATTTTATTTTTTTAATGAGGAAAATGACGAAGGAACAACTTACAGAAGCACAAAAGGCAGATCTTATGAAAACTATGACTCCACGTCTTGCAATGTGTATGGTTCTTTGACCTCTCTATTTTATGGTAATGGTGTTTTTGCAAAAGATGGAGACTTCTCTTTGGGTTTCTCTGGGAATTTCTCTTGTGTATGTGATTTTGATTGTGATTGTGATGATTACTCTCCCTTTGACTAAACGTAGATAGTTTTGATTCTGATTTTTGAAGCTTTTTATGCTCTTGATTTTTTCTTCCCTTTCTATATTTTTGGGTGGGTGTTTAGTCGAGAGAATTACAATAATGAAAAAGGTCTTTAAGCCAAAGCTTTACAGAATTGTGTTGAATGGATTTTATGGGATTTTTGCTGGAGTCCTTGTTACTGTGATTGTAGGCTATATTTCTAATAACGTAGTTTATGCTTTTATTGGTGGGATTCTTGCTATTATTCTTTATGTCTGGTGGCTTATTATCAATAGGCTTATTACTATTGAAGTAGATTCTACCCATCTGATCGTCAAAAAAGGAAAAGAGGAGCGTTATTTTGAAATTGCTCAATGTGCCTTTCGTGCGAAAATTATTACAAGAAGCTGAGATACTGAATGTTGATTGTATGTTGCAGATCCGGAAGGTAAAGAACATCTTATTGATTGTGAACTTATTGGAATTGAACAATTTTGAGAACTTCTGGAGTGTCTTGGAATCTGGGATAATCAGCCTTCTTCTTTACTTCCTTCTCAGAAAAATTAAGTTTTATATTTTTTAATTCTATTTCATCATGTCGACTGGAGCGATTCTCATACTTGTTATTTTTATGGTGGTTTTGCCTGCTACTTTCTACTTTTTGACGAAGCAAGCCTCAAATAAAAAGGTGCAAGCCTTTCTTGAGCAACACCCTGATGCTGTAAAAGTTTACCTTCCTGGGCTTGGAATGAGTGGAGTGCATGCTGTAAGCGTTGCCCTTGAAAGTGTTGATGGTGAAAAGCCTCTTATTTTTATGGAAGGTATGAAAACGGGATTTTATGTTTTGCCAGGTAAGCATACTTTAGAAGCTACTGCGACAAAAACGAGAGCTGGGGTTCTTCACAAGAGTGTTTCTACAGTTTTTGGTCCTTTTAAGCATGAAGTGCAGGTAGAAGCCTACAAGGTTTATCAATTTGGTTTTGATGGTAAGGAAGAAGTTTTTACTTTTTCAGAAAAGAACTAAAAAGCTGATCTCTTGCTTAGATTTGGAGAGATTTCTGCAATGTAGGTTTTTTTCGTTTTTTCTCTTGCATTTTAGAATAAAATTATTAGACTGCGAATGTGTTTAGTTTTCGTTACTGTGATTATGAAACTTTTTGTTGCTAGTTTTGCTCTTAATAATAATCTACGGCTACCGTAGATGGATTGAGTTGTATACGAAAACTTCTAAAATCTCCTACGGTAGTTTATAAGCCGTGGGGGATTTTTTTAATCTGGATTTTATTTCTTATATAGTATTATCATGGAAACACTGTATGCAAAGGCTAGGCGTTATCGCTCATGCTTGGATCTCAGATCCACCCAACAGGCAATCCAATTTGTCAAGAGAAGCTTTGAAAAGCAGCTGGAACACTTTTTATCTCTGGAAAAAATTGAAGCTCCTCTCTTTGTGGCATCTGAAAGTGGGCTTAATGATTCTCTTACAGGAACAGAAAAGGCAGTAAGCTTTGAAATCCATGCTCCTCCTGAGCTAAGAGCGGAAGTTGTGCATTCTTTAGCAAAATGGAAAAGAATGGCACTTGGTCTAGGGTTATTATGCTTCTTCTTCAAAAAGCACATATTTGAGAAGTTCAAAGCTCAATTTGGTGATCAGGATTGGAGCAAGAACTTTATCAAGCAGGAATTCAGCTCCTTTAGCTCTTGAAAGTATCGTCAAAAAAATTATATTACTTCACAATATCTATTTTATTCTTTGTTCTATACATTATGTCTACAACTAGTATAAAAACTCTATATCAAAGCTATGAAAGCTTGTTTTGAAGCCAACTTATTGTAAAGGGGCGAATTAGAAGTCTTAGAGATTCCAAAACCTTTGGATTTATTGAGCTTAATGATGGTTCTTACCTAAAGAACTTGCAAGTTGTTTTTGAATCAGATTTACAAAACTTTGATGAAATCTGTAAATTTACGACAGGAAGTAGTATCGAAGTGCAGGGGGAACTCGTGAAATCTGAGTGAGCGAAACAGGCTTTTGAACTTAAGGCGAGCAAAATTATTCTTATTGGAGCGGCAGATGAGACCTTTCCGCTTCAGAAAAAAAGGCATTCTTTTGAGTATCTTAGAACCATTGCTCATTTGAGACCAAGAACTAATACTTTTTCAGCGGTGTTTAGAATAAGGAGTCTCCTTGCCTTTGCTATTCATGATTTCTTCAATAAAAATGGATTTATCTGGGCTCATACACCACTCATTACCGCGAGTGATTGTGAGGGCGCAGGAGAAATGTTTCAAGTGACCACTCTTGATCTCACAAATCCTCCAAAAAAAGAAGACTGATCCGTTGATTTCAGTAAGGATTTCTTTGGGAAACAGGCTTCTCTCACTGTAAGTGGTCAGCTCGAGGGAGAAACTTTTGCAACTGCTTTTGGGAAGATTTATACCTTTGGCCCAACTTTCCGTGCTGAAAACTCTAATACCACAAGGCATCTTTCAGAATTTTGGATGATTGAACCAGAAATTGCGTTTGCTGACTTAACTGATAATATGCAGCTTGCGGAGGATTTGCTCAAGTATGCTTTCCGTTATGTGCTAGAAAATGCAGAAGCAGAGATGGATTTCTTTGATAAATTTATCATGCCAGGAGTAAAAGCCAGACTTGAAACTCTTGTAAATGCTTCTTTTGGAAGAGTGACTTATACTGAAGCGATTGAACTATTGAAAAAATCTGGTCAAAAATTTGACTATCAGCCGGAATGGGGAATTGACTTGCAAACTGAACATGAGAGATATTTATCAGAAAAAGTCTTTAATGGTCCGGTTTTTGTTACTGATTATCCAAAAGATATTAAAGCATTCTACATGAAGCTCAATGATGATGGGAAAACGGTGAGAGCAATGGATTTGCTTGTTCCAGGGGTAGGGGAGCTGATTGGAGGAAGTCAGAGAGAAGATGATTATGAGAAACTTAAGAAGAGGATGGAGGAGATGCATCTTGACACCGAAACTTATAGCTGGTTTCTTGATCTCAGAAAATATGGAACGGTGCCTCATGCAGGGTTTGGAGTAGGATTTGAGAGACTTGTAATGTATGTGAGTGGAATGGAAAATATCCGTGATGTGATCCCTTTCCCAAGAGCTCCTAAAACCTGTGAGTTTTAATGCTAGGAGGTAGAAAATGAATAAAGGGAAAATCAATCGCAAAATAGAGGAATCACTGAAAAGGCAGAGACAAAGAGAGATTATAGCTTTGAAAAAGGAAAGAGATGGGAAGAGGCGAAGAAGAGAAATAATAACCGCTCTTGACTACCATTCTACCGGGCATATTAGGCACGGGAAATAAGAGAAAACAAGAGAAGGAAGTCAGATTTTGATTTCTTTTTCTTTATGAGTAAGAAAGTATATTAGCCAAAGAATCATCTAAAACTGCTTTTTCTTTTTTCTTGTATTAAGAAATAGGATAGCTATAGTGAAAAGGGATTTTATCTTTTCTTAATGATGTCAAACTGTATCTTCTGCGACATTATCGCTAAAAAATTACCAGCTTATCTAGTAGCTGAAAATGAATATGCAATTGCCTTTCTTCCCAAAAAAGTGGAAAGTTTCGCACACACTTTGATCGTTCCAAAAAAGCACTATGAAAATCTTTTTGATATTCCAGCAAACGAATTAAAAAATCTGATTTCTTTTTTGCAAAATACTGTGAAATCCTATAAAATTTGACTTTGAGCAACAGGTATCAATATCTTAAATGCGAATGGAAAAGATGCTCAGCAATCTGTTCCTCATTTGCATTTTCATCTTATTCCTCGTTTTCCGGATGATCATTTGGATTTACGACCAGATTTTCCTAATTATGATTGAAAATTTGAGGAAGTGCTCGCGGAAATAAAAAGGGAATGTCTCTTTATTGAGAAATAAAATATTATGACTATAATTTGATTATCTATTCAAGATCCACTTTGGAAAAAGGTTATTTGATATGTCAATGATTGTCCATGGCAAGCTGGACCACTTTTAGCACAGAAAATGATTGAGAATGATTTTTCTGACTGGGAAAAAGTGTTCGTCGCTATAGAAGGTGAGAAAATAGTTTGATTTTGCACCTTTACCAAAGAAGGCTGAATTTCGAATTGTGAATATGCTCCCTATGTCGGGTTTATGTTTGTAGATGAGGGGTATCGTGGGAAAAGATTGAGTGAAAGACTGATTGACTCGGTAGAGGATTATGCAAAAACTTTAGATTTTAAAAATCTGTATATTGTTTCAGATCTTAGATGATTGTACGAAAAATATGGATTCAACAAAATAGATGAAAGTATTGATACTCAAGGACCTAAAAAAACTATTTTTTGTAGAGCAATAAAAGAAAAGATTGATCAAAAACTCTTTTTGACGAGTAAAATTTGCGAAAAGCAAGAGCTAGATTGAAAACTTAGTCTATCAAAGCTTTCAAATGAAAATGGTTTTTTGGATACTTTGAAAAAGCAGATAAAAACGCAGAATACATTTGTGATGCTCGCTAGTGATCCTACTGATTATGAAAAAAATGATCAATTTTTACAGCTTGATAGGCAAGCCCTGACTCTTTCAGGCTTACATTTTCAAGAATATCTTGTCTTGGATAACCGTAATAAAGATAAGGTGAAAACTGTTTTGGATCAGGTTTCTTTAGTTATTCTTGCCTGAGGCAATACCTACGAACAAAATCAGTTTTTTAGCACAATAGATTTGGGAAAGCATTTGAAATCTATTGATTGTCCGATTGTGGGGATTAGTGCAGGAGCGATGAATTGTGGAGAAATCGTAATCAATAGTTCAGAAAAAAGTAAAAATCCTGATTTGCCTTTGATTTTGAAGGGAATGGGAATTTCACAATATGCTATAGTTCCACATTTTCAAAAAAAGAAAGAAAATCAGAATGAACTTAGACTTATTCTTGAAGCTTCACAAGATACAAGAATTTATGCACTTCAAGATGGTAGTTATCTCTTGAATGATACAATCTATGGAAGATGTGAGCTCATATATCAAGGGAAAATTACCAAGATTTGTGATACTTGAGAAAGTTTTTTATTAAAAAAATAATCAGATTTTTTTTCTTTTTTATAATCTTTTCTGCAGAAATTGCTCAAAATGGTCTGTAAGGATCTGTTCTTTCTAACGGATCTGCTAAAACAGCTTATAAAAACTGACTGTTTGCGAAAAATTTGGCTAAATAAGCGATTTTTTTGTTTTTTGACTGAAAGAGGTTGGTAAACTTTCCGTTTTTCTTGATTCAGAATTGTTTTTCCTCTTGAAAATTGGAATGATAGCTGTATATAGGAGCTAGTTTTATTTTCTAATCACTATTACTGATGAACCACTTGAAATTTTTGGTGCCGCTGGTGGGAGCTGTTCTTTTGGCGGGATGTGGAGGTGATCAACCTACTCAAGTAGCCATTGATCAGAATCCAGTGTCCAAAACTGCGTCTTCTGAGAGTCTCTTCTGAAGTCGTAAGTCAGATTTTTCTTATGCGACGAAGATGAAAAAACCTGCTTTTGATGCTCTGAGCAACAAGGATGAAGTTCAACAAGAAACTTTTAATAAGCCTTGGACAAGACAGTATCAGTTGACTCAGCAGGATATTGATCAATTTAAGGAGAATATAAAAGGAGGATATTGTAAAGATGGATTTGGGCTTTCTCCTGAGTCTTGAGATGGTGATGTAGAGCTTCGTCCTTCTGATTTGCAGGTAGGGAAAACATTTCCTGTGACAGGGAAGTATTCTGTGCATAATTATTTCCCTTTGACATGAGCTCTTTTGGCTCAGGTAAAGAAGCATGGTTTCTGAATCTCTGAAATTACAAGAGAATATCTTAATCCAGAGTATAAGGAGGGGTATGATGACTTTTTTAGTAAGGAAGAACGGGTCAGAAGGATTCAAGAAATTGGTGGAAGTCAGGAAGCCTATGAAAGAGCTCCGTTTAATACGCTTCTTGTTACTGATGATCTGCTTCTTCACACTTTTCACAAGATTTTTTCTAATGAATTACAATACTTTGAGGAAAGCCAAGCGAGACCTGTATTGGCAAAGCTTAGTGAAACACTTTTCAAAAAGTTTCAACTCTGATCCAATACTATGGATCCTTTCTTAGCAGCGTATTGGACGATTCCTCATGCTTTGCTTCCAAGTAATGAAGAGTTGCTTGAGCTCTTTAGGAAGAGAGAAAGCACTATGTGGGATAATTATGATCATACTTCTGGAAAAGATCCTCATGCAGATTTTGATGATGAGGAACTCAAAGCCTATCTTACTAAGAGATTTGAAAAATTAGTTAAGCAAGTAAAGCCGGAGTATCAAGAACCGCTTAGGAAGGTTTGGACAGAGATTTGGAAGGCAGAACAACCAAAAGCTCCAGATTATCTTATGTTAGCATATAGTCCTGAATTTATTCAAGCAAATGCAATTGAGCAGGACTATACCCAGTTTAGACCAAGGTCTCATTATACTAATTCTTCCTTTCTTAAGTCGTATTTTATGGCGATGAAATGGTTGATGAGAGAAAAGTTTTATTTCTGAGATCAGAAGTTAGCGGAAACGGCTCTTCATCTTGTCAATAGTATTCCTGATAGTGAGCTCAAAGAATTAAGTCAGCTCCAAAATGCAATTCTAACCTTGATTTGAAAGGATGACGATGCTACGATTCAGGATTTAAAGTCTTTTATCACTCAGCAAAACGGAAAAATCACCGGACTCTCAGCAGAACAACTTCAACAGCTTGCTCAGCTTGGAACTCAAAAGATTATCTCTACTTCCTATACAACTCCAGCAGTTTGAAGCACTGATGAGGCAAGTGCAAAAGATATGACAAGAGGATTTGTGTTTTTCGGGGAGAAGTTTACCTTGGATAGCTATATTTTTGATCAGTTAACAGCAGGAAGTGCTGAAAAAGAGTTTTTACAGAAGCCTAATGTCCAGACGGCAATGATTGTGCCTGATGTATTAGAAAATTATGCTCCTGCCCACGAGCTTGTAAAGCTTCGATTGCAAGAAAAATCTCGTGGAGATGATGCTCAGGTGCGTGAAAATGTGAGCTGTGATTTTGGAACTTGTAAACAACTCAGTTCATATGATCAAGTAAAAGCACAGGCTCAAGAAAAAGTGAACGCTGAACTTAAAGATGAATCACTCTTGAAAACCGTATATCATAGTTGGTTAGAGATGCTCGGACAGCTCTTTGTAAAGGTTAAGAATCTTCCTTATTTTAAAGAAAGTCCACTCTATGCCCTCAAATCACTTGCGACTTATATGGGTTCTTATACTGAACTTAAACATGATACCTTGCTTTATGTTAAGCAGGCCTATGCTGAGCTTGGAGGCGGTGGTGATGATCCTTGTTATATTACCGTGTATCCTCCTGAGTTGCCTGTTCCAAAAGGGTATATTGAGTCTGATGTGAATTTCATTGATAAAATGATTGCTCTTAATCAGTCAGCACAGCAATGGTTCAACGATGCAGATAATTTCAAAGGATTTGGTGAATATCTTCAAAAGATTAGAAATCTGAGCCTCAGACAAATGCAGAATCAAAAGATTTCAGATGAGGAATTTGAAGATTTGAGATTATCTTATGATGAATTAGCAAAACTTACGACTCCACGCAAACTTTTCTGAGAAGCTCCTTCCAAAGAAGAGAGAGGTGCTCTGATTGCAGATATCTTTACCTCTGAAGGTGGAAATCCGCTCTATGAAGCTATTGGTAGACCAATGTTAATGGCTCTGATGGTCAATGATGTAAATGGAGCGAGAATTGTGATGGGACCAGTCTTTGCTCATTATGAGTTTTATAAATCTGATAATGTCCTAGAGGGAGAACAGAGATATTCTGATAATCAACGACAAGAAGCCTATGACGGTCTTACTTCAGAAATGAAACAGAAATATTACGGAATTGAACAGAGAAAACTTTTAGAGGAATTGAAAAAATAGTCTTGATATTCAGTATTCTAATAATTATTTACTTGATATTCTTTTTATTCTCTTAGCATTTATGATGATGAAAAAATATTGCCCGTTTTAGCGTTTTGTTTACTTGCAGTAGGATGTACGAGTTCTACGGAGTTTGGAGCTCATTTTACGCAGTCTAAAGCTTCTGTAAACTCTCCTTCTGAAGGTTATACCGTGAGGGAGGGGGTTATTCGTCGTGTTGATCTTATTGACTGAGGAAAGTTTGGTGAAACCGAAGAAGACGATCAGCAGTATACTGCCTGTAATAATGATAAATCTTTGCGAGGGACAGAGAAATGTCCTATCTTTTCATTCCTTACTTTTGTTCCAACTGATGGGAAACTCATAGAAGATGAATGGTATCCTTCAGGTGTTGAGTTTTTTGAAGATGATAGTAAAAAGTCTCTTGACCTTGGATGTTTTTCACCAGAAGAGGGTAAAGGTGATGATTATGTCCCAGCATTTATTTATACCAGCAGTTTTGATGAGAAACAAAGTGAAAATGATGATTACACCATCATGGATGAGGCAACAGAAGATGCTCTAATCAAGTTGGTTGATACCGACAAAAAGGTAAAGCTCAAGTTTACTAAGACTCCTTATAATGTTGCTACGCGCTTCAAATGGTCAGGATGTGAATCTTTGATAAACAAGGTAGAAATTGTAAAATAGTTGGTGGTATGCTGTGGTGGATACTAGATTAAAAATCAGAATGGATCTCTTGATGCTCTTGATCTTCGGATTGGGAGCATTTTTTTTGATATTTTTCTTGGAATGTCAATATTCTTTTTTTGATTTTGTGGGATTTTTTTCCCTTTTTTGGGAGAATTGACTATACTTAGTGTGAGGATTTTATATGTTAGTGTGCTTATGGCTCGTAAAATA
>ERZ773054.1650-NODE-1650-length-12888-cov-2.842749_pt1 | contig 12888 bp, 8 predicted proteins | sample MGYA00580630_ERZ773054 | MGnify/ENA primary metagenome ERZ773054 (study PRJEB29015, sample SAMEA2737994) | human oral metagenome | biome: human oral; feature: human-associated habitat; material: dental | place: China | collected 2115 ... | reverse complement strand
AGGACTTATGGAAATAGCAGAAGTACTGGGAGTTGTATTTGAGCAGTCTTATATTCTTGAAAACGGAGAAAAACTAACTATTACAAGTGAGTCCTAATAAATGGACACATGTTTTTGAATTATAAGCATAGATTGCAGAAGCTTTTCTGCAATTACAGACACCAGATGAAAGGAGCGCTGTGGTAATTTTTGAAATAGATACCACACAAGCTGATGATGCGTAACATAAATGAGTTAATAGGAATAATAAACGGCATTAGCTACGACGGTATTATCAACAAACTAGAGGTAGCAAGATTATCTTCATGGGTAAAAAAGAACAGAAACTTATCTTACGAACCTAAGCAAGCTCACTTAATTTCGCTGGTAGAACAAGTTCTTGAAGATGGAATAATCACAGACGAAGAACGAGAAATGCTTTTAGAAAATTGTAGTCAGTATACAGCTCTTGAAACTGATTCCATCGCTAAGGTTTATGAGCTTAATGGAATCATTGAAGGTATTATTTGTGACAATGAAATTAACGAAAAAGAAGTATGTCGCTTGCAGGATTGGATGAGAACAAATGAATCTTTTATTCGTGATCATAAATCATCTAAAACTATCTGTGAAAAAATTGATCAGATACTTGAAGATGGTGTTGTTACTCAAGAGGAGCAAGAATTACTTCTAGAAATGCTGAAAAAGAGATTAAACGATGCTCAGATAGAAACAAAAATAGGATACTTAAAAAACTGTGTCAAAGAAAGGAAAAATCTCGGCATTGATTTGATTGATTTATTGGATAATGCTGACGCAATAGATATTATTCATAGTCGTGCAGAGAGTCAACTGGGAAGTACGTTAAATTCGTATTCAGGTACTTATGTCCGCGATCCTGAAATTGTATTCGTATCTCTTGTTTTGATTGGTATGCTTTATTATGATGGGGCTTTTTATGAATCGGTAAGAAAAACTTACAAGAGTTTGTATCAGCGTTATTCGGAGCAAAAGGTAGAAGGCCTTATTCGAACATTATTAAATAATTACAGAACAAAGGATGATGCAACAGGCGCAAAGACTCGTATTATCAATGTGGTATTAGCGGGATCTATTGTACCAAGCTATTATCTGGGATCATTCTTTGAATTTATCTATGACATATATAAGTTGAATTTTGATAGCGACTTACCTGATGATTTATATGGCGAGTTTCAGTTTGTTTATGATGGATTGCAGAATGTGATGCGTTCTGAAAGTGACGAAGTTCAAGTTAATGTAACTAAGAAAACATATAAATTGATTAAATCAACAAAGCAGCTGATTACTAATCCTATATATAACGATGCTGTTATTAAGCTTAGTATCATTGTTGTTAGGCTTGTTGATAAATATATTTGGGGCAAGGATAATGTCCTTTACAATTCATATTTAAAAAGAGGATATGAAGAATGGCTTTCAACAATCAATAGAGAGAAAGAGTATGGACATCGCAGTAAATCCGAACAATTGAGATCACGCTGGGAACCAGAATTTGTTTTGACTGGAAACACAATTTTTTTAGTTCCACCGACTCATCGTGTGAAAGCTACATATGATTATCGAACTATCCGAATCATTGTTAAGAATGAGGAAAAGGCTATTTATGATGATTATGTAGAAGATATTCGTGAGATTATTGGTGGATATCAGATAAAGAATCATGCAATTGAACTCTCTAATCCTCTTGGAAGAATTAATTATCAGCTGGTTGCAGGAAATGAAATAATTTATGATAGCAAAACCAGACTGTACCGTAACTTTATTGTGTTTGACGAGAAAGGACAAGAACTGTCAAATAATAAAGATTATTCTGGAACAGCTGTTTTCTGTACAAAGAGTAAGGTTGATAAGTTGCATTTATATTTTTCGGGAGAGGCATATTGTCTATCCTCATATAGTGCACATTTAGGAGATGCTATCCTTATAGAAGATAAAGTGTTCAATTTTTCAGAGATGATTCGTCCTGGTGTGTTTGGCGAAAAGTATGAGGGATATTTCATTGCACAGGATGATTGCAAATTTGAAGTATTTAAAGATGAGGTAATCCTTGTTTTTGAAAGTGAGTTTACGGATAGTGGTTTTGAAATACAAATAAATCAGCGTTCATATAAGATTGATACTTTTGAATATTCTACAGTCGAAAGAAAAGGTGTTAATAAATATTCTCTAAAACTTGGATGTTTAGACTCTGGAATTTATCATCTAAGAGTGAATGCGTTACATTCAGGAAAAAGAATTAGTGTGCTACGCACTCAATTTGCCATAGATAAAAAACTTTATATTGAACAGGTTGAAAACAACAATGATTCGTATATTGTTTCTGTAGACTCTGATTTGATGCCAGAACCAATTTTTGATGAGATAAGTATTCAGGATTTTAGAGAAGACTGGATTAAGTTTAATTGGAATAATCAGGAGTATATTTATTATGTTCCGTTCCGATTTCCGTTATACAGGATTGATAATGGTGCCTGGAAGTCATTCTCACAAGAAATTTGGATCGGCGATATTACTCAGGAAGGTTCAATTGATCTGTATGGATGCAAATATGACAAAATATGCTTGCTAACCAGTACCGGTAAAATTATGGAAGAAGCACCTGGACTTAAGAATGAAGGAGTATTTAGCAGGTTTTCTGCAGGATGCTTACTATCATATAAGTCGAATTATGATTATGTAGGGATTTCTTTACTTGCAGAAGATCATTACCAGGATGGAATTTTGTGTTATAACAAGTGCATTCTTGACGAGGCCAAAACAACGGTTATCTATAGTCATGAAGACAAGGCGATAGTTGTTATACCATACTTTTACGGACAAGGGAATATTAGATTCAAAGTAATCGACGATGTGAATAATGTCGTATACACAAGTTCTGCTTTGAATAAGGACGTTCCGGAATATGTATATGATTTATCGTCTTTTATAAATTATAAAGTGATTTTCTTTGAGAAAAAGAGAGGACTATCACTCAAAAAAGAACGTATTTTAAAGGAATTTCCAATCATCTTTTATGCGAGAGAAGATTTCATAGGAAAATCCTTCAAAATCAGGGAGGTCTACTTTGATCAGTTTGTCAGAGGAGAGTTCCTAAGAAAGAAACATTACTTTAATACAACGTATGTTTATTTTAAAGAAATGATAAGTGGAAATGAATATATAGGTGAAGTATATGTAAGAACACACAATGGTGCTTTTATGTTGGACAACATAAATCCCGTTGATATTGAAATATGCAGCGATGTTATAGACGGGATGATAGAATTGTCCATTACTAAGGACGGCGACGGGCTGTTACTTGATTTCGAACATCATGGAATTATGAATTCAATGGACGACGACAAAGCTGTTGATATCTTTTTTTACAATATCGATATGAAGGGAGTTGAATCAGTGTGAGCAAGAGAAATCCTATTGAACGATCTCAATATATAAATAATCAGTATAAAGAATATCTCAGGTCTTCCTTTGAATTTAAAACTCCAAAGTTGCAAAAATTGTTTGAGCAACAATTGGAAGTTGAGGATTTATTTAAGGGGCCATATGTCGATTTGAAATTGCCATTTCAAAGAGGAATGTCCTTGGATGAAATGATTGCAGATGGTGCGGTATGTAAATCATTTCGTAGATTGGGAGATATGAATTTCGATAGACCTTTATATTCTCATCAAGAAGAGAGTATTAGGTGTATTTGCTCCGGCCGAAGTGCAATTATTACAACAGGTACTGGTTCAGGAAAGACAGAGAGTTTCTTATATCCAATCTTAAATGAATTAATGTCAGATGTAGAAAATGGTAATAGAGAAGTTGGTGTTAGGGCAATATTTTTATATCCAATGAACGCTCTCGTAAACGATCAGATTGATCGTGTAAGAAAGATACTTACACAATGTCCTGAAATTACATATGGATTCTTTACAGGCGAAACGAAAGAACAAGTTCCAAAGGACTATCGTGAGAAATATGGGGTAGAGAACGATACCTTTATCCCTGAGAATGAATTGGTTTCGAGAGAAGAGATCAGAAATAGCCCGCCACATTTGTTGTTCACTAATTATTCCATGTTGGAATATTTACTGATCAGACCAAATGATTATTTGATTTTTGCACCGGAGAGGCTAAACAATTGGAAGTTTGTTGTTCTTGATGAGGCACATTCATATTATGGTTCATTGGGAATCGAATTATCTTTGTTAATGCGTAGATTGACTGGATTAGCACCAAAGAAACCGCGATTCATTCTAACCAGTGCTACGTTGGGAGAACAAGGTAAATCCGAAAGTGAAATTGTGAATTTTGCAAGAAGCCTTACTTCTGCAAGTTTTGATATTCAAGACATAATTTTTTCTAAAAGAATTACGCTTTCTAATTCGAAGCTAAGTTATACGATTGCTGGAGAAGATTATTCTGAGATAAAGAAAGCGAAGCATGATATTCTGACGGTTAGAACCATTGGAAATAAATACAAAAATGTAGATTCAATGGAATTGAAGAGTTACCTATATGAATTGTTTGTAGGCGACAGAAACGTGTTTCATCTATATGAAGTATTAAAAGATGGTAGTAAGAGTTTCAAAAGTATTCTTGCTAGCTTTAATAATCAAATAACGTCTGAACAGTTGATAGATTTGATTGACCTCATCAATATGGCAGAAAAGGACGGGATAGGTATTTTCGATTTAAAATACCATTCTTTCGTGAGACCATTAGCTGGTGCATATGTCACTATTGGAGATGATCCACAATTAGGCCTTACTAAAACCAATATGATTGGAGAGTTAAAGGCTTTCGAAGCTGGTAACTGTAGATATTGTAATTCGCCATACATAATCGGAAAGATTCAGCGTAATGAAGCCGATGGGCTTGAATATCTGTATCAGAACAAGGAAGTTGATATTTACGAAAATTATGGAAATAACGAATTTGTAAGCATCGACTATTTCTTGATGAGCAATGAATTAAATGAAGAGGAAGTTGACCACGATATACTTGAAGAATATAAAGTTTGTGCAAAGTGTGGTGCGATTCATCCCGCAGGAAATTTAAATGCAAGTAGATGTAATTGTGGAGACTGCTTTCAACATTCGATATTTAAAGTCCTCCAATCAAAGAAAGATGGAGAAGAAACGGCGTTCAATAATATAAATCAGTGTCCTTGCTGCGGTCACAAAGCAAGAGCCGGTGTTGTTAAGAGTTTGAATGTAGGTAAAGATGAGGGAACTGCATTACTTGCTCAGATTTTGTATGAAGCAATTGATGATGGCACAGAGACTAAGAAGAAAATTGGTAAACTTTCCTTAAAGAGAAAAGAAACTGTTCAATCAGAAACAGAGACATCAAATGTAAAACAATTTTTAGCATTTTCTGATAGTCGTCAACAAGCAAGTTTTTCAGCGGCTTTTTTGGATTCTAACCAAGTTAGAATGTTACAGAAAAGGCTGATCTGGAAAGTAATAGAAGATAATCAATATAGAAATTTTTCTGTAGATCAGCTTACTGCAACTCTTTCGGGAATGATTAAAGAGGGTAACTTATTTCAAAATGAATTAAGTGCTCATAAAAATGCTTGGATTACAATACTTGTCGATTTGCTAAAGGTTGATGGTTCGAACGATGGTGAAGGTTTAGGGTTATATTTCTTTGATGTAGATCTAACTGACATAATGTCTCAAATTGACGAAGAGGACGTTGAAGATGAATTTGGAGAATATAACATTACTAAGAAGGATCTGGAAACAATTATGCAGGTTGCATTTGGTGTGTTCAAAGTTACACCTGCTATAAATTCTATCAAATCAACATTAACTCCAGATGAAAAGATGGAAGCTTTGGAATATAGAAGATTTGATAACTACGTAATGTTTAATTGCCCTAAGACAATAAATGGTGTTAGAAGTTTTTTACCTGTAAAAGGAAAGGATAATATGGTTGTTCGTTATGTTCAGAAGGTTTGTGAATGCGCCGAAGAATCAGCAAAAGCATTATTGGAGGTTATTTTTAATAACTTGGCCGTTGCGGGTGAATTGTTTAAGAAGCATGAAACGAAAGAATGCTATCAAATTGAGGCGAGTAAGTATGTAGTCAAGAATTATAAAACCTCAAAATATTATATTTGCTCTAAATGCGGTCGTTTGACTCCATATAATGTCCACAATAAATGTGTTCAGGATAAATGCGACGGTATCTTGAGCGAAGTAGATCTGGATAAAGCACTTTCATCAAATTATTATAGAAGACAATATAAAACAAAGAAAATCGAGAGTATCGTGGTAAAGGAACATACTGCTCAGCTTGATCGCAAGAAGGCAAAACAATATCAACAAGATTTCAAAAATAAAAAAATCAACATCTTAAGCTGTTCAACAACTTTTGAGATGGGTATCGATATTGGTAACCTCGAAACAGTATTTATGCGTAATGTGCCGCCTTCACCTGCAAATTATGTTCAGCGTGCAGGACGTGCAGGTCGTAGAAAAGATAGTGCGGCATATATTTTGACTTATTGTGGAACGGGCTCTCATGACTATACATACTTTTGCAATCCAGAAAAGATGATTTCAGGCGTTATAAAGCCACCTTATTTTAATATGGTAAATCATAAGATAATCGTTCGTCATCTGATGGCTACGTGTTTAGGATTCTTCTTTAGACAGCATCCAGATTATTTCATCAGCATTGATGAATTAGTCTTTGGGAATGCGTTAGAGGAGTTTAAAAACTATATTTCGAGCCATCCGAGTGATTTGAATATCTACATCAACGAGAAAATACTGCCTGGTGATACATATCGAGCTTATCATAACTTTAAGTGGTTTGATGAAATCGAAGGAAATGATGAAAAGATGGAGCATTTTGTTTCAACGATTAAATCTATTGCAGAAGAATATGAAAAAGCAAAGAAAGAAGCGGTAACAGAAGAAAATTATAAAGAAGCGGATTATTACCAGAGACAAATTGAGAATTTGCATAAGGAAAAGGTAATTGATTCACTTTCAAAGTATTGCGTCATTCCTAAATATGGATTCCCGGTGGATGTTGTTGAATTGCAAATATATAAAGAAGGCATTATGGATAACAGCTATGATTTGAGTCGCGATTTAAAAATAGCGATCTCAGAATATGCACCGGACTCAGAAATCATTGTTGATGGTAAGAAGTATACTTCTAAGTATATATCTCTACCTAAAACAGGAGAGTATCCACGTAACTATTTCTGCACTTGTCCTAACTGTAAAAAGATAAATGTATCTGTAAGTACAAGAACAGGAAATGAGTGTAAGTATTGTGGTGAGCCTCTTGGCGCAGTTTCACAAGAATTTTATATTGAACCGATAAATGGATTTAAAACTGGTATTACGAAAGAAAGTACTCGTGCTAAGCCAAAGAGATCTTATGCTGGCGAAGTATCATATCTTGGTGGTGGTATAAAGGACGAGAATATTGTTTCTTTATCAAATGCTATTACCATTGAGACAAGCACCAATGATGAGCTTCTTGTAATGAATAAATCGTCATTCAATATGTGCCCGATATGTGGATATAGTGACATTGTTAAAGGTAAAGTGATAACACCTACTTCTTTAAAGAAGCATAAGAATTACAGACAGTTTGACTGTTCATGTGAAGAGCTTACTCAAGTCAAGCTTGGGCATAGATTCCAAACAGATGTAGCACGATTTACAATTCCTATGGGTTCCTCTACCAAGGAAGATTATGCGATTGCGTTGTCATTTATGTATGCATTTCTTGAAGGAATAAGTATTGGTCTTGGCATTGAAAGAAATGATATAGATGGTGTTCTTGAACTGAATCTTGAACAGCATAGCTACGATATTTTGATCTACGACAATGTCCCAGGCGGAGCAGGTCATGTTAAGCGATTAGTAGAAAAGAATGCTGTAATCACATCGTTAAACGCAGCGTATGTTAAAGTATCCCAGCAGTGTTGTGATGAAAACACTTCTTGTTATAACTGTCTTAGAAACTATTACAATCAGACAAATCACAGCAAGTTGAAACGTAAATATGCTCGTGATTTCATTGAAAGTCTATTGAGACAAATAGGTGTTAGGCCTTAAAAAATAGTTTTATTTATAAGAATAGGGAGATGTGTTTTGGAACAGGAGATAAGAGCTATCATTGATAGATAAGGACAATGTGAAGAAATGAATGGCTTGTCAAAGGGGAATTATCCGAACTCATAATATTTAACGATAACTTTTCAATCGTTAAAAAATGTGGTAGATACGATTGACCATACGTACTTATCATATGTAAAAAGGGCAGACGTACTTGCAGTCGTGTCGAGCCATGTTGAGACGCTAGTTCTTCTGTCAAAAACAAAGGCTTAAAATTGCACAAAAGACTTGAAATAAAGGGATTCCTAGTAAGCGAGTAATTTATAGGAATCTCTTTTTCTGTATTATGACAATACTTCTGACTACTGGAAAATAGGGAATTGTGATAACAGAACTACTTTTTTGCTTGGCGTAATAACAGGACTATTGTCAAAAACAGTTTTTATATGTGCGTGACTATAGAAATGTTGATATTATCATAGCTGTTGAAGTTAATGTAATATAAAATGATTAAAGAGAGGTGGCTTGAGGATTTTGGATTCAAAGTAGGACAGAAATATAATGTTGATTGTCAGAATAAGAAATTAATTATTTATATAGCTGAAAGTTTAGGAATTGCATAGAGAAAGTACAGCAAGAAAACAGAGAACTAACACAGGTCAAGAAGAATGAGTTATCCCCATAAAAGTGCGCTGAAATATGGTATAATTGAAAAATATAGGGATGATAAGTAGGATTAGAATTAAAGTTAGACTTATAAAAAGGGATAAAATATACTATAATGATTATTTAGAAAAGAGGAATAATTTTGGGATTTTTAATCGTAGCTTTGAGTTTTGGATTTGTTGCATTACTGCTTTTTTTATTGATGATCTATATCTATTTGAGAATTGCAATAGCTGCAGTAACGGAAACAGATTTGCCCAGATGGATTTATATGATTGGATCAAGCCTTAGAGGAAGATTCAGTAACGTTCAATTTGATGATGTCACTGATTCGACAGCATTAAAAGAGGCTACCTTATTTATTTTTAATTTTATTTTGGTAAATATTATTGTTTTCGGTGTAGTATATTACAGAACACATCACTTTTCAAAAGCGCTTTATACATGTTTGAAGGCTGAGTTTGCTATTGCTATTGTGGTACTAATACTGAGTCGTATTATTAAACTGATTTTGACATTACTTAACCGCTCAAACAAACCGATGTATTTTTATTCTTCATCAAATGCTGTAATGGCTACCTTGGTTTTCGCATGTTTTTTCTTCATGTTCTTCATATCTTTGACCGGATTTCCGTCAAAACCAATCGAAGTTCAAGTAGATAAAACGAATGTCATTATTGGGGAAACAAAGGTATCTGAGCTTTTGTCGGAAGGGTTCACCTTTTATGAAAAGACAGCTGATAGTGAGATTGTAAATCAACGTAATGATCATTTTTATTACGGCAAGCTTTTAGAAATCTTTAGAAACGGTAAGTCCTATGGTTTTATGAGTGTTACTCCTACAGAGAAAGATTCGGATAGCTTAAAGAACTGTGTTATAACATATTATGAGATTGCCGCTGACAGTAAGCAATTATCGAAGGTTACATTCAATCATATAGATTTATCTCATCTTACAATCCAAGATTTTAGAACTAAGGATATAAAGGATATTTTTTTGTTAAATCCTGTAGATTCTAAAGAAATAAAAAAAGATACTCTTTTTATTCTTACGATGCAAACCGCAGGTTATGAACTGTGGAAAAGATATAGAATCGAAGCTAATTTTAATGAGAATGGAACTGCATATCGTTACGGTGTAAGAGTACAACACGCAAAATGGGAGTAAACTTAATAGTATAAAAGATTGAATAAAAACTACAATTACAGGACTTCAAAGAAACAGAAACAGTAAATCAAATAGGTTTGCTGTTTTTTCTTTGCTCAAAAGAAAAATGCGGTCAAAAAAATCGTCCATAAATATAAAAAGTGTTAGGAGATAATATATATGTGACAAAAAAATAAAAAAATAGAAAGCCATCTGGTAAAATAAGTTTTAACACAAACAAAATTATCATAGAAAGGCTTTCTATGATAATAAGCGTAACAGAAGAAATGAAATTTCGCCAGAAGGTTGTAGAATATGCAATAAAACATAACAATAATGCAAAAGCAGCAAGAAGATATAAAACAAGTAGACAACAAGTGCAAAGGTGGCGAAAAAAATATGACGGTACATTGCAGTCATTGGCAAACAAATCCAGGCGTCCCCATAGCCATCCAAACCAGCATACGGAAAAGGAAATAGAGCTTTTCAGCAAGAAATATAGGCACCACAAGCATGAGGGATTAGGACAAGTATACAGAAAATGCAAAGATAGCGGATATAAGCGAAGTTATGAGTCGATGTGCAAACAACTAAAGAAGCTGAGAAGTTATGAAAAACAGGAAAAAACAAGATATCCAAAGAGCAGATATGAGCCATTAAAAGGTACATATCCAGGAGAATTTGTACAGATAGATGTAAAATATGTACCGCTTGAATGTATAGGGTTTAAAAGTAGTTACCAAAGATACTATCAAATAACAGCAATAGATCTATATAGCACAAAAAGAGTTTTAAAGTTAGTAAAAGAAAACAGTACATATGAAACATCAAAGATGCTGGTAAGACTTGGGAATGACTTCGGATTTAAGATAAAAACAATACAGACAGACACAATACAGACAGACAACGGAAGAGAGTTTTGTAATGATAGAGCAAAAGAAGTCATTGTTTGAAAGAGTTATAGAGAGTTTAAGAATAGAATATATTAGAACAAGACCGTATTCTCCATAGCAAAACGGAGTAGTGGAAAGAAGTCATATATGCTATGGTTTTACAGAGAATAGTGTATTTGGTATAATAACACAAATAAGTTTAAACTTTTCGGGGGAGGGAATATTGATGATTCTCATAACAACTAGGCTAATTCTTCGTCCGTGGGAAGAATCCGATGTGGAAAATTTATATAGATATGCGAGTGATCCTGAAGTGGGGCCTATAGCAGGATGGCCAGTTCATACAAGCATAGAAAACAGTCTTGATATTATCCGCAATGTTTTATCAGCCCCAGAAACATATGCAGTTGTTGACAAAGACACAGAACGTGCTATTGGAAGTATCGGGTTGATGGTTGGAAAAGCAAGCACCATCGGAATACCTGATACAGAAGGAGAGGTGGGGTATTGGATTGGTGTTCCATATTGGGGACAGGGATTGATCCCAGAGGCCGTACAGGAAATACTTCGCTATGCTTTTGAAGAATTGAATCTCAAAAAAGTATGGTGTGGCTATTTTGACGGAAATATCAAGTCGAAGAGAGCTCAAGAGAAATGTGGATTTCAATATCAGTACACGAAGGAAAATGTCCCATGTTCTATGCTGAACGAAGTGAGAACAGAACATATAACCTGTTTAAAAAAGGAAGATTGGATAAGCCGACAATTCGTAGTTTGCAGAGATAAGAAAATCTGAATTCATAGGAGGTAACGATGAACAAGATTACTTGTATTTGTTTAGGTGTTAAAGATATGGAAAAGTCAATCAAGTTTTATAGAGATGGTTTAGGATATAAGACTGATTGCAGAGAAAATAATCCGCCAGTATGCTTTTTTGATACTCCGGGAACAAAGTTCGAACTATTTCCTTTGGAACAATTAGCAAAAGATATTGATGAAAATAATCCACCAAAAGGGAATGGATTTTCAGGAATTACATTAGCCTACAATGTTGAACATAAAGAAGATGTAGATACTGTAATTGAATTAGTAAGAAAAGCAGGTGGAAAAATTGCAAAAGAGCCACAGGAAGTTTTTTGGGGTGGATATCACGCATATTTTTCGGATTTAGATGGATATTATTGGGAAGTTGTATGGGGTCAAAATTTTCAATTTGATGAAAATGGATTGCTAAAATTTTGAGGATAAATAGGGAAAGCGTGTGCCATAAAGTAAGGAATATTTGAATTTCAAGGAGATAATCATAGTGAATGAATTTAACGAATTTGTTCGTGAGGTTTTTTCCGCAGCAGGTGATATTGTCATAAAATCCATGATGGGCGGATATCTTGTATACCTCAATGGCAGACTGATAGGTGATATTTGTGATAATGAACTGTTTCTGAAGAGAACGCCGACAACTGATAAACTTCTTGCAGATTCAGAATTGCGCTATCCCTATGAAGGTTCGAAGACATTGATGCATGTATTCGACAGATTTGAGAATACGGATTTGATTACAGAACTACTGGAAGGTATGTATACGGAACTGCCCGAAAAGAAATCTAAGAAAGCTAAATGAGACAGACAAGCTTCAGTTTGTATTCAAAAGAAAAAAGCCTTTACAGTTGCAGGGGTAAATGAACAAAACATCAATTCATCATTATGTCCGAGTGTTTGGGATGATATACTGTCTATGAGTTTATTAACTAGGTTATAAATGGTATAATAAAAATATGAATTTAAAGTTTTTTTAGTTTCTATAAAGTGCTGAGATATTACATAGATAGATGATTTGAATATATTGAAAGAAGGGCTGATGTGAACCACAAGAATATAAAAAAAGAATGCGAAGAGCTATGGGCAAAAAATAAATATTATGTGCTAAGCAAATCACATAAAGTATACTTAGAAATAAGAGAGTATTTGAAAGAAAAAGAAGTTGATATTTTATTTATTAATGAAAGCATACAAAAAGTAAAGTATATGAAAGAAAGTAAAAAAGATTTTAGTAATGCAATTCTTCATTTATGGGGATATTTCA
>ERZ773054.1647-NODE-1647-length-12904-cov-446.022414_pt1 | contig 12904 bp, 14 predicted proteins | sample MGYA00580630_ERZ773054 | MGnify/ENA primary metagenome ERZ773054 (study PRJEB29015, sample SAMEA2737994) | human oral metagenome | biome: human oral; feature: human-associated habitat; material: dental | place: China | collected 2115 ... | reverse complement strand
GTCCTCTCGGCGAATTCATTGTCTACTGGCGACTGCCTGAGAGCGAGGGCGGCGCTACTGTCATCGACAACTGGGCTAGCTCTGAGCGTCTCTCGGATCACATGTCTGGTCTCTGGTAGAGTTCCTAGACCTAGACAAGTCATAAAACTGTCCATTTTCTCACTCAAAATAGTACAATTATAGAGACATGAAAAATAGTATCAATATCGCAGTACCAGATTTTATTACCCAAGCATTTCCTATGCTTAAAGAGGCGACATACGTCCGTGAGTTTGCTTCTTTCATCACACTATATCCAGACGCAGTCTATTATTTATTTTAGACAACAGCTGGTCAGTCGCTCATACTTGTAGCGATTGATTATCCTGACCCCATCGACGAGAGCCGACAAGTAAAAAATTTGTCTGGCGTGTTTGAGTTTGAATTTATACACCTCATCAAGCCGTACGCCAACGACCAGTATATTGAGATCCGTCCGAACGACGATATGGATGACAGCTTTTTTATACCAGACCCGAAGAGTTGTTACCGGTATTATTTAGCAGCGGTGAAGCAGAAGCTGGATTGGTGATTTTATCCTAGCTAAGAACTTCTGAGTTCGAAGAGATACTGCCCTGGTAGTACACAATCTGTTGGGGCGGGGTACTCACCCTGTTATAATAAACCCATGATTCACAAGCTATATTCTGCCTACGATTTGCCAGCCGACCATGATGTCTGCCATTTGTTTGAGCATTTGGTTATTCGGCGGTTTTTACGAGCGGCAGAAAAATCTGGCAATGAGCGCGCGTTCGTCGGCGAATTACACGGCACAACATCCGAATCAAGCGTATTTTTTGATGTCGCGTTCTTTACCCGCGAATCGATCATGCTATTTGAAAAAGTCATCGCCGATATAAGGCCATTTGATTCATCCACAATCCACGAATCCGTCGCCCATATCGAGGCGGAGATGAAGTCAAGCGTCGTCATCTGGGATGAAACAGAATTGTTTAGACAATTGGCTCGTTGTCAAAAAGCTTTCGCTAACCACCACTCCACCAAGCCCGAAAAAATTACCGAACCAGTCAAAAATCCACCTCTAGAGATTGATTATCAGCCAGATGATTTCATAGATATTACACTAATGATTGAAATACCCGACTCCAGCAAACAAGCAACCGCCGCCTTTTTCTGCATGTACCCGATATTGCTTGATTTGGTGCGCAGCGCCTGCTTTGACCTAGCGCCAGTCTATCCGTCCAGCCATAGCGAATTCACCGCCTACCATGACGGCAATTCAGTCAGCCAAGCCTACACCGTGAAAAAATCTTTCGATTGGCAAAGTGCAAGCAAAGTAGCGCAAAACTATTTACGAACATTTGACCCTGCGCCGCACGCCAGCCGCCTAAATGATCTCGCCGAAGCGTTCACGACCGACCCATTCTATAATTCCGCGCCAATTTATTTTTACCAGAAAACCACTACTCCGTTTACCAAAGATGATTTGGTGAATAGCATAACTGACACGAATCTACAAACGATATTACGACAGGTAGCGGTGACTGTTTCGGCAATGGATAAACAATAATACTATGCGATTATTCCAGATTTGGTGATTACGCCGATGAAATCGAGTAATATTAGTAGCCCTATTCATCTTCCTTAAAACACTCCAACCTATTCTATATGAGTACGATGGACGCGTCGCTGCTTCCAGTATTCTATTTTTGACTTCTTCTTTTAGTACCTGTGCCATAATAACCCTCATTCCATTATGTAAAACCGAATTTATATTTAATAACAAACTAAATTCAATATTTGTCAAGTTTCTTATGGTAAAAACAAACCATACATGATATAATAAACATATAAATTTAATACACGCTTAATGCTTGCTACCCCTAATCATTCTTTTGTAGCAAGCACAGTAAGTGTACGGACACTTACGAAAAAATTGATAAAGCAGTCCTCTGGGGTCTGCTTCTTTTTTATCAATTTTTAACTTGTTAGGGTGTACCCTAAGACCCCGAAATACATTCAAAGGAGGATTTACCTATGGCAAATAGAATACGGAATGAAAGACTTGAAATTAAATACAATGGCTGAGTCAGTTGTTTTTATCAGAGAACATGGTATAAATCTGTCAAACAACTTGATGAATATATCAAAAAAGCAGCCGATGAAAGACAAAATTTACAGGATAAAATAAAGGTTATTGATAAGGAAATGCAGGAGCTTTCTGCCACTATGGAGCAGGTTTATATCGTAAAAAAGTATAGAGAATACTACAAAGAATACAAGGCAAATCCGTCTGATAAGGCATTTTCTAATGAGTATAAACATAAATCACAATATACGAAATTGCTCTTTCAGAGCTAAAAAAATCCTATTCAAAGCTCCCAAATTCAAAGGATATTTTAGCTGAACTTGATAAATTGCAAGAAAAAAAGAATACCCTAATGCAAGAGTATTCTTCCTCAAAATCCACTATGGACGAGCTTTATCAAATTAGAAAGAACTATGGAATTTACATGGGTAAGGAGATGGAGAGATAGCTCTATCTCTCTACTATTCGCTTTCCAAAGTTAAATCTCCTATTGTTTTTCTGTTAGTCCAGTAACTTCCTTTTATGCTGTCAATTTTATCAATCAACAATTTACAAGTACCTATCTGTATTGGATTTTTTTCACTATATCTACTTAAAGGATTAGTAATATAAGTGTAATATAACACAAATCCTCCATTTTCTTCAACTAAATTACTGGTAATGGTTTTACTGCTTATTTCATCAGATTTGAGTTTCATATCTGTGGAAAGGAAACTTTGCTTAATCTCAATTTCAACCACCTTTTCTCCAGATCTACCCTTATAGTTATAATTTAAAACTCCTGTATATTTTTTCTTTAATCTTGGCATTTTCACAAAAGGATTATATTTCCATAAATATCTTTCATATATAGCTATTGGAATAACAGAATATCCAGCGGATTCTAAAATTAAATCCCGATAATCAAAAACCGACTTAGGCATCTTAAATTTATACAAGATAATAAAAATAAGAATTATAATTATTCCAGATAATTTTATCAGTGATTCCATTTTAGATTTCATAACTATAAAATCCTTTTAACTCATCTATGAATCCTTTATAGATCTTCTCTCTATCATCAGAATCATAACATAATTTTTTGATACCGTTAACTTCAACGAAGCTATTAATACTATGTTTATTATCATAAAGAAACTCTACAATATCATCAAAAATATATTTGTAATAATTATACTTTACAAAAATTTCATCAGGAACATTATAAAGTAAGCTTTCTACGCCAAAAGAACTTGCTTTCTGTGCAAATTCATATCCTTCATCTTGCATTTGATACCTCATCTCTTTTGCTATTCTAACCATTTTCTTAAAATATAAGTTTGTTCTTTTATTCTTATCTATCCCATTCTTAATATGTTGTTCTGGATAATTTATTACTTCAGTTCCATCATCAGCTTTAATAAGTATTCCTCCTACGTAATTTTCTGGATCAAACCTGTAATCATAAGAGTAGTCCCTATATCTTAATGCCGGAACCGAATCAGCATCTTTTCTATAAGAATTTCCATGTATTTTAATAGATTTGTTTTTTCTTTCCACATCATCACCAAATTTATTTTCTAATGCGGATTGAACTATATCTTTAAAAGTCTTGCTTTTTGAACTTGCAGTTATAAAACCATAATTAGTTTTAGAAACACCCACTCTATATTTGGGTCTAAATTGATCTATTTGAACAACAGCAATATCTACATCACTATGCTGTCTAACATTAGTATTGTTTGCATAAGATCCTTGTAAAAATATTTTAACCTCATAATCATCATTACTCTTCATCATCACTTCAAATGAAGGTGTCTCACTATACATTTTTTGAATGGAAGTCCTTTCATTAAATCCGATAGTTTTTAATGCATCAACTACCATTCTTATAGCATTTTTACATTGATTTTCCTCTGTTTCACTCAAAGGTTTTGCATATTTTCTTAATTCTTCTTCTGTGAATATCATTTACTACCTAACCCTCCTTTGATACCGTCATTTAACATCTAGTCAAACTCAATTTCTTCATTCACTTTTTGGTGAATATCTACTCTATTAACAACATCAATTACATTTACTAGCCAACCATTCAAAGTACAACTTCTGATAAATTCATCAATTCTATTAACTCCATTCATTTCTTTGAGTGTTACAACAACACCAAACCTAACTCCTACACCATCTTGGGGAGCTAATCGGTTATTTGTTTTTATTTCCATGCCCCAATTCTTATTTCTATAAGAATCTTTTGGTATCATTCTTTTTGTAGCACTCTCTACAATATACTTTACATTATCCCATTTTCTAAACTGCTTTCTTGCTTCACCTTCCAAAAGATAATTTCTTTCTCCATCTAATGTGTCTTCTGTATTCTGTTTATCACCTTTAATATCCTTAATTTTTTTATCATCTCCTATTCGACCAAAGTGCAAATTCAATTCCGTATTTGTATAGTCCACCCCCTGCAATCTATCACACAGTGGAAAATAGCACATTGTAGCCTTTGCAATATAGGGGTACTTATTATCCTTTAGAGGAACAGGAAAATTATAATTATAAGTATTCCATTTTTCACTAATATCTGATACCACAAATTTTATTTCATCATCTTTTGTTTGAATAATGTCATTTATATGAATGGGTACAATTCCATGCCCATATAAGGCAACTTCTTCAGGAGTTGGTTTTTCATCCCAACCTCTCGCTGCATCAATAATCATAGCTTTTGCAACTTCCCTGTTAAGACCTAATACATCAATTAAATAGGATAATTTTCTTGCAATCCAAGGTGCAGCATAGGAAGTACCGGCAACACTTGCCGCCCCTAAAGGTTCACAAACCCTAATGTATTCTTCTTCACTACCGCCATAATAACTTACGTCAGGCTTTGCAAAGAAAGATAATACTAATCCTTTACGAGCATATTTAGCAGACATACCATTCTTACTAACTGAATTTACAACTATACTATTAACAGAATCTGCCGGAGATCCTATTTTTACTATATCTGTACTTGGTTTATTTGTTCCTGCAACAACAAATATTACATTGTTTTCAAACTGAATTTTATCTAATGTTGCAGCTTCAGCAGAAATAAAGTTGTCATTAATTTCCTGATTACTACCAAGTGAAATATTCCAGACTTTTATATCTGAATTATTTACTACAATACTCTTTATTTTCTTTATTATTGAAAATGAAGAAAATTCAGCACCTACCGCCACTCCAAAATGCCTAACCTTAAACCTTCCACAACCATCATCCAGCCAAGAATTTAATCTTGCTCCATCAACAATAATGGAAGACACTGCTGTCCCATGATTATAATCTTTTGGATTTTTTGGTATATCTTCTGAGACCATATCATGATATTCAACCCAATCACTAAAATAAACACTTTTATCAAATAAGGTATCTATCACCCCAATTGTTGGTTCAATAGTTGGGGATGGTATAGTTACCATTTTTGTTTGATACTCATTGATAAAATCATCAGGTGATAAATTTGATAAATCAACGGTTGCCATTGAAACAAGATAAGGTGCTTTTTCGAAAAGTAGTCCTACCTGCTTTTCGTCTAAGTAAATAGTTTGATTATCTAAAATTCTGCTACTTAAAATATCTATCCCTAATCTTTCAAATAATAATTTTGTATCTTTTCTTACATCATACAAAGTTATAATACTCTGTTTTACATCTATCGTAGGTAAATCTACCTCAAAAGAATCAATATACGATACATCTGCAATTACCTGTTTAAATGTAGACATACTTACAGAAAGGTTTTTAAAAACTTCTGAATTAACAATGCTTTTGTCTTCAAATTTGCTCTTGCTGATATTTCCTTCAAATTTTTGAGATAATATATTTGAAGTATTTACAATTAACTCTATGCTTTTAGTTAAATCATCTTCATTAAGAAAATACGTTATTATATGCTTGCTCTTATCTAAATTAAATTTTGCACCAACAATTGTATCATTAGAAGCCGTCCCTTTAAAAAGTCCTGCAATTCGATTACTTTTCGCAACAATTTTATTATAATAAACGCTAATTAAAATCCCTTCAAATGGCCTTGTTTCTTTATCCCAAAATTCTTTAATTTGGCTTAACTGAGATTTTAACCTTAACAAATGCTCTGTGCTAACATCATTTTTTCCATTCATGGCTATACTACCGCCATTACGATTTCTACGTGCTTGTACAAAGCGTTTCCCTTTTAATTCCAAAACATTATTCACTATCTACTTCCTCCTTTTTCAGTTTTCTTGATACAGCACTTTTAGACTCCCCTTTTAATTTTTCTATTTCTCTTACAGTAAATCCTTCTTCATGAAGTTGGCTTATGTCCTTTTGATCCAAGTTTCCTATCAAACTATTGTACAATCTTTTCAAATAATCATACTCAGAACCAATATCACTAAATGCAAGTGATGTTTTTATAATGTTTTTTAGTTCTCCGGGATAAGGTATTTTCTTTGCTATCTTCAATATTTTTTTAAATAATCTTGTATCCTTGGATATTCCTTTAAAATTCTTGATAAATGAAGAAAAATAATATTCAGCAACTTCTATTAAATCCTCATCGCTATACCTACTGAAATTAATAACAGCATCAAATCTCCTAATTAATGCTTTATCAAAATTTGAATATAGATTAGTTGTTGCAATAAGCACTATTTCTTTATTAAGATCTGTTAATCTATCTAATTCTCTTAAAATTGTGGATGTTACTCTACCCATCTCTCTAATATCATTAGAATTAATTCTATCCAAAGCAATAACATCAATTTCATCAAATAAAACCACAACCTTATTTGCATTTGGAAGCATATTTATTTCTCTAAATACTTTTATTATATTTTTATTAGTCTGTCCCAACTTGCTATCTATCAAGTTTTCAAAATCCACCCTAAAAAGAGATCTATCCAATAATCTTGCAATATTTTTAGCTGCTTCTGTTTTTCCACTTCCCGGTAATCCTTCAAATAAAAATTTATTAATACCAACATTATGATTTACAGCATTAATAATACCTTTTATATCTTCTGTTATTTCAAGCGATAAATTTAAAGCCTCTAAATTTCTTATTTCTACTTGTTTTAAAAACTCACTTTCAAAATCACTACTTTGTGGTGAATATAAATTTGATTCAGATATTAACCCCATAATATATTCGGATAACTGATAATCTCCTATGCTATCAAAATATCTTGCTATTGCTATCGCCTCATTCCTAAAGGAATTTTCATTCCTTTCCACATGGTATTTTATTAAATTCAAAATATTTTGTTTTTTCATATTTCCATACCTCCTATTTTCTTTATTATTATACCACGAATTGGGACAAATTTATATATTTATGGGACAAATATTTAAAATTTAATTTCTATATCAAAGGTTATATTAGCATTCCTTCATGAATTAAAAAAGAGCCGGTGCAGTCCTAAGACCACACCGACAATAAATTTATCTCTCAGCTTCTTTGTTTACTTCTTTCTTTTCTTTTGGTTTTTCCTTATCTTCAGCCTGATATTTCTTGGTAGCTCCAAGTACAGACTCTTTCTTTTCTTCTTGTCCTTTCATTTGTTCCTTTGTCTTTAGTAGCTTTGAAGAAAGTATTCTGATATTGCTATGTTCCTTTCCGTTATCATCGATGGAAGTTCTGATTTGTCCAAAGAGCTTAATAAAATCTCCCTGCTTAAAGTCCTTTGGAATATCACTTTTTTCTCCATAAGCTGAGCAATTATGATATATCTTATTCCCTTCATCATCTTTGGATACTACGGAGAAATTAGCTACCTTAAAGGCTTCCCCGTTCTTATTTTCTCTTTCAACTACATCAACCTCTCCAACAATGTTTCCAACTATATTGATAAGATTATCCTTTTCTTCCTTAACATAAGGCAGGTCTTTTACCTGCCCCTGTTCCCTTAAATCCTCTATCATATAGTCAAATTCCTCATGCAGTAAATTAAGGCTGTTAATATCTCCTAGATCCCCGCTCATTTTTTGTATCGTAAAACCTAAATTCGTATGACCACGTTCGTATATTTGTCGGTTTTATAGAAAGCTTTAGATTCAATAATTTGAGACTTTCATTTATATCTGTAATCAGTGGCAAGCTGTTTATAGCGATAGTGGCGTTGTCGATATTTTTACCTTCCTGTATTAGTCTAAGGTGTTTTTCACCAAGTTTTAGTTTTACAATATTAAATATCAATGGCTCAATGCCAGATTGGTCGTTATTACTGCGATAAGGAGAGCTGCGTTTTATATTTCGTAATTGACTTGCGGGATCAGATTGTAAAGAAGTTTGCAGGGCAAAAGTATCATAATTATGAAAAGCAGACAATATAGAGAAAGAATTTCCGAGAGGTGCCATATAATAGGTGTGCTCATTATTATATAATATTGCAATAGCTTCATTAATCGCTTGATAGTATTCAAGATAAAACTGTACATGAGTTGGAACTGAGCTAATATAAACAGTATCGCATACATCCTCTTTGTGATTAAACGTAATATCTATATCAATATCCATGTCATTGTCTATGGGTGCAAAGTCTTCAGGGGTATTTAGTATGAGAATATGATCCCAATATGTTTTTTATATGACCATAGTTGTCTGCTATGTGTTTTATGTTAGTCCTATCAATATTATCAAGTGTAGTTGATAATATTATTTTTTGTGATTTCGAATTCGAATTCCAGTTGGATTGAAGTCGAAAACCCGTGTAATTAGGCGGATCGTCTACTTCGGGAGCATCCTTTCGATTTGCTGCTGACAATAAAAATTTATACTCGTCAACTTCACAATGCCTGAATAGAATTCTTGTGAACACAAAATTAATAGCCTCTAAAACCGTTGACTTGCCAGATTCGTTTTCGCCAATAATAATATTAAGATCTTGGTCGAACTCAATCTTAAAGGCGCTGTTTATGTCCTCCTCATATTTGAAGCTCAGGATATTTGATAATTGCAAATAATTAACTCTCATTATGCTAATAATTATACACTCACTAGCCCTGCTTTGGGTTAGGAGCTATAAAATATAGCTCTTTCGAGCTATATTAAAAATGTGTATTTTTTTGGAAGCTATTTTTACGCTTTAAGTTTTTTATCCTTCAGCTTCAAAACCACATCCGCTTGCTTAGCCAGCTGTTTACTGTGAGTGACGACGATGACGCATTTGTCGTTGTCGTGGGCAGCTTGGCGCAGGATGTCGATGATGTCAGCGGCGGTGGTTTCGTCCAGGTTGCCGGTCGGCTCGTCCGCTAAGATGATTGGTGCGGATGATACCAACGCTCGGCCGATCGCCACGCGTTGTTGCTGTCCGCCAGAAAGTTTCATGACATTGCGGTGAATGTGATCGTCGTCCAGACCCATGGTGTGCAACGTTTCGTTGGTGGCCTTGGAATTAACTAACTTCAAGTTTTCCAGCGGCGTCAGATAATCGATCAGGTTATAATTCTGAAACACCAGCGAGATATTGTGCTTGCGATGATGCGAATAGCCCTGCTCGGCGATGTCTTCATCATTGAACAAAATCTGCCCGCCGGTCGGCGTGTCTAGCCCTGCTAGCAGCCCGAGCAGCGTCGATTTACCAGCCCCAGAACTACCGACGATGGCGTAGAACTTGCCTTTTTCAAATTGATAATTGATGCCGTTGAGCACATTGCTAGTGCCGTCGGCGTATGAATAGATAATATCGCGTAGCGTAAGTATTGACATGATAACTCCTAACTTAGTTTTGCTAAAATTTGCTTTGGTGATTGGCGCATAATTGGCGCGGTGGCAGCAATGGCTGATAGCAGAACGACCATGTAGCCGAAGGCGAAAGCCTCTAGGTAGGTCGCCACTGGCGCGGCGTGCACCGCAGTCTTTTCTGTGCGCTGGCTTTGGTCGGTTTGCGCTGTCAGGGCAGTAGAAATTTGCGATGAGGCGACCGAGCCAATGGCGAGCGCGAACACCGAACTAACTAGAGCGATGATCGCCAGCTCCGCTAAGAACTGTCCGATGATCTGCCGCTTTGATGTGCCGATGGATAGCAAGATGCCAATTTCATGCAAGCGGCCGCGCACCCAGAACACCAGCACCAGTGACAGTACCGCCAGCCCCGCTGCGGCTGCGCCAATGGTGGCAATCGTCAAGATGTTTTGAATGCCAGCGATGTTTTGGAGAACCCCAGCGAATACCGCCCCGTTGTCAGTTAGGCTAAATTTCTGCCAATCGACGTTTGGTAGGCTTTTGGCGTGGTCCGTTAGTGACTTCAGCTGATGCGGATTTTCGGCGAAATACGTCGCTCGCGTCAACTGCTGGCTACCCGTCAGCTGCTGTGCCGCAGCCAAGTTGGTGATGAGATGATTCTCAGCCATGTCGGACTGCAAGACCGCCGGCTTTTCGCCTTTGCCGCTGAAGATACCAGCGATAGTCACCGTCACACGCCTGCCGTCTTTGGTAATGTCCAGCTTGTCGCCTGGCTTGATATTATTTTTCTCGGCGAAGGTTTTATGAATGAGGGCCGCGTTTTGATCGTGCATTGTTATATACTTGCCCTGCTCCAGTTGGTAAAATTTACCAGTGAATTCGCTCAGCAGATTGCTCTCTGTCGCGCCCGTCACCTTCGCCTCGCCAGCAATCCCAGTATCCAGCTGCACGCCGCCGCCTGCCACGTCGACCAATTGTTTACCCGGCAGCCCCGCAGTGGTCTCTGCCTGGAAATTGTGTGCTTTGACATTGTTCAGGCGCTGCACCTGTCGTGCCATTTCCATCGGCACCTCGCCCGACGGTTGCTTGCTGGCGACGCTAAAACCGGCACGAATGTTCCGCTCAACCGATTGCTTCAGTTGCGCCATCGTTTGTTGCACCGTCAGTGTGCCGATTAGCAGCGTGAAAATCAGCGTCATGATCAGGGCGATGGTCAGGCTGCGACGCCGTTTGCGCGCCACAGCCGTCCAGGCTCGTTTGATAATCGTCATCATTCGCCCCTAATCCACTTCGGTTAGTAATTCTTTTGGCGTAGACTGAGTAATTGGTCGAGAGGCCAAGAGAACCGCGATAATAATCACCGCTAGTCCAGCGCCCCACACCGCCAACAGATCCGTCGGTTGTACACCAACCGTCACCTTGTCTAGCGTGCGCGACGACGTCACCGAGTCAGCGTCAGCACCGAGCGACGCACCGTTCAGCGAACTGCCAGCCTGACGTGTAGCATTCTGCGCCGCCTGCGACACTACGTGATCGCCCAGTTGTTGTGCAATCAGCCCTGCGGTAAAGTACGACGCACCAAAGCTCAGCACCGCGATCATCACCAGCTCAGCGATATATTGCAGCACAATCTTTGACTGCGGCACACCCGTCGCCAAGAGCACGCCTGCTTCGCGCTTGCGCTCGTTCATCCACAAGTACAGCACCATGCCGATCACCGCGACGCTGACCAGCGCCGTTGCCCACAGTATACCGTCGATCAAGCCGTACACGCCATTGACTGCACCAGTCACACCGGCCAGCTCCTGGCTATTCTTATTCAACTGGTACTTTTGCCAATTGACCGGCAATTTATTTGCCCGCGCCATCACCTCGTCCAGCTGCTTGGTGCCTTTGGTGAAGAACGTAGCGTCCTGGTAAATCTCATTTTGCTCGTTATACGCGTTCAACTGGCGGGTCGTCGCGAGGTCGGTCAGGAACAAATTCTCGAACAGCTCCACCTGATACGTCGCCTGCTTTGGGTTTTTGCCGCTAAATATACCGACGATTTCTACTTCAACCTCGTCCTTGGATGGGTGTTCGTTGTCAGTGTCGTATTGATTGGCCTTCAGTTTGATTTTACTGCCAAGCTTCAGGTTGTTGGCCTTGGCGAAATCTTCGTGCACCAAAATCTTGTGTGAATCGTTCTCGGTGATGTGCCGGCCAGCGATGAGCTTGAGCGACTCGGCCCGGAACTTCTTCTCAGACTCAGATTTATTGACACCGATGATAGTCGCGGCGTTGCCAAACTGTTTGTCCTTCTCAGCATCATAGCCGCTGCTACCGCTTGGCAGTGGCACTAGTTTGGTATTGATAAAATCGACCGTGGCGTTCTGGCGCTTGACATAATCCGTCACGCCTTCCAGATTCTTCACCGCGTCGATGTCTTTGTTCGACACCGTTCCCGAACCGCGGGCTGTTCCCGGATTGGTGCGCGGATTATTGCCCAGCGTAAAGCCAGCCTTGAGCGTTTTGTCGAGCGACTGCGCCGCCGCGTCGGTCGAATGCTTGATAGCAAATCCGCTCAGCATAATCGTCGACATACACAGCAAAATCGCCAGCAAAATCAGCGTTTTGAGTTTTTTCCTGGTGATATACAACCAGGCACGTTGTATAAATGACATAGATCTCCTTTCTTGGTTCTATGCCAGTGTAGCAAGGGTATGTGAAGGGAATGTGAAATGGGTAGGAATCTTATTTAGCTATAATTTCTGGCTATATCAATTCAAATTCAATCCCAATAACCCCATTTTGCTTTTGATCGTGGAGAGAATAGAATTCGTTGATTTGATTCTCCAGCCATTCAATATTCTCGCCGCCAAACTTATGCGGATCATTGTGCGAGAATAAATCGTGAAACGTTGCGTAGCGTAGTAAACCAACTACTTCAACAGTGGCAGTTTGGCTGGGCTTGTCTCGATTGGTAAAAACTATCTGATCACCGATTTGAATTTTTTGCCGCTTGTCGTCGAACAGGCGCGACTCAATGGTTTTATTACCAGAAGTGATGGCGTTAAACGGTTCGGTAGCTAAGGTTAATTGATGTGTTGTCATAGTAGGTTATTATAACAGAATTAAATGGC
>ERZ773054.1641-NODE-1641-length-12979-cov-20.880687_pt1 | contig 12979 bp, 19 predicted proteins | sample MGYA00580630_ERZ773054 | MGnify/ENA primary metagenome ERZ773054 (study PRJEB29015, sample SAMEA2737994) | human oral metagenome | biome: human oral; feature: human-associated habitat; material: dental | place: China | collected 2115 ... | reverse complement strand
CCGATTCTCAAAACAAAGGAGACTCGACATGACCGTCCACGCAAAAAAGACTTCCCTCATCAAGGCCATTTTGATAGCCTTTACGGCCTTCCTTCTATCCGCATGCCGCACCGACATCACCATCGAGATGCACACCGACGGCAGTGTACAAACGGAGATGATAGCCGAAGACGACTTAGACACAATGAGAAAAATCAACCAAACCTGCTCTGGCCTACACACAAGCATCAAACCCTTGGCGAAATTTATCAAACATGGAAAGATGGAGGATATAACTTCGCCGGGCGGGCACATTAAATGCAGGCTCACATCCACCGAGCAGATAGCCGACGAAATGAAACTCATCGACGAGGGGACAACCTATAAAATACATGTAACGCCTTCAAACATAAAAAAATATCCAGAGAGTAAGCTTAATGCTACGACAACAATTATAATGCCAGGAAAAGTCCTGAAAAGCACAGTGGGGAAGATAGATGGAAATAAGGTCGTCATAAAAGGCCTGGAGTATTCAGTTCAAGGTTTCACAATCGTTTCCGAGAAAAGCGGCGGGACGTCGCAATCGTCGCCGTCAGCTTCCCGCACATCGAACCCCACAACAGACGATGGAACCGGAGCAAAACCGCCCTCACGCAATGACAGCGGAGACGGCTTCCCTGCATGGGGTTGGGGGCTTGCCGGCGGAGGCGTTCTAGCCGTCATTGCAGGAGCCTGGCTCGTTCTCGGACGCAAACGACGCACAGTCCATGCCCCGACCACCGAGCCCGCCCAGAGGCCTGGCGGCCCTTCAACTCTGACACAACAAGCACAGCCCTACGCCCGCAGTCAGCAGGCCACAAACCCAACCCACTACCCGGACAACAACGCCCAGGCCGCGCCCCCGTCAGGCTACGACTACAACGCACCCCCGACCTCTCCGCAAGCACCGAACCCCGACCACACACACCACGACCCCGACACAAGATACCGCCCCCGGTAAGACTGGGATCAACAAGCCACTTCAAATAGACGATCGAGGAGGGCGGTTCTCAGATTTCACGCAACCAAAGCGCCGCAGGCCCGCGCACGCTAAGCTGAGGTCAGTACGGCAACTCTGCAAGCCATCCGATTCTCAAAACAAAGGAGACTCGACATGACCGTCCACGCGAAAAAGACTTCCTTAATCAAAGCCATTCTGATAGCCGTTACGGCCTTCGTTCTGTCCGCATGCCGCGTTGAAGGAACGCTCGAATTCAAAGCCGACGGCAGCACAAAATTTATGATAGAACTTGAAGATACAACCGATGCAATGAGGAAAATCAATCAAACATGTAAAGGATTTGAATTGTCTACGCAGGCTAAAGCCGGATTCATTAAGAATCCAAAATTCGAGGACCTAACCTCTCAACGCGGACATATTACATGTAGAGTGTCAACAAATGAGCCTTTTGATAGCGATAAAATAAAATTCACAACTGACGGTGGAAAGTATATTTTTTTCATGCCGAAAATTACCAATGGATATGATTGGAGCGCTGCCAAGACACGTATAGTAATTAATATGCCAGGAAAGGTTGTTAAAACAACTAAAGGTAAGATTGACGGCAACAAAGTCGTGCTTGATAGTCTTGATTTCTTTAATGAAGGCATTATGGTTACGGCGGAAAAGGAGGGGGCGTCAAAGGCTTCGACGTCAGATGGCGGCCCGTCCAGACCGTCGAATGGGAAAACTGGAGCAAAGTCGTCGCGGAGCGACAGCGCAGGCGGTTTCCCGGCGTGGGGATGGGGGCTTGTCGGCGGCGGCGTTCTAGCCGTCGTTGCAGGAGCCTGGCTCATTCTCGGACGCAAACGACGCACGGTCCAGGCCCTGACCACCGGCCCCAACCAGGCACCCGTCGTTCCTTCAACTCTGCCACAACAGGCACGGCCCTACGCCCTCGGTCAGCAGGCCACAAACCCACCCCCCTATCCGCACAACGCCCAGGCCGCGCCCCCGTCAGGCTACGGCCACAACGCACCCCCGACCCCTCCTCAAACACCGACCCCCGACCACACGCAAGACGACCCCGACACAAGATACCGCCCCCGGTGACACATTGTGTTGCGTTGCCTCTTGCTGATAATAAAAGGCCTGAAGCGCCGGTGACAGATTAACAGGGGACCCCGGATTCAGACATTTGCTGTTCTCGGCGCACAAACGGAAAGGTGTGGGGTGAGACCGGATCCGGTCTCACCCCACACCTTTAATTTCGGATTAGACCGAGGCTAACCTTGATGCTTGCCTTGGCCCTCCTGAGGCTCTTCACGTCGGCCGGCCTCAAGGAAGGTCACAGTGTTGTCCGTCTCGTAAGGGGTAACCTGCGTCTCTTCAATCGAGCGGTGGTCTTCCCGACGCTTGTCCTTGCGATCCTTTCCGCGCCCACCTGTCAATCCCGATATGGCGCGCGACGTGGAGGCGGACCTGCTCCCTGCGGAGGCTCCTGGCCGCGTCATCCCCGGACGGGCCGAGCCGCTGCGTGAGGACGTGCTCGCCGTCGACGAAGCTGTGCGCCCCACGGCGGAGGCACGCCCCGCAGTCGAGGAGGAACGCCCTGCGGACGCACCGGCTCCCCCGCGGGCTCCGTTCATGCCCTTGGCCGAAGAGGCACCTCCAGCGGAGCGTCCGGCCATGGATGCTGCACCACGCCCCGAAGCCCCAGTCCCGCGGGCGGTTGCCGACCCTGCCCCGCGAGCTGACGTCGCACCGCCTCGAGCACTGCCGGCAGTCCCCTGGCTCGTCGCGGACGAGGTCGTACGAGCCGCCGTCGTCGCACCCTTCATGATCCCCGACCCGCGACCGGAAGACGTCGAAGCGGCCGAACGAGCAGCCGTCGTCGCGCCGCCTTTCATGATGCTCGACCCACGGGCGGAGGAAGCGGACACGGGACGCGCAATGCCGCTGGCGCCGCCTCGGACGCTGCCGGCCCTTCCCTGACTCGTCGCGGACGTCGTCGCGCGGGCCGCCGTCGTCGCGCCCTTGACGATACTCGTCGAGGACGTCGTCGGAGTGCGCATGGTGGCCCCCGACCTCATTGAAGAGGCACGCGAAGTCGGCATCGATTGGGCCGTTCGCGCAGCGCGGGCAGCCTGATAGGCCTTGTATCCAGCCACCGCTGCGCCTCCCCCGCCGATGGCTGCGGCCGAGGCCAGCGGATTGTGCACCGCCGGAGAATGGAGGCCCGATGGATGGGCTCCCCCTCCAGAAATCAAGGATCCTGACGAGGAGGGCGTGTAATGCGAACTTTGCAGAGACCAGCTGTCTGCTCGTTGACCGGGGGAAACGGGGTGGACGGAAGAATGCCCAGTCGAACCGGCGTGGCTTCCGGCCGAGCCGACAGAAGCGTCGCCTCCCGACGTGTGCCATGCCGTCGCCGACCTTGAGGGGCCGGTCTGCTGATAGCCGCCGGAAGAACCGTCGCCGGAGGCCCCTCGCCGCCCGCGCCCATCTCCATCGTCCGAGCCTCCTATGCCCGGCGTACGCTTTTTCAGCCCTTCGTGGAAGCCCATCTCGGCCGATCCGTACGACTTCGTTTGCTTGTGGATGAAAGGGAGCCCCGAGATCGCCGACTCGGTGCGCGACTGCAGCTCGCTGAGAACCTTCTTAGCCTGCTTCTCGAACTCGGCATGAGCGGCCTGTCGGTGCTGCTCGAGTTGCTCCCCCACCGCAGCGCCACCGGGCATTCCCTTCTGCAGCTGCTCCATGCCGTCATAAGCGCCGTTTAAGTTGCCTAACTTCGCCTGGATTTCGGCGCTTTCCTGTTTTGCTTGGACGCCGCCTTTCATGGCCTCCTCGCGAACCTCGATCAGCTTGCCGATCCCATCGGAATGGTCCTTCAGATCGCGGGCAACGCTGCTGAGGTCGGTTTGGACCGACTTGGCCGTCGTTCCCTCCAGGCCAAGGTCGGCGGCAACCCTCTCGTTGATCCCCGCAACCTCTTCGAGTTTGCCCCTGACGTCGTGCAAATGGCTGTTCGCCTGTTCAATCGACGTCGTGTCCCACGACTCGATGCCGTGGAGCCTGTCAGCATTGGGAGTCGCCATTATTCTCCGTCCTCCTTTAGCAGTCCCACTTGCTTTGCTGCGTTCATACCCGCTTTAAAGGCGCGGGTGAGGCTTTGCATTCCTTGAGGAGCAATGTACTCGAACTTCGAGTCCAGGGCGTCTAGCTGGTCCATGTAGCTTTGACGCTCTTGGTCATCGATGAACTGGAATGACTTGAGAGACTCCCGCAGATGCGCGATGATCGCGTGCTGCCTCTCCGAGGTGGACTTCAGTTCATCGTCGATGGCGACGAACGACGCGTGCAGGGGCGTCTTGAAATGGTCCAGCTCGTCGACGCCTGACCAGTGTTCGCCGCCGCCGGGACCCGCTTCTATCTGAACGCCCGACCTGAAACTCTTTTGAGCCTCTTGGAACTTGTCGCCGCCCTCCGAGAGACTTGCTAGTTGTTGATTGAATTTGTCTGAGTCGAGTTTGAATATTGCCACTTGATCATCCCTCCCGAATCTTGTGCGTGTACGAGATCTAATGGTGGCTACACCAGGGAACCCTGATGTTTCTAGGATTATAGAATACCCCTCAATCGCCGAATCCGCATCCATCTTCGTCACATTCGCGTGTCATCGCGGGTTGAAAACCTATTGACGATTAGCAAATCTTGACGAAACCGACAGTTCAAAGCGAACAGCCATGATATCTGCCGATCGGCTCGGGGCTGACTCCCCCTATCCTATGAGATGATTCCGCTCGTTGCTCGGGGACCGTTCCCCGAGCGGCGAAATGACGCCGATTTCACGTAAAGTTCTATCCTGCGAGCCGGTCAGTCGAGAGGAGCGGGCGCGATTCCGAAAGGCTTCAGGCCGGCCTCGCCGCCGTCGGGCGCGGTCAGAACCCAGACGCCTCCCGCGTGAAGGGCCACCTCATGCTCCCAGTGGCAAGCATCCGAGCCGTCCGCAGTGACGACGGTCCATTCGTCGTCAAGCACTCGATTGGCTTGGTCCCCCACCGTCAACATCGGCTCAATGCAAAGCACCATCCCGGGCTTGAGCCGGGGGCCGCGCTCGCGAGAGCGGAAGTTCGGCACATCCGGCGGCATGTGCATGGCCGATCCGATTCCGTGGCCGACGTAATCGACGACGATGCCCGGCGGGTCGGGAAGGCTCACAACGAAATTGTCGATGGCTCGCCCGATGTCGCCCACGCGGCCGCCCGTTGCCATGGCCGCGATGCCGTGCCACATGGAGGCCTCGGCAATTTCACACAGGCGCGTGCGCGCAGGAGCGTCCTTGCCAGGAACCACAACAGAGAAGGCCGCGTCGCCGTGCCAGCCGTCCAGAACGGCGCCGCAGTCGAACGACACCAAGTCTCCGGCCTCGAGCACCCTCTCCCCCGGGATTCCATGAACGATCTCCTCGTTGACTGAGACGCAGATCTGGGCCGGATAGCCGTAGTAGCCGTAGAAGTTCGATCGCGCCCCGTGGGCTTCCAAGACTTCGCGGGCGAGCTCGTCCATCCGACGCGTCGTCACCCCGGCGCGGACCTCTTCGCGCAGGGCCGCATGAATCGCCGCCACGACCAATGCCGCCTTGCGCATGCTGCGGATCTGGCCGTCCGTCTTGTATTCCAAGGAGCGAGAGGAACGGGACATCAGGCGCGGGAGCCGAGGAAGGAGTCGACGGCGCGCCCTATGCGCTCGGCCACCTCGTCGACCTCGCCGATGCCGTCGACGCTCAGGAGGATCCTTCGCGCCCGATACTCGGCTATGAGGGGCTCGGTCGTCTGATGGTAGAGGGCGATCCGATGCCGGATGACGTCCTCGGTGTCGTCCTTGCGGCCTTCATCGGCGGCCCGCCCGAGGAGCCGTTGCACGACGACGTCGTCGTCGGCAGTGATCTCCAAGACGAAATCGAGGGCTGTCCCCAAGCCTCCGAGTATGTCGTCGAGGGCATGAACTTGGTGGAGGTTGCGCGGATAGCCGTCGAGGAGGAATCCGCGGGCCACGTCCTCCTCGCTCAACCTGGCCGCGACCATGCGATCGGTGACGTCGTCGGGCACGAGCTCGCCGCGCGAGGTGTACGAGTCCGCCAAGCGGCCCAGTTCGTCGCCGGCTCGGGTGTGGGCTCTGAAGATCGCGCCCGTTGAGACGGCGGGGACCCCGAAGCGCTCCGTGAGGGCTCGTGCCTGCGTTCCCTTGCCTGAGCCCGGAGGGCCGACGAGGACGAAGCGTATGGACATTGGGACACTCCCTTGCGTTGCTTTAGTTGCGTTCTTTCTTGTCCTTTGCGAACTGTCGCTTTCCATCGGCGGCGCCCCCGGCGAACGTCAGCGGAGGAAGCCTTCGTAATGGCGCTGCTGAAGCTGGGCGTTGATGTCCTTGACCGTCTGCAAGCCGACGCCGACGAGAATCATGATCGACGTTCCGCCGAACGTCCCCTGGAATATGCCCATCTCGGAGAACATGACGGACGGGATGAGGGCGACGACCGTCAGATAGATGGCGCCCACCCAGGTGATGCGCTTCGAAACATAACTGAGGTACTCCGCGGTGGGTCGGCCGGCGCGCACGCCCGGGATGAAGCCGCCGTAGCGCTTCATGTTGTCTGCGACCTCCTCGGTGTCGAAGGTGATCGACGTGTAGAAGAAGGTGAACCCAAAGATGAGCAGGGCGTACAGGCCGTAGTACCAGACACCTTGCCTGGTCAGATTGGAGTGGATGAATTGGACCCAGTCGGAGTTCTGATTGCCGAAGGAGGCGATCATCTGCGGAAGCATGAGCAGCGAGGACGCGAAGATGACCGGGATGACGTTGGCCATGTTGATCTTGATGGGCAGGTACGTGGTGGAGCCGCCGATCATGCGCCGCCCGACGACGCGCTTGGCGTACTGCACCGGGATGCGCCGCTGGCATTGCTCGACGAAGACGACCACCGCTGTGATGGCCAGGAAGACCGCGAGGACGACGATCGCTCCCTTCCACCCCGCATTGGAGCGGACGACGTTGAGGAGCATTCCGGGGAAGTTGGCACAAATGCCTGTGAAAATGAGAATCGACATGCCGTTGCCGACGCCGCGCTCCGTGATGAGCTCGGCGAGCCACATGATGAGTCCGGTTCCCGCCGTCATGGCGAGAATGGCCATGGTGATCTTGACGGGGTTCGCCCCCGGGATGGGCTGGTGCCTGCAGCCCTGGAAGAGCGTCGTGTTGGCCAGAGAGACGTACACCGCCGATTGGAGGACCCCCAGGCCGATCGTCAGATAGCGGGTGTACTCGGTCAGTTTGGCCGTTCCCGACTGTCCCTCTTTGTGAAGCTGCTCGAACCTCGGGATGACGACGCGCAGAAGCTGGATGATGATCGACGCCGTGATGTAGGGCATGATGCCGAGCGCGAAAACGGACAGCTGGAGCATCGCCCCGCCCGAAAACATGTTGAGGAGATTGAGGAAATCACCCTCGCCCTGCTGAGCGGCGCACTGGCGCACGTTGCGTATTGAAACGAACGGCGCAGGAACGAAAGTGCCCAATCTGTAGATCACCATGATGGCGACCGTGAAGAGCAGCTTCCGGCGAAGGTCTGGGGTGCGGAACGCGGCCGCGAACGCCTTGAGCAAAATTCCTCCAGATTGCGGTAAGACCGCGGGTGTGTTGCGGACTGTGCCCGCGTCGATGGGTTCGGGAGAGACCCGACCACGGGGATGGCAGATGGCGGCCCCGTACCGCTCTCATTACTATACCCGGCGCCAGCCGATCGCGACTACATCCGAAGCGCGACCCGCCGCGAGGAATGCAACACGGGAATGCCCCCGCTAGGCGCGGGGGCATTCCCGTTTGTTCAGCGAGCGGCGATGCTTCCGCCGGCCGCTTCGATCTTTTCTTTTGCAGATCCCGACCAGGCGTCGACTCGGACGTCGAGCTTGACGGCCAAGTCGCCGGTCCCCAGGACTTTGACGAGATGCTTGTCGCGAACCGCGCCCTTGGCGACGAGATCCTCGACGGTCACCTTGCCGCCCTCGGGGAAAAGCTCGCTCAGAGCGCCGACGTTGACCACCTGGTACTCGACGCGGAACGGATTCTTGAATCCGCGCAGCTTCGGAAGCCGCATGTGGATCGGCATTTGGCCGCCCTCAAAACGAGCGGGGACCTGGTAGCGAGCCTTCGTTCCCTTGGTTCCGCGGCCTGCGGTCTTGCCCTTCGACCCCTCGCCGCGTCCCACGCGGGTCTTGGCCTTGTTCGATCCGGGAGCGGGGCGAAGATGGTGGATCTTCAGGACGCCCTCAGGGGCGGCGGCTTTCTTCGATGCCTTCTTGGTGGCCATCAGTCGACCTCCTCCACTTTGACGAGATGGGCAACGGTGCGGATGGCGCCGAGAACCTCGGGGCGGTCCTCGCGAACCACGGACTGGCCGATCCGGCGCAGACCGAGCGTGCGCAGAGTGTCCTTCTGGTTCTGCCTGCCGCCGATGGCGGATTTGACCTGTGTGATCTTCAGCTGTGCCATCACGCACCAACTCCTGCGGCGGCGGCCTCGTTCTCAGCCTTGACGGCCTCGGCCTCCTTCTCCGACCGCGCCTTGGCCTCCGCCTCGGCGCGGGCTCGCAACATCGACTCCGGGGCGACGCGCTCCAAGGGAAGGCCTCGGCGCGCCGCGACGGACTCGGGCTGCTCGAGGCCCTTGAGGGCCGCGACCGCCGCGTGGACGATATTGATCGCGTTGGACGATCCGAGCGACTTGCTCAGAACGTCGTGAATGCCTGCGCACTCCATGAGCGCGCGGACCGGGCCGCCCGCGATGACGCCCGTTCCGGGGGAAGCCGGGCGCAAAAGCACGATGCCTGCGGCGTCTTCGCCCTGGACCAGGTGCGGAATGGTCGAGCCGATCCGGGGAACCTTGAAGAAGTTCTTCTTGGCTTCCTCTGTGCCCTTGGCGATGGCCGAGGGCACTTCCTTCGCCTTTCCGTAGCCCACGCCGACAGTGCCGTTTCCGTCACCGACGATGACGAGAGCCGTGAAGGACATGCGGCGTCCGCCCTTGACCGTCTTGGCCACGCGGTTGATCGTCACAACGCGCTCGATGTACGCGTTCTTCTCTTCTGACCGGCGATCCCGACGCTCGCCGCGACGCTCGCCGCGGCGCCCGCGGCGCTCGCCGTTGTTGTTCTCGTCGGGGTTAGCGCCCCGACCACGCTGCTGTGCAGCCATCAGTACACCTCTTTCGCCAGTCTCACAGGGTCAGCCCGGCGGCGCGGGCGCCTTCGGCCACAGCGGCGACGCGGCCGTGGTACTTGTTGCCTCCGCGGTCAAAGACCACGGAGCTGACTCCGGCTTCCAGGGCGCGCTTGGCGACGAGTTCGCCGACCTTGCGCGCTTTGTCCACCTTCTTGCCGTCGTCGCCGCGCAGCTCGGCTTCGTACGTCGAAGCTGCAGCCAGAGTGCGGCCGACGGAATCGTCGACGACCTGGGCAAGCATGTGGCGATTCGACCGGCTGACCACGAGACGCGGACGCGAGGGCGTGCCCACGACCTTCTTGCGGACGCGGAAGTGGCGGCGCTTGCGAGCGAGGAACTTCCCCTTGCCTTTGACGGTGACAGCCATCACTTACCAGCCTTTCCGGCCTTGCGGCGCACGTTCTCATCGGCGTAGCGCACGCCCTTGCCCTTGTAAGGCTCGGGCTTGCGCAGCTTGCGGATGTTGGCCGCGACCTCGCCGACCTGCTGCTTGTTGATTCCGTTCACGGAGAACTTCGTCGGAGACTCGACAACGAAGGTGATTCCCTCGGGCGCCGAAACGACGATCGTGTGCGAGTAGCCGAGCGAGAACTCAAGGTTCGACCCCTTGGCCACCACACGGTATCCGGTTCCGACGATCTCCATGGCCTTCGAGTAGCCCTGGGTCACGCCGACCACCATGTTGTCGATGAGCGTGCGGGTCAGGCCGTGGAGCGAGCGCGACTTGCGCTCGTTGTCGGGCCTCGTGACCGAAATGAGGCCGTCGTCGAAAGAGACCGCGATGGGCTCGGCGACCGTGTGCTCGAGCGTGCCCTTCGGCCCCTTGACCGTGACTTGGCGGCCGTCGATTGTCACCTCGACGCCGGAAGGGACCTGGACGGGCTGCTTGCCAATGCGCGACATTTTTCCTCCCGTCACCAGACGTAGGCGAGGACTTCCCCGCCGACGCCCTTGTCCTTGGCCTCGCGGTCCGTCAGCAGGCCGGAGGACGTCGAAAGAATCGCGACGCCGAGGCCACCGAGAACCTTGGGCAGATTGGTGGACTTCGCGTAAACGCGCAGGCCCGGCTTCGAAATGCGCCTAAGGCCGGCGAGCGAGCGCTCACGGTTCGATCCGTACTTCAGATTGAGGGTGAGCGTCTTGCCCACCTTCGCCTCCTCGACGCCGAATCCGGCGATGTAGCCTTCCCGCTCGAGGATCTCGGCGATATGCGCCTTGAGCTTCGAGTAAGGCATCGACACCGACTCGTGAAACGCCGAGTTGGCGTTGCGCAGACGCGTCAGCATGTCTGCGATTGGGTCAGTCATTGACATTGGGCGTGTGCCCTTCCCCGTCGCGGTTTCCCTTGCGGACCTGCGACGTAGTGCTTACCAGCTGGACTTCTTGATACCCGGGAGTTCGCCGCGCAGGGCGAGCTCGCGAAGGCAAACCCGGCACAGGCCGAACTTGCGGTACACGGCCTTCGGACGGCCGCATCGGTTGCATCGGGTGTAGGCGCGAACGCCGAACTTCGGCTTCCGGGCTTGCTTTTGCTTGAGCGCAGTCTTCGCCATGCGTCAGGCCTCCTTAAAGGGAAAACCGAGAAGGCGCAGAAGGGAGCGGCCTTCGTCGTTGGTCTTGGCCGTCGTGACGACGGTGATGTCCATGCCGCGAACCCGGTCGATCTTGTCCATGTCGATCTCGTGGAACACGGTCTGTTCGGTCAGGCCGAAGGTGTAGTTGCCGTGGCCGTCGAACTGCTTGGGAGAAAGCCCCCGGAAGTCGCGAATGCGCGGAAGGGCGGTCGACAGCAGACGGTCGAGGAACTCCCACATGCGATCGCCACGCAGGGTCACGAAGCAGCCGATCGCCTGGCCTTCGCGCAGCTTGAACTGGGCGATGGACTTCTTGGCCTTAGTGATCTGCGGCTTTTGACCGGTGATGATCGCCATGTCGGCGACGGCCCCCTCGAGGACCTTGGAATCGCGCGCCGCCTCGCCGACGCCCATGTTCACCACGATCTTTTCGAGCTTGGGAACCTGGTGCGGGTTGGAGTACTTGAACTCCGAGGTCAGAGACGGAACGATGTCTTTGAGGTACTTCGCCTTCAGGCGCGGTGCGTCGCTCACAGCTCAATCTCCTTACCGCCGCGGCGGCCGATGCGCTCGCGCATGATTTTCGTGCGTCCGTCGCGCTCGACTTCGACCTCGCGATGGCCGACGCGAATGGGCTTCTTGTCGGGGCCGACGAGGGCGACCTTGGAAATGTGAATGGGGGCCTCAACGGTTTCGATGCCGCCTGCGGAGCCTCCCCGCTGGTTCTGACTCGCCTTGACGTGCTTCTTGACGCGGTTGATTCCCTCGACGATGACGCGGTCTCCGAGGACCGACAGGACGACGCCCTGCTTGCCCCGGTCGCCCGGCTCGATCGGATCCAGGCCGAGCTCCGCCCGGCGCGCGTTGCGCTCTTCGATCTTCTTCGAGTTCGAGGTCCGCCCGGCGATCACCTGGACGAGATCGCCTTTCTTGATCTTGGCCATCAGATCACCTCCGGTGCCAACGAAACGATTCGCATGAACTTCTTTTCGCGCAGCTCGCGGCCGACGGGGCCGAAGATGCGCGTGCCGCGAGGCTCGCCGTCGTTCTTGAGCAGCACAGCCGCGTTCTCATCGAAGCGGATGTACGAGCCGTCCTGACGGCGGGTTTCTTTTCTCGCACGGACGACGACGGCCTTGACGACGTCGCCCTTCTTGACGTTTCCGCCAGGGATCGCATCCTTGACGGTGGCGACGATCGTGTCGCCAATTCCCGCGTAGCGCCGGCCTGAGCCGCCGAGCACGCGGATGCAGAGGATTTCCTTCGCACCGGTGTTGTCGGCGACGCCGAGCCGCGTCTCCTGCTGGATCATGTGTTATTTCTCCTGTCGTCGCGCCGGTTCTCGCTGTGCGAGCCTTGCCGAACGGATGGGGTTTGGGTGGCCTCGGGGGTCACTTGGCCTTCTCGATGATCTCGACCACGCGGAAGTGCTTGGTCGCGCTCAACGGCCTCGTCTCCATGATGCGAACGAGGTCGCCCACGTGCACCTCGTTGTTTTCGTCGTGCGCCTTGACGCGCCTGGTGTGGGTGATGACCTTGCCGTAGAGCGGGTGCTTCCGGCGGTCCTCGACCTCGACGATGACGGTCTTGTCCATCTTGTCGCTGACGACGTAGCCCCGCTGCACCTTACGGTGGCCGCGGACCGGAGCTTCGCCCTTGTTCTGCTCGCTCACTTCTTACCTCACTTCTCAGCCGCTGGCGCGGTGCGGGTTCCGAGCTCGCGCTCACGCTTGACCGTGTAGATGCGAGCGATGTCGCGACGGACTTCCTTGAGCCGGCCGCTGTCTTCAAGGCGGTGAGTCACCGCGGAGAAGCGCAGATTGAACAGCTCTTCCTTCGCTTCCTTAAGCTTTTCGAGGAGCTCGGCGTCAGTCAGGGCATCGAGCTCTTCGGTTGTGATTCCCTTGGCCATCACTCCCCCTCCTCACGGGTGACAAAACGGGTCTTCATGGGCAGCTTGTGCATTGCGCGAAGCATCGCCTCGCGGGCAAGCTCTTCGGAGACGCCGTCCATTTCGAACATGATGCGGCCGGGCTTGACGTTGGCCACCCACGTTTCCACCGGGCCCTTGCCCGAACCCATTCGCAGGCCGAGGGCCTTTTTGGTCAGAGGGCGGTCCGGGAAGATGTTGATCCAGATCTTGCCGCCGCGCTTGACGTGACGGG
>ERZ773054.1639-NODE-1639-length-12986-cov-21.589359_pt1 | contig 12986 bp, 11 predicted proteins | sample MGYA00580630_ERZ773054 | MGnify/ENA primary metagenome ERZ773054 (study PRJEB29015, sample SAMEA2737994) | human oral metagenome | biome: human oral; feature: human-associated habitat; material: dental | place: China | collected 2115 ... | reverse complement strand
CGCGGACCCAGGCGTAGCGCGGCGAGAAGGGGTACTCGCCCAGCTCCATGAGCACACCGCCGGCGGAGAGCCGCTCGTAGAGCTCATCGAGGTAGGCCCGGGCCTGCTCCTCGCCGCCGAACAGGAGCGGGTCGAAGTTCAGGATGCAGCTGATCGACGGGTTCGGGGCGTACTGGTCGCCGCCGTTGATGAGCGAGAGGCGGAAGCCATGGATGCTGACCGTGGCAGCGAGCCCGGGCGCCTGCTCGACGACGGAGCCCTCGCGGAAGACATCGGCGTAGAACCGGGCCGCTTCGTCGGCGGTGCCGTCGCACCAGATGGCAGGGGTAACGAGCTGATCCATGTGGACACCGTACCGCAACCGCACGTGCGACGGGGTGCCGCTCCCTTCCAGCCAGGAGCGGCACCCCGACAAGGTGACAGAAGCGAGGGATCGGTGGGTCAGTGCCTGATGATGGCGCCGGTCATGAGATGACCCTGCGCCGGTAGTGGAGCACTGCTGCGCCGGTGAGCATCCCGATGACCGCCAGGGTCGTCAGCCTGCCCGCTCGGGGTCCCGTATTGGACAAGGACCTGCGTGAGGCGGTGGTGGTCGGAGCGGCAGTGGGCGCTTTGGTGGGCTCGGGGACAACAGCCGGTGTAGGTGCCGAGCCGCTACTTGGATCTGGGGTGGGTTGAACGCTTCGAGTCGGTGCCGACTGCGGCGAGAGCGAGCACGTGCCCGTCGGGGTCGAGGGCGTATCCGACCGACTCGCCCCACGGTCGGTTGTCCATCGGAGCGAGAACCCGGCCGCCGGCCGGCTCGACACGCTCCAGGACGGCGGCGGCGTCGCGGCGACGCAGGTAGAGCTCGCACCGCTGGCCGGCGCCGGGAGTGAGGCCCGGGATCAGTGCCGTGATGTCGCGTTCGAGCATGAGTCCCAGTGTGAGGTCCCCGAGGTCGAACTCGGTCATGCCGGGTACATCCAGGGCGGGGGAGGCTCCAAGCACTCGTCGGTAGAAAGATGTGGCGCGGTCCTGGTCCTTCACATACAGAATGACCTCGGTGGGGTGCATACGGGAACCGTAGCGCAATGTGTGTCGCGGCCTCTCGTCGAGAGCGGCATCGGGTCTTCTAGAACCACCTGCTTGGGATTGGGTCTGGGAGCCTGCTTGGGGTTGGGAGAGGGATGATATTCGGGGTGCCGCTTGTTGGTGGAGGGGAGGGCGTCGGCGTTGTTCTCTGTTCTCTGGAGAGCGCCGGCGGGATCGCTCAGAATTGCTCAGAATCGGCGGTACGGTGATGGTCGATGATCTTTGGTCAGGATGCGATGATCGTTGATCAGGATCTCGTACAGCTCCACCATCTTCTTCGTCATTGTTGTCGAATCGAACTCTTGAGCGACCTCGAGAGATCCCCGGGACAGATTTTCTAACCTATGAGGGTCTGAGAACAGTTCATTGAAAGTCCGTGCCAGGCTCGGCCCGTCGATGCCGTCGGTCAATATTGAATTGCGTTCGGTCAGGCCTTCCGTCATCTGCTCGTCGCAGTACACGATCGGCAGACCGCTCGATGCCGCTTCGAGGAAGGTCATCGGCTGATTGTCGAAATGATAAGAGGCGAGTGAGAACACGTCTGCCTGCTTAAGCAGGGCGGCGACCTTGTCGCTCGGCTGCATGCCGGTGAATATGACTCTTCGAGTGACGTCGAGCTCTTCGGCGCGCATGCGCAGCTCCTGCTCGTAAGGACCCCCACCGGTCAGGACGAGTTTGATGCTCTCGTCGGGAATGTGCGGCATCGCCTCAATGAGGGCCTTCTGCCGCTTCTCCGGGCTCATTCGCGCCACCGAAATGATGAACTTCTCTCCCGGATTCTTCTTGATGGGGGAGTCGTTTGGGTCGGCGTCGCGATATCGTTTCGTGTTAATTCCATTCGGATGCACGTAGCACGGCACCGTCAGCCCGCCTTCATCTATCAGTATCCTCGCCAGGTGATTCGACGGCGATATGCAGGCGTCGCACTTGTTCGCGAAGGCGGCGGTCAGCCGCCATCCCTGATGCGAGAAGGTGTCCTTGATCGCATCCTTGCTCATGGTGCGCAGCTGCTCGCGGGACGGCGTCGACAAGATGGGTCTGGTGCGCAGTGCGATGGGGAGTGCCGCCGTCAGAGCGATAATGCCGGCCGTCACCATGAGAGGGTAGTCGTCGATCAATTCTGTGTACAACGTGTGCACGGTGGTGACATGAGGGATGTTCTGGCGTTTTGCCACGCTATGCGCGAGGACCCCCACGTAGAACTGCATCTGACTATGGACGATGTCGAACTCGTATTTATCGAGTCTTCGTGCCAGACCGGGATAGATGACGCCGGTCTCCCGTTTGTCGAAAACGTAATTCTTCGCTGAAGGGACGCGAATTATGTGGTCGTCATCGTCTTCGTACGCTTTGCTTCTTGGTGCTATTACATAGACTTCATGTCCAAGAGCCTCCAGGGCTTCTTTTAGATTCGTTGTCGAGGTTGCCACGCCGTGCACTGACGGCAGATAATCGTCAATAAATATGCCAATCCGCACATCTCAGTGTATCACGGCTTCATATAGTGGGCTCGGCCGATGTTCAGTGAGGTTCGACCGGTCGTCTCGCCGAGATCGGTCCACTTCCGCCTCGAGATCGGTCGTACTCCGCTTCGAGATCGGTCGTACTCCGCTTTGAGATCGGTCCACTTCCGGCTCGAGATCGGTTCGTTTTCGTCCCGGGTTTGGCCTGCGATGATCTGGTTGGGGTGTCGTGGCGCACTTCTTGGCGGATGTCGTTCGGAACCGTCGAACTTCGGATGAGCGAGGCTGTTGGCATGTATGACGACTGCATTGGTTGAATGCTGGAAGGCTGTGAAGTCGGCGCATTCTCCCGACGCTTTTCTTACCGGTTCTCATGCTCGGCGTTGAAGCTCGAGTGCGAGTCCGGTCGCGGTCCTGCGCGCTTCGGCTCGACTGTGTTGCGGGGTGGAGGTGGTGGTCGCTTGTTCGGGGCTCGGTGGTGGGCGGTGACCGATCTCGATGCGGAAGTGGACCGATCTCGGTGCGGAACTCGACCGATCTCGAGCCGGAACTCGACCGATCTCGGCGGGCCAGGGAGGAGCATATTGCGCATGATGTACATGTGCGATATAAACAGTGGGTGCACATCGTTCTCTCCCGGACATCCGGAACCCCCATGTACGAGCAGATCGTCGCTCAGATCCAGCAGGCCATCTGGTCCGGCGACCTGCCCGCGGGGACGCCGCTGCCCTCGCTGCGCCGACTGGCGAGAGACCTCGAGGTCTCCCTGATCACGACCACCCGCGCATACAACGACCTTGCCACGGCCGGCCTCATCGCCAATCAGGCCGGCCGCGGCAGCTTCGTCCTGCCTCAGGACGAGGGTGAGACTCGCCGGCGCCTCCTCGCCAGGCTGGACGCTCAGCTCGATGACGCTGTCGCCACCGCCAGGCTGGCCGGCATCGACCTGTCCGAATTCCACGAAAGGAGCGGTCAACGATGGACCGCAACGAACAAGAAGTGAGCGACCCGGCGTCTGCGGGCACCGACGCCCGTTCTGCGCCCGGGGCCGCGGTCCGCCTCGACGCCGTCGTGCGCAAACAGGGGGCCTTCACCCTCGGCCCCCTCGACATGGCCGTTCCGAGCGGTCTGGTCACCGGCTTCGTCGGACCCAACGGCGCGGGCAAGACCACCGCCATCAAGGCCATGCTCGGCATGGTCGACGTCGAGTCCGGCTCGATCAGGGTCCTCGGCGCCGCACCCGGTGCCCGCCACGACCGTATCGGCGTCGTCATGGATGCCGTGGCCCTGCCCCCGGAGTGGACGGCCACCGCGGCCGCCCGCAACCTGGGGCGCTTCTACCCCGACTGGGACCAGATCCTCTTCAAGGATCTTCTGCGCCGACTGGACGTGCCGTCCGGAGTCAGGGTCAAGGACCTGTCGCGGGGCCAGAGCGTCAAGCTTCAGCTCGCCCTGGCGCTCGCCCACCGCCCCGAACTCCTCATTCTCGACGAGCCCACCTCGGGCCTGGACCCCGTCGCGCGTCTGGAGGTCCTCGACGTCTTCCGCGACTTCCTCATCGAGGAGGGGCGGACGATCCTCTTCTCCACCCACATCACCTCGGATCTGGAGCGAATCGCGGACCATCTTCACATTATCGGGGGCGGCCGCACCTGCTTCGAGGGGCCCATGACCGACCTCGCCGAGCAGTGGGCCATGGCCCGCGGCCCCGTCTCCGCCCTGACACCCGAGGCTGAAGCGGCTCTGGTCGGGGCCCGGCGCGGCTCGGCGGGCACCTTCTCGGGACTCATCAGGGTCTCGGACACCGCCGCGTTCGGGCCCGACGTCCTGATCGAGGCCCCATCCACCGACGAGGCCGTCGCAGCCATGACTCGCGACTCGCGATCCGACAGCCTCCGCCCTCAATCCAGTCCCGCCGCCTCGGCGGCCCCAGCCCAGGAGCACTGATATGCGCGCCATGCATACCATGCACACCACCTCGACCCTGCTGCGCGTGGAACTGTCCGCCCACGCCGCCACGCTGCGCACCTTCGCGATCGTTGTGGCAGTGTTCGCCGCGGCGAACCTCGTCATGCACGGGGCGACGCCGACCATCGTCGTGTGCATTCTGACGGTGGCCTTCCTGCCGAGCATCCTCTTCGCACAGGACGAGCGCGCTCACCTGGACATCATGTATGCGGTCCTGCCTGTCTCGCGGACGAGGCTCGTGGTCGGCCGCTATCTGTTCATCGCCATCAGCGCCGTCTTCATGACCCTGGCTGGTGTTGCTGCTGCGCAGATCGATGAACTCGTGCACGGCCCCGAGCCCAGTCCCGTTCCGCTGTCCATGCTGGCGGTCGCGGGTATGGCTCTGGTGGTCGTGGGGGCTATCGCCGCGGTTCAGCTTCCCCTCTTCTTCGCCCTCGGCCACGCGCGCACGGGCATGTACGCCTATGGCACGACCATGCTTCTCATGCTCGGCGGGATGGTGCTGGTCGATCACGTCCCCGACCTGTCGCTCGCGATCGTGCGGTGGGCGAGCCTGCCGTGGAGCGGGCCGGTTGGGGCGGGGATCGCGGCGGTGCTGCTCATCATCTCCGCCGCGTGCTCGGTGCGCCTCTACCGGAGACGGAGCCTATGAGGAAGACGGCGACGCCGGCCCGCCGACTCTCTCGCATCAGCGCCGCCCATCTCGGTGCGGAGTGGGACCGATTTCGATGCGGAAGTGAACCGATCTGGGTGCGGAGTGGGACCGATTTCGATGCGGAAGTGGACCGATCTGGGTGCGGAGTGCGACCGATTTCGAGGCGGAAGTGGACCGATCTGGGTGCGGAGTGCGACCGATTTCGATGCGGAAGTGGACCGATCTGGGTGCGGGTTACGACCGATCTCGCGGGGTGCGGGGTGCGACGGGCGTGATGCCCGCATAGGAGGAGGCCGCCCCGGCGGCGAGGACCGCCGTCGAGCCCGCGCGCATGCCCTCATTCACCGCATCCGGGAAGTCGTGGCCCGCGGCGAGCGCCGCCGCGAGCGCGCCGACCGCGGCGTCTCCGGCTCCCGTCGTGTCGACGACCGGTCCCAGGTCGATCGCCGGGACGTGCACCGCGCCCTCGTCCGAGGCCCGCGCGGCGCCGTTCCCGCCGAGCGTCACGAGCACGCAGGGGATGCCCCGCTCGTGCAGCGCCACCGCCGCGGAGACGGCCTCCTCGGCCGTCTCGGGCGCCGGAGCCCCCAGGACGAGCCCGCACTCGCTCTCATTGACGACCAGGACGTCCACGCTCGCCAGCGTCTCCGCCGGGATCGGGTAGACGGGGGCCAGGTTGAGGACCACCCTCGCCCCGGCCGCATGCGTCCAGGCGATGACGGCCTCGTTGACGGCCGGGGGGATCTCGCCCTGCAGGACGACGACGTCGTCGGGTGCGAGCTCGACCTCCGCGGCCGCCTGCTCCCCGGCGACGCGGCCGTTGGCCCCGGCGTCGAGGATGATCGTGTTCTCCCCGGCCGCGCTCACGGTGATGAAGGCGATTCCGCTGGTGATCTCCTCGTCCGTGCGCAGGGCGGAGACGTCCACGCCGTGCTCGCGCAGCTCCTCGCGCAGGGCGATGCCCGACGCGTCGCCGCCGACGCGGCCGACGAACAATGTGGTGGCCCCTCCGTGGGCGGCCGCCGCGGCCTGGTTGGCCCCCTTGCCGCCCAGGCGGTAGGTGGTGGAGGTGCCCGAGAGGGTCTCGCCCGGCTGGGGGAAGCGGTCGACCGTGACCGTGATGTCCTGGTTGATGGAACCGACGACGATGACGCGTCCCATGATGAGCTCCTTTGCTTCGGTGGTGTGGGTCGTGACAGGGTGGATCGTAGCGGGGGAACCGGTTGGGGGTCAGGATGCGGGCTCGGGGCCGAAGCTCGGCAGAACGCCCTTGGTCAGGAGGTAGCACCCGTAGGGGCGCGTCTCCTGAGTGTGGACGACGATCGTGGCGGCCTTCGCCCTCTCGTAGAAGTCGAAACGGCCCAGGGGCGCCCCGCAGATCGCGCGCCCCTCCGTGCGCGAGGCCGTGTCGAGGACGTCGCGGGTCACCTCGCGCATGTCCTCGCCGGCGGCCCCCGTCATGTACTGAACGGGCGCCTCGACGAAGGTGTCGAGGGGCATGAGCTCGACGATGAGCCGTACCGCCTCGGGGGCGTCGAGCGACGGCATGGGCACGACCGGGCGCCCCGTGGCGTAGGCGGGGTAGTTCGAGTCGACGACGGCGATCGTGTCGCCGTGCCCCATGCGGGCCAGGGCGGTGAGGAGCTCCGGCGTCATGAGCGGATTGATTCCCTTGAGCATGCGTGCGTCCTTGTCTGCGGCCTGTGTCTGTTGTCTGTCGTCCCTGGCCCGGTTGCGCCGACCGGCCGGGGTATCGGGGTCCTGCGGCTGAGACCCGGTCGCCGCTGCGTGTCCCGTCTTTCGTCGTTGAGGCGGGTCTGCGCGGGTGAACGGGCCCGTCCGGTGAGGGGCGAACGTGGCTGGAAACGTTTCCATCGACAATGGAGAAGGGTGGCACGTCCGAGGTTCGCGGTCAAGGGAGGGTGCGGTGTTGAGGGGGTGGGGCCGTGGTCGGTCCGGGAGGCCGAGGGAGCCCGAGGTCGAGTGGGGCGCGTGGTTGTTCCCGGATGCGGGGAGACTGCCGGCGGCCTTGTGCGGCAGGCGCGCGGGATGCGCCGGGTCTCGATACTGATGATCCTCATGCCGCTGTCGGTCGTGGTGACTTGATTTCCGAGGTGCTTCAGCCAGAGTAGCTGAATTCTCTCAGGAATAGGCGGTCCCGTGCAATGCTCGCGATTTGCTGCCGAAGCACTCTGAGCCACTCTATGAAAATAAGCCTCCTGAGCTTCTCGCGGAAACGGTCGGATCCTATGGGCTCTCCCCGTGGAGGGATGGGTAGTACACGGGGAGCGTCCCTTGATGGCACCATCACGTTGTGATTACACTCCGTTTCTGAACACGTTCTCACCAAGGAGTTCCTATGGCCTCGGCATTCTTCCGTTCGCTCCGCATTTCCTCGACGGCGCCATCTCGTCGGTCTTTTGTGGGCCTGTCGCTTTTGGCGGGTGTCGGGGTGCCGGTGCTGGCCGGGTGCGACGTGCTTTCCGGGATGTCGAAGGGCGGGGACGTCTCGGCGCCGTCGGATTCGGCGTCGGCGGGCTCCTCGTCCGCGGTGAGCGGGTCCGCATCCGCCAGCGGGGGAGTCGGGGTCGGCAGCACCGACTGGCAGGAGCTCGATGCTCACATCATGGGCCACAACGTGGCGGTGCGGGTCTCTCCCGTCATCCGCAAGAACGAGACCACCTCGATCATGGCCCTGGAGCTGACCCGAGCCGAGGACGACGCCTCCATCGACGATGTCAACGCCAACTCCTACAGCGACAACGGCAACAAGCTCGGCATCTCGCACTACCTCGGGGCCCCATCCATCTTTCGTCCCGGCGCCGGCGCCGACCTGGTCAAGCTTCTCGACCTGGAGGGCGGGCGCGTGTGGAGCGCCACCGACGGCGGCGGCGGATTCCTCGACACGACCCCCGGTGAGAAAGTCACCTCCTATCTGTCCTTCGGCAAGGTCGATACCGACCAGGTGATTGTCCTCGTCCCGATGGCCGGCTTCACCACCGTCTCGGTGCTGGAGGCCGACGCCGCCAAGAAAGCCGGCATCGACCTGAGCACCGCCAGCAGCGAAGTCGATAAGTTCCCGGGCGCCGCCACCGAGCTCGCCGGGCCCGTGGCCATCGAGCGCTACACCAGGGCCCTGGACGACTCCACCAGCACCCAGGCCGGTGGCGATGACGTCACCGTCACCCTGGCCAGCGATGTCACCTTCGCCTCCGACTCCGCCGACCTGGCCCCGGGTGCCGAGGCCCAGCTCCAGACCGTGTCCGGCCAACTCGCCCAGTACCCCGACGGCGGGACGCTGACCATCGTCGGCCACACCGACGACATCCAGGACGACGCCTACAACCAGACCCTGTCCGAGAAACGCGCCAACGCCGTCAAGACCAGGCTCGAGCAACTCACCAAACTCGACAAATGGAAGACCAGCGTATCGGGCAAGGGCGAGTCCGAGCCCAAGATCAAGGACACCACCGACCAGGCCCGCGCCGCCAACCGACGCGTCGAGATCACCCTGACCCCCACCGGCGGCACCACCACCAAGAACACCCCCACCCCTAACAGCAGCGGTGGCAAGCTGCCCGACCCCCAGGGCTCCGTCGCCAAGGGCCCTGAAGGTGTCACCCTCACCGCCACGGGCGGCTCCAACACCAGTGGGGAGGTCACCATCACCCTGGACCACGTCACCCGCTCCGGAAGCTTCCTTCTGGGCACCGTCACCTGCACCGTCAAGGACGGCTCCAACGACGTACCACTGCACCCTCTGCTCGAGGATCCCGAGACCCCCTTGAGCAACCAGCGCTCCGAATCTGGCGCCCTGTCAACCCTCCTCGCCAGCGACGGCCTGACCCTCCTCAGCAACGGCGAGCGCATCTTCCCCGCCGACTACCTCGACGCCGACGTCGACCACCACCTGCCCCTGACCGAGCTACGCCTCTTGGACCACCTCAAGGCCGGCACCACCACCGTCTGCGTTGTCTGGCCCGACCCCGGCGGCGACACCATCACCCTTGACCATGCCAAAGGCAAGTACTCCATCCCAGGCAACTCCTACCGCCTCACTGATATCCCCGTCAAGAACAGCTGAAAGGACCCAGCCTGATGCGACGTCGTGTGTTTCTGTCCGGTGCGATCCTGACCGGTGTGGGCTTACCGCTGCTGGCCGGCTGCAAGGTGCCCTGGCAGTCGAAGGGTCAGGCCGGTTCCGCCTCGGCATCGGCGTCGGCGGGCGGGTCAGCGGCTGTGCCTGCGGCGTCGGCAGCGCCGCGGGGCTGGCAGGAGCTCGATGCTCACGTCATGGGTCATCACCTGGGGTTTCAGGTCTCTCCGCTGGTGCGCCGCGACGAGAAGACCACCGTGCTCGCCCTGAAGCTGACGCGGGCCAAGGACGACGCCTCCGTCAAGGAGGCCTCAGACGCCTTCCCCAACAGCGGCAAGAACGTCTTCGAGGCGTCTAGCCCTCTGTCACGTCCCGGCCTGGGGAAGACCTTCGACTGGGGCGCCAACGGGGTGCGCCTGCTGGACCTGCCCACCAACCGGGCCTGGGTAGCCACCGACAGCATCGAGAACAAGGTCGAGGACAACTACAACGACCTCTCCCTCAAGCCGGGTGAGTCCACCAGCTGCTTCGTCCTCTTCGGGCCCGTGGACGCCAAGCAGGTCACCGTCTTCGTCCCCCAGGCCGGCTTCGTCACCGTCAACGTCCTCGACAGCAGTGCCGCAGCAGCCTCCGGCATCGACTTCAAGGCCATGGACAAGGCCTTCAAGAATGTCGACAACCTTAACTACAACAAATACAAGACCGCACCCAACCCAGCCCTGGCCTCCCCAGTAGCCATTGAGCGCTACACCAAGGCCCTGGACGACTCCACCAGCACCCACGCCGGCAGCAAGGACATCACCGTCACCCTCGCATCAGATGTCACCTTCGCCTCCGACTCCGCCGACCTGGCCTCAGGAGCCGAGGCCCAGCTCAACACCGTCGCCTCCCAGCTCAAACAGCATCCCGACGGCGGGACGCTGACCATCGTCGGGCACACCGACGACGTCCAGGACGACGCCTACAACCAGACCCTGTCCGAGAAACGAGCCAACGCCGTCAAGACCCGCCTCGAACAGCTCACCAGCCTCGACAAGTGGAAGACATCCGTCTCAGGCAAGGGCGAGAGCCAGCCCAAGATCAAGGACACCACCGACCAGGCCCGAGCCGCCAACCGACGCGTCGAGATCACCCTGACCCCCACCGGCGGCACCACCGCACAGAAAGCAGCCCCGTCCACCGGAACCCTGCCCAAGGCCAAGGGCCCCGTCGCCAAGGGACCCGACGGAGTGACAGTTACCGTCGACGGCAGCAAGGATCAGGTCACCATCACCCTCGACCACGTCATCCGCACCGGCGGATACCTCCTCGGACAGGTTCAGACCACCACCAGAGCCACGAAGAACTCCATCCACAACTTCGACCAGTGGCTCGAAGACAAGGAGATGTACCACCTCAACTCTCGAGGAGAGGACGCGAGTGCCGGGATTACCGAGTTCGCCGCCGACGGGCTGACTCTTCTGGCCGGGAACGAGCGCATCTACCCCGCCGACTACCTCGACGCGGAGTTCAAGGCCCATGTCCCCCTCACCGAGCTCGGGCTCATCCCCTCCATCAAGGCCGGCACCACCACCGTCTGCGTCGTCTGGCCCGACCCCGGCGGCGACACCATCACCCTCGACCACGCAGCACCCACCAAACACATCACCGACCTCGCCTTCCGCCTCACCGACATCCCCATCAAAAACACCTGAAAGGAACCACCGTGATGCGACGCATGACTCTATGCGACACAATCGCATTTCTCAGACGAGCGCTGGCATCACAGCGTGGAAGCATTCTTCCGTATCTTAGCGTTGCCGTCGGCATTGTCGCCCTGATCGCGTTAACCCTGATGACAGGTTTAGGTGATGTCATTCTGCATCGTCGTGACGCGAGCAACGCCGCGGATGCTGCAGCTTTGGCGGCAGCAGAAACATGGGGGCATTCGATTGAATCGACATATGGAAACGCTGCGAAGTCTCGCAATGAGCACGACTTCTGGGGAAGCGTCGGGAAAGGGCTCGGTTCATTTGCTGGTCCGACGACCAAGCGGGCCGCCGAGCACTATGCGAAGCTCAATGGCGCCACAGTGACATCCTATTCGGTGAACGAAACACGAGGTACTGTGACAGTTTCAGTCCGTACGGATTCGACGATCACCGACACCGACGAAAAAATGACTGCCACGTCAACTGCTCAAGTTGTCTTCGATAGCGGCGCATGCCTCACGGGAGGGAAGGTGGGGGTCGAAATGAACGGGAAGTGCATGACACAACCCGCCTCACACCAATCTACTCCACGTAAGTCCCCTTCTCCTTCGGCGACCCCTCAGGCAACTCCAACAGCAACACCGTTCAAGCCGCCCACAGAAATGCGTGGATCCGCAAGGATATCAGCCCGACTGGTTTAGCATTGAGGACATGTGGCTCTAATGAACACACAAGCAAACACTAGTCCGCACCAATTGGGCTGATATAGTTCGCAGACTCTAGGCTCCGAACTCATCCTGTTGACTGACACTACTGCTTAGGCCAGCAAATTCGCATAGGAGAAGATCGTGACGGAAAGTAAAATGAACTACGAAGCAAGTATCACACATTTCTGGTCACTCAAAGCGCTGATTGTTTCGTTCCTACTTCAGCTTCTGTCGCGCTTTGTTTTGATCCTCATCGTTGTGATCACTCCCCCACTTGCAACCGCCGCACTAAACACTGCTGATTCCATATTCAGTCTCGCGACGTGCTTAAATGCGGTTACGGTTTTCATTGTCGCGTCGGTCGTTTCGTGGCTATTCAGGTTTAAGCTCCCCACCATTAAGCAACAGATCGTTCACGCAGTGATTCCAACGGTGATAGTCGGACTACTGTCTACCGGAGTGTACCTCTCTTGGCAGGCCGCCGTAATCATATCCTGTCGTCTACTCCTTTGGGTGATCACGTCGATCGCCGGAAGCTCCTTAATTGCCGCAAGAATTAAACACCAAGCGACTGACTATTAGGAACTCAGTAGCAAATCTGTCCACAGCTATTTTATCATTGCAGATTGGATAATTGTTTTGAAAGCGATAAATCAACCAAGGTCTCATCAGGAACGAGGATCCGCTATAGTTAGCTATGCTGGCATCCTATGGATAATCGTCATGATTATTCTGTGCATTCTGCTCGTAGTGGGATACTCGGGAAAATCATTTGGGAGTACATTAGTTTGCAAAATCGCCTCTGCAATTTCTCAGATTGGTGGAGGTCATCCCACATCCTGTGCAAGCTCTTCTGCATCTTCCTCAGCAAAGAACCCACAAGAACCCACAAAAGCATGCACGAACAATGAGACATCCCATCAAGTATCAGCAAATGCTGGTGTTGGCAAAATTACCGTCGAAGATAATGGGGCTATAGTCATCGAAGAAATGTCTGATGGAACATATCGAGTAACCGACAAAAGCGGCGGCGCAGCAAAATTCGGCCCAGGAGCCACCGGAGGTCTCGAAGTGAATACTGGAGAAAAAAAATACGGCAGTTACTATGATGCTGGCGCTAATGTAGGTATCGCCACCGAAAGTGGCTACACTTACGTTGTTGATACCGAAAAAGAGAAGAACGATCTCGTTAGCTATCTTACTCGAACGAAAACAGTGGATGCTGCTGGTACCGGAGTGGATATGTCCACCAACTACGCCAATATGAGCGAACAGGTGGTGCGCACCGATCCGATGTTGGACGAGTCGGTAAGGTTTCCGATTTCATCAATG
>ERZ773054.1636-NODE-1636-length-13005-cov-2.751892_pt1 | contig 13005 bp, 10 predicted proteins | sample MGYA00580630_ERZ773054 | MGnify/ENA primary metagenome ERZ773054 (study PRJEB29015, sample SAMEA2737994) | human oral metagenome | biome: human oral; feature: human-associated habitat; material: dental | place: China | collected 2115 ... | reverse complement strand
TAGTCAATCTTCTCATCCGTCAGCCCCGGATAGACCCCAAGCCAGAACGTATCGTTCATAATGCGGTCAGTCGTTGCAAGGCCACCCACGATACGATAGCCCTCGCCCGATGCACGCATCTCATCAAAGCAGGGATGCTTCGTCAGGTTGCCTGCAAAGAGCATGCGCGTCTGGATGCCCTTCGATTCAATATAGCGTACAATCTTCGTGCGGTCGATCCCTTCGCGGCAGGTCAGGAGGAAGCCGAACCAGCTCGGATCAGCGTTTACTGTCGCCTCCGGGAGAATGAAGGCATCCTCCATATCCGCAATCGCCGCACGAAGGCGCGTGAAGTTATGGCGACGACACTCGACGAAGGACGGCAGTTTCTTCAACTGTGCGACACCAACGGCAGCCTGCATATCCGTCACTTTGAGGTTGTAGCCGAAATGCGAGTAAACATATTTATGGTCATAGCCATGCGGGAGCTCCCCATCCTGCCGGTCGAAGCGGTGACCGCAGAGATTGTCCTGCCCCGAGGCACAGATGCAGTCACGCCCCCAGTCGCGCAGAGAACGCACAATACGGTGCAGTAGGGGATCATTTGTATAGACGGCACCGCCCTCGCCCATTGTCATGTGGTGCGGCGGGTAGAAGCTCGACGTACCGATATCGCCAATCGTGCCCGTATAGCGCACCTCGCCGTTCATCGTATACTGCGAGCCGAGCGCATCGCAGTTGTCCTCGATGAGCCACAGGTTATGCTTGTCACAAAACGCTTTGACCGCCGCGAGATCGAACGGATTGCCGAGCGTATGCGCGATCATGACCGCCTTCGTCCGCTCTGAGCGTGCCCCATCGAGGAGGGCGGCGTCCACATTATATGTCGGCAGACTCACATCCACAAAGACAGGAACGGCTCCATACTGGATCATTGGCGCGACCGTCGTCGGAAAGCCCGCCGCAACCGTGATAACCTCATCTCCACGCCCAATGGCACGCTCGCCGAGAAGAGGTGAAGTGAGCGCCATAAACGCGAGGAGATTTGCCGAGGAGCCCGAATTGACGAGGGAGCAGTGTTTTAACCCAAGATATGCAGCAAGTCCATGCTCAAACTCATTCGTATAGTGTCCCGCTGTCAGCCAAAATTCAAGCGCACTTGAGACGAGGTTCTCCATCTCCTCATGGTCGTAAACCCGTGCCGCATAGGGCAGACGATCTCCCGGCTCAAAGCCCTCCTTCGACGCATGATATTTTTCACAATACTCCCGCACCAGCGCAAGAATTTCACCACGCATCTCCTGTTCACTCATCTCTTACTCTCCCTAAAATCACACAAAAACTCTATGCAAAGAACGTATCGATCTGCTCCTCCGTCACCGCACGCATATCTGCACCGCTCTCCCACGCCTTTGCCCACGCAACAGTCTGATCCACAGCATCCCGGATGTGCCAACGCGGTTTCCATCCAAGCTCTGTTTTGATCTTCGAGCAGTCAAGCTTCAGGAAATGTGCCTCGTGCGGACCATCATCCGCGTGCGTCTGCCAACGCACGCCGTCTCCCCACGCCTGACAGAAGAGATCGGCGAGCGCGCCCGTCGTCACACAGTCCGCATCGTCAGGTCCCACATTCCATGCGTCGACAAGCGATGCATCCGCCGCCTGCCGTGCTGCAAGCATCATATAGACCGAGAGCGGTTCGAGGACATGCTGATAGGGGCGTGTCGAGTGCGGATTTCGGATATCAATCACCTGCCCACACGTTGCAGCACGGATGCAGTCCGGAATGATGCGGTCGGGCGCAAAGTCCCCGCCGCCGATCACGTTGCCCGCACGCGCCGTCGAAAGGCGCACGCCGCCATCTGCGAAAAAACTCTGCCGATAGCTGTAAACGGCAAGCTCAGCGCAGCTCTTGCTCGCCGAATACGGGTCATAACCCATCAGCGGCTCGTTCTCGCGATAGCCCCACACCCACTCCTTGTTCTCATACACCTTGTCCGTCGTCACCACGAGCACGGAGTGTACCGTATCCGACATACGAACACATTCAAGCAAATGCACTGTGCCCATCACATTCGCCGCAAACGTGTCAACGGGCCGACGATAACTCTCGCGCACAATCGGCTGTGCGGCAAGGTGGAGCACAATCTCAGGGCGTGCCTCCGTAAATGCACGGGAGAGCGCCGCATAGTCGCGCACATCGCCGCGCAAATCGTTTATTTCCTTTAAGATGCCAAGCCGCCGAAGTGCCTCTGAACCGCCCGTCGTCGGCGCGTCCAGAGCATACCCTGTCACCTCCGCCCCTGCCCTGAGGAGCAGGAGGGAGAGCCACATCCCCTTAAAGCCCGTATGCCCTGTAAGAAGTACGCGCTTACCCTTGTAGAAACCCGATACATTCATCTTTGGATTATCCCTCACAATAGGTTCTCCGCACGCCATCCGCAAAATCTATCTGCGCACGCCAGCCCGTATCCACATGAATTTTTTCAACGGAAGGGCGCATGGAGGAGGGCGGGCGCTCGGATGTGCCGTAGGCGATCGTTCCGTCAGGCGCCAGAATCATCCGCATTTCCTCGGCAAAGCTGCGCAGGGGACGCACATCACCGTGCGCGATGTTGTAAACCTCGCCTGTTCCTCCACGTACAAGCAGCGCTGTCATCGCCGCTGCCGCATCCTCTGCATAGAGATAGTCCCAGAGCTGCGTGCCCGCCGTCATCTGCGGTGTTTCCCCGCTGTAGAGTGTGCGTGCAAGATAGGAGAGCAATGTTGTCTCCGGCTCATATTTCCCATATACGCTGAACACGCGCCCCCAGAGCCAGTCAATGCCAAGCTGCTGTGCGCGCAGTCGCGTGAGGTGGAGCGCCGCAACCTTTGCCGCGCCGTAGGGTGTCGCGGGCTGCACCGCCATCACCTCATCCATCATCTCATTTGTCGCGCCGTACTCCGCCTGAGAACCAATACCCAGGAATCGATGGCATCCGATCACACCCAATGTCTCCATAAAATCCAACGTGGCAGAAAGGCTTGCACGCTGTGCAGCAAAGTCCGTGCGGCGCGGATCCCATGCCAGATGCACAGCATAATCGCACGGCTCTGTGATGTGCTTCGGCAGACGCGCTATCTCCTCCATCGCAAGCGGAACGATATGCAGATGTGGATGCGAAAAAAGCCGCACATTGCTTGGTGAATGCGGGCGCACCACTGCTTCGACAAAGAAATCATGTGCAAGCAGAAAATTGACGAGGTTCCATCCCAGAAACCCCGCCGCTCCCGTGACAATCACACGCTCCATCATGCCCTCCGCACACTGTCATGTTCGAGGACGGCGCGCACAACATGCGGGTACTGCACCTCAAGCATGCGCACGATCTCCGATGAATAACTCCCCGCGATAACGAGCACCGCACCGATCTGTCCCTCTGCAAGGACAGACGGGGCTACGATGGGGATATGTGTTGCGGGCGTGAGTTTATTCTGCTTAAAATCTGCCGAGTCAAGCACCACATCGATACGTCCCGCCATTCTGAGCAGCGAGAGATCGGCAAGAGCTTGATGTCCCGCTCCCCAGACCGCCGTTCTGATGCCGCGCGCTTCCATCTCGGAGAGAAACGCGTCCACACTCCTTTGCACCTTTTCCTGTTGGGCGAGGAATCCGCTGACATCCGGTTTCTGCCGTTTCCGCACCTCGGCAGAGAGCACATAGCCGTGCCAGACGGAAGTGCACGAAAGCACTTCGAATCCGCTGTGTTCAAGCGTCCGACGCAGCGTATCCTCGGTGAAGTAGAGCAGATGATCCTGAATGAACTCGGAGTAAAGCTGCTCACGCAATATCATATCGACATCCGGAACCTCGACAATGCCCACAGCATCCTCTGCCAGATTGTGTGCGATTCTGCGCAGATATGTGCACGGATCCGGATTGTGCTCGAGAAAACTCAGGATATAAAACGCATCGTAGGGTGCACCCTCAATCTCCTCCGAACCATCCTCAAGGAACTGACGGCGTACGCGCAGTCCCTCCGCCTCAGCTTGCCGCACGAGTTTCGGCGAATACTCGATGCCCTGCACATCTGCGCCTGCCTCCTCCATCATGGAGAGGAATTCACCGCCGCCGCAGCCAATTTCGATGATGCGTTTCCCAAGCAGCTGATGGCGATCAATCCAGTCGTGAAACTGCTGCACCCGAAATGCACGCATCTCGGGTGAAACGCGCGTCGCTCGAATCACCTCACGATAGTAGGGAACCGGTTCTCCGTCGAGCTGCATCATGCCACAATACGGGCACACAAAAAGGCGCAGATCCACGCCCCGCTCCGTATCCGCTTCCGACGGAGCGGGGAAGAACTGTGCCGACTTCGGCATATTATGATATTCAAGCAGGGGCGCTCCAACAATCTCCTGCGCACAGACACGACAATGCACGGCTGTGTCCTCCTATCGCTCATCAAACAACGGCATAACAAACAGTCTCGCAAAATACTGGCGTATGATGACGTAGATACAGGCGATATTCTGGCACAAGCGAATGGATATAGAGTGGAATCTCAAAAAGATCGGAAAGCGAATGATAGACACAGATGGCAAGATCGGGACGGCGGCAGCGGATCATCTCCTCTGCTCCACGCAATGCCCCCATCTCTGCGCCCTCAATATCCATCTTAATAAAACTTACCGCCTCCCCCTTCAGATGATCGTCCATGCGTACGATTTCGCCAGGGATCCCTGTGGATGAGACAGATGAAGCCGAAACAACATCGTCATAATAAATCTGTTCATTCCGCTCACCTACGCCACAGTTATATGCAACGAGTTCCGCTCCTCCATGCACTTTTTTCATGTTGTCCAATAACATGTCATAGTTTTTACGATTGAGTTCATAGGCGATGTATTTACGGAACGGAAGCCCACGTCGCAGGAAATCCTCTAATGTATCCCCTATATAAGCACCGCAGTCCACAAGGACGGATTCCTCTGAGAAGTGAATCAGATCATCTTGGAAATACTGATCCCCCTGACATACATCCTCATAATAGTTCTGCCTGCCAAAAGTCGGCTCAAAGTCCAAGAACCCCTTTAGCTTCGCAAGCAAAACATCTCGGGATTTAGCATCCGCAAGAAGATCAAAACAGATTCCCACACGTTCGGCAACGATACTTGGATCTGCAGAGCGCAGATCATCAAACATCCCGTTCAGATAGAAATCTACCATATCGAGTACACGCACAACCTTGGCGTTTGACAGCTGCTCACCAACAGCTTTCCCGTGCATTCCTACGCTGATAAGGACGAGCGGATCCTGTACCGACATAAGCTCTGTGGGGGAGATGCAGGGGATTCCATCAATGCTTATCCCCCACTTCTGCGCATTATTATCAACGTAAGCAGCTGCAGTTCCTCCCATATCGGTCAATTCGTGGGCAGTTCTCTGACCGACCTGCCCTGTGCCCCATATATACGCCTTCTCCTTTTGAAACAGTTCTTGGAGTTTTATGCGCCATGCAGTACGTTCCTCTATCACAGTGGCAAGTTTTTCATGAATCAGAGCTATCGCCTGCTCTTTTTGCGTTCCCCTGGACATTCTTCTTACCTCTTGCTGTTCTTCCACGCATCTTCAGCGACGAAGATGGTATTATATTCTACGGTCGCATACTCCAGATAGCCATGTCTTTGTAGGAGTTCGAGCATGGTGATTTGTCCGTTATCCAAATGATTCATCTCAACCATGATGATCTTCGGATGGAAGCGTTCATAATCAAATGCACGCATAATCTTCTCGTCCTCCCCCTCGGCATCGACGAGAAGCATATCGGGTGTTTCGCCCATATGCTCCATGACTTCGTTAATGCCGAGCACGTCGACAGGAATCTCACGCACCTCGTTATGCGTGATACCATCCCACGCCTTATGATGTTCATAGGAAAGGCTGCTGACAAGCGAACTCTTGCTTGCAAAGAAGACCTGCTGCGGTCCGCTCACTGCGGAAACAGCAGCATGCAGGAAACGATCCTCCGGGCGTGACATGTGGATGAGCTCACCGACGGCGGGCAGCGGGTCGACGAGAAGACCGCGTGCCCCGAGGCGATAGAGATTGTACGTATTGTTAAAGCGTACGGGGTCGTTCGTCCCGATTTCGAGATACGAAAGACCTTCAAACGACAGTCCCAGTTCCCTGCAGAGAAGCATAAGGACAGCATCCTCGGCATTCTCCCCATAGAAGGTACGCAGCGGTATTTCCCGCTGTGCAAGTTCATAGTAAAGCACGCGAATCTTTGCAAGAGGCACGCTGAACTCTTCGATAAGATCGGCAACAATACTCACGGGATCTGCCGTGACAAGCACGAGGTCAAACTCCGCAAGACGCTTCTTCAGCTCCTCCTTGCGCACCGCCCTCTCCGTCGGCATACGCGAAACGTCCTGATCGCAATAGCCCGTCACGTTGAAATGCGCGGCGACCCAGTCTTGATTCTCCTGATATTCCTTGCCGAGTCCGTAGACCAGCGTTTTCTCATTCATGCGTGCTTTTCCTCCTCATGCGGGCGGCGCAACTGCGCGACCGGCACATCGTCGATATCATCCCGTGTATAGTGTGCACTCTTGTAGACCGAACAGCCACGGCAGCTGATATTCTCATAATTTCGTTTTTCAAGCTGCATGACCTGAAAGTTGTATAACTTCCATCCATTCCAGATCTCTGCAAGTGTTTCTTCCTGCACATTGCTGAGGTTCGTCCCGCCGTACCAATCATTGCAACAGGGTGACACTGCCCCATCCGAGCGTACCGCCATCGTTGTGAACGGCATGGGGCATACCGCACGCCCCGTCATCTTTCGCTCAACCTTCGCCATGTCCGCACCATAGAGACGGTCAATGAACTGCTCCCCGTCAATCTCCACCCAACTGTGCGGCTCATCAATGTAAATTTCATCTGCCACATCAGCATAAGCATCACGAAAGATTTGATTTTCCTCCTCGTTGAAGGTGTTCAGCATCTTACACGCGATGAAGGGACGTTCGCTCCCCATCTCTTTTTTCACGCACTGAAGCATGCGGAGGTTGTCGTGGACGCGCTGCATCGGCACGTTTGAATCCGTAATCTCGAGATGTTTCTGCGGAATCGCGGAGTAAATCGATACGCGCAGATAATCAAGACCGCCGCGTACGAGCCCCCTGCAGATCTCCTCTGTCAGGAGGGAGGCATTGCTCGTCGTCTCGATGCGGTCGGCGATATCCGCCGCATGTGCAAGAGCCAGCATCTCCGTAAAATGCGGATTCGTAAACGGCTCACCATAGATGCAAAGTTTCAGCACCTTGAACCGCTCTCCGCCCCACGCCTTTGCCTGCTCTATGATCCGGCGAAAGAGTGCCATATCCATTGTCTGCCTCTTGTCCTTGAACTTCTCCTGCGCCGCACTCTGAAAGCACATACGGCAGCGAAAGTTACACGAACTGCTTGGTTCGATGAGGAGCGTATAGGGTTTGGCAAGCGGAATAACATCGGCGAGATTATGCCTCTTCGTATTCTTCAGCTCGGTATAACGAACAATCTCCATTATTTATCATCCCTGACAAAATCCTCTTCCGAAAACGCTTCCTGATAGCTGATGGGCAACGGCTTCCCATAGAACTTCGACATATGGTTCTTGATGAAGCGGCGGTCAACACCGGACAGGCAGATCGGACTGCTATCGCGGAAATGACGGATCGAGAGCCCGCGCTCCATAATCTCGGCAAGGCTGTCATCAAAGACGTTGCCGATTGCAATATGGATGAAGACGCATGGCATTACATCACCGTAGCGCGTCACCTCGAGGATCTTCTTGACGGCACCGCAGGAACCGTGCTTCTCTTGATAGGTCGGGAAGGTATCAAGATGCAGGAGGGGATATTTCTCATGCAGCTCGCGCAGATGTTTGAGATCAGCACCGTCCACGAGGATGTGCTCCTGCCCCTCCCAGCGACCGACCGCCTTTCCGAGCATAACATCCATCTGGTAGCCGTTCTCTTGGCAATACGCCGCCATCTTCTCCGTCGCCTCCGTGCGACAATTCTGATGAGTGACGACGGTCTGCGCCATGACCTGCAGTCCTGCGTTCTTTGCATTCTCAAGTGCCTTGAGTGCGGATGTCGTCTGTCCCGCATCGTGGAAAGTTTCAGCAGATTCGTCCACACAATCGAGGCTGACCTTGACCTTGTCAAAGCCGATCTCCTTCAGCCACTTTGCCTTTTTCTCCGTGAGAAGGGTGCCGTTCGTACTCACAAACATGTGGAAGCGATCCGGTCCTATGGCACGGGCAACATCCTCCAGATCCGGGAAGGTCAGTGGTTCACCGCCCGAGATGCCAATCTGAGCCAAACCAAGAGCATCCGCTTCATCGGCGACCTTCTTGATGACCTCAGGCGTCAGTGTCCGTTTTTTCTCAGCAAAGCATAGGTTGCTGCAATGCGGACAGGTCATGTTACAACGATAATCGTATGTAAACTCTATCATCGGGGTGTACTGTCCGCGTGCGTGCAGTTCCTCGTATTTCTCAAACTTTGCAACTACCTTCGGCTTGATCTTGCGCAACGCCTCACGGCGGTCATGTTCTACTTTTTTCTGGTAATCGGATTTTTCCAAGATATATTCTCCTTATGGTATGGCATAGCATACCGTCTCTGTTTCATCAGTATCATGATGACGAAAATAGAATTTATAGGCAGAGTTCATCCTGCGGATCATTGTTGGGAGCTCCCACAGATGCTCCGCCCTGTGATAGGTGCAGACCGCAAGCTTAGGTGTCTGCGCGCGGATGATCTGCTCCGCTCCCCGTAGTGCCAAAGGCTCTGCACCCTCAATGTCCATCTTAATGAATGTAATTTGCTGATCTTTCAGTATGTCATCCAAACGGCGAAACTCTGCCGTCTCTGTCCCGTCGTCACTGAATACGGAACTGGAATTATTTTCGTAATAGCGTGCCGTCCCATCCTGATCGGAGACGCCGTAGGGATAAATCGAAATACGCGTCGCATCATAACGCGGATCCTCTTCGATCTTACGCGAAAGCTTCGTATAGTTCCCCTTGGACATTTCAAATGCGTAAATGTGACGATATTTCCCATCCACTGCCTGCAAAAAGGCATCAATGCTATCGCCGTCAAACGCCCCGACATCAACAAAGCACTCCTCATCTGTAAGTGGGACAAGAGGCTGTACAAAATACTGGTTTGGAATACAGTCGATCTGTACATGAGCTTCGTCAAAATATTTTTCTACCGTTTGGCAGATAATTTTCTTTGATTCCTCATCACCACAAAGATGAAGCAAATCACAAACTTCACGTTCCATCTCTCTGAGTTTATCTGCCTTCCCCGCATAGCGCAGACTAGTGTCAAAGGCAAAGAAATTGACCGTCGCAACGTAGGCATCATAGAATCCATCCGCATACAGTTCGTCTATGAGTGGCTGCGCGTTACGCATGGCAACAAGAACGGTTATGTCGGACAAATACTCTGCGCGCTTCTGTCCACGAGGGGGGAGCATAAGTTTTTCCTCACGTCCATGCCATGCATCAAGCGCTTCGGGCGAAGCATCATAGACATAATCCACATAAATCCCCAGAGACTTGAGGTATGAATACCAATTGTGTCCGTGACTGCCCAGTCCCCAAAGACAAAGTTTGGGCTTTGCCTGAATTTTCTTTAGAAACCGTGCCGCCTCCGGTTCATGATTCTTCATTTCGCGTGCAATAACAGTATGTATTCTCTCTTCAAAGTTCATTGGAAGACTCTCCTGCAATCATATTCTCTGCAATCTCCTCTGCAGAGAGGAACGGCCACATATCCTCAAGAGGCTTCGACATCATCGAGCCGTTCGGCAGCTGAACTGCCTTTGTACGGGGGCTTGCGGTCGCAAGCGGCGAAACGCGTACAAGGCAGAGGACAGGTCCCTCTGCAGCAAGTGTCTCCGCCATCACACAGCTCAAATCTGCCGCATGATCCATATGAAACACACGGAAGCCGTATGCCTCTGCGACCGCTCCAACATCGGGAATAGCAAGCCCGCTTGCCACGTCTGCAGCGACATAGTTCCCCTCGAAGAAGTTGCGCTGCGTGCCCATGATGCTCGCATAGCCGCCGTTCATCCAGAGGAACATCTTGATCGGCAGTTTTCGTGCCGCAATGGTCGCGAGTTCCTGTATGTTGAGCTGAAACGCTCCGTCTCCGTCAATGAGGACAGTGCGGCGCTTCCCATTTGCAAGACACGCGCCGAGGGCGTATGGCACACCAAAGCCCATGGAACCAAGTCCCGCTGCATTCTTCACCTTCTGCCCGTGCTTCACACGGAGCGCCTGATAGGTAATCTCCCCTGCCGCACCGGAGCTTTCGGGAACGATCACGTCATCCGCTGTCAGTTGGCGCGAGAGCTCATCAATAAACACATGAGCATCGACGTAATCATTCTCGGCACGCATCTCTGCCGTGACCGCAGGGTACTTTGCCTTCATCCGCATACAGTATTCCTGCCATGCGGGAAGCTCTGCCGCCATCTTATAATCCTGTGCCGCAAGGAGCGGCAGGATCACGGCAAGGTCGCCGTCCATACGCACGGCAATGTCCATGTCCAGTTTATCCGTCTCCGTAGGGTCAATGTCAATGACGATTTTTTTCGCATGTAGAGCAAAGTTCTTATGGTTCCACGCCGTAAGGCTACTGTCAAGACGACTGCCAAGGACGAGCAGGAGATCAGCGTTTTGAAGCACAAAGTTCGCATAACGGTGCCCCATGCCGCCCGGCGTGCCAAAATACTGTGGGTCGTCAAAGTCCAACAAGTCGATGATCTTCCACGTCAGAAGAGTCGGAATGCCCGTTTTCTCACGAAGTCTTTGCAGATCCTCCTCCGCAGCAGCCGCCTTGACTCCGTTGCCGACGAGGAGGACAGGGCGCTTTGCAGCACAGACAAGCGCTCTGATCTGCTCCACGGCAACAGGAGATATATCTGCCGGCTTCATTTCCGGCTCATATCCGCGCAGCTCACTCGGCTCAATCTCCGCCGCCTGCACGTCGAGCGGGATGTCGATCCACACGGGACCGCGTCGTCCGTGCATAGCGAGATAATATGCTTTCTCGATGTTGTAGCGGATCTCTGCCGGATCCATAACGGTGACAGCGAACTTGGTCAGCGGTGTGACAACAGGTACGATGTCCACCTCCTGCGACCCCATCTGCCGTACGCCGCTCTCTCCGATGCGGTCGCTGCGCTTCACCTGCCCGGAAATAAAGAGCACAGGAGTCGAGTCGATCCATGCGGCAGCAAGACCGGTCACGGCATTCGTGCCGCCTGGTCCCGTAGTAACGAGAACTGCTCCAATCTCGTTGGTGTTCTGTGCGTAGCTCTCCGCCGCAATCGAAGCTGCCTGCTCATGCAGACACGGGACGTATTCCAAAGCCTTATTGCGCCCAAGAGAGTCCACAAGGTGCATACAGCCGCCACCCGGCAGCATAAAAACATATTGGATTCCCTTTTGCGCCAAAAACTCCATGACATAATCGGATAGTTTCATGGTCGTTCTCTCTCCAACAGCGTTTCGACGAGTTCGAGCAGCGCGCCCGTTCCGCCTCTGCACTCTGTGATGATGTCTGCGGCTTTTCGTGCGATAAGGACGCCATCCTGCACGGTAGCACCGATGCCGGCGAGTTCGATTGCGGGCACGTCACGCGCCGAGTCTCCAATATAACAGATCTCATCTGCCGAAAGGTTCAGCTGTGCAAGCAATTTCTCAACAGCTATCTTCTTGTCCTTTGCACCAAAGACCGCCGTTTCAACTTTGAAGCGCTTTGCCATAAAATGTGCAATGGGTGTGTCCTCACCCGTCACGAATGCGAACTCCAACCCTGCCTTACGCCCGATGCCGATGGCATCCAGATCGCGGAAGCAAATCGCCTTGCTTTCTTTTCCATGTTCATCAATACGGACGGTGCCGTCTGTCACGACGCCGTCCATATCTGCAAAGATATATTTGATTTTCTTCACGCTTATCCTCTGAGCTTCTTGCGCACTGCCATCTCTGCAGGGCTCAGGGTCTTCTTCCCTGTGCCGAGCGCGGACTCCATCAGGCGAATATCGCGTACAAGGGTTTTCAGCGGCTCCGGCTCGATGGAGGCTTTCTGATCCGATCCGTACATATTCACATCGAGTGTGATGTGCCGCTCGATCGAGGTCGCACCGATAGCGACTGCACCGAGCGTTGCAACATAGCCGGTCTCATGGCTGCTGAATCCCGTTGGTACGTTATAGCGCGCCCGAATCTCGGGGATCAGCAGAAGATTTGCATCCTCCACTGCCATCGGATAAGTACTGTTGCAGTGCAGGAGCTCGAACGGACAGCCATAGCGGCGAAATACAGCAACAGCAGCATCCACTTCTTCCCATGTGCTCATGCCCGTCGAGATGAACGTGTAACGTCCCTCGCTCGCCATCTCCTCAAGGAGTGCCATGTCGCCGAGCATGGCAGAAGCGACCTTATTGTATTTGAGTTCAAACTGACGCAAAAAAATCTGAGAATCCACATCCCAGACCGATGCAAACCATTCGATATTCTTTTCCTTGCAGTAACGGTCGATCTCCTGATAGTCCTCAAGGCTGAACTCAAGCCCTTCCTTCTGCTCGCGCTGTGTCGTCCCCCACGGGCTCTCGCGCGGACTCGCAAGATATTCGGCCGTATAGACCTTATCCACCGTGCGCTTTTGGAATTTCACCGCATCACAGCCGGCATCCACGGCAGCGTCAATGAGCTGCTTGCAGATCTTCATATCACCGTTGTGGTTGATTCCGATTTCGGCGATGAAGAAGACCTTCTTGTTTGCATTCTCCATTGTGTTTAGAACCTCCCTGATTCTGTCTCGTGTGTACATTCCAGTTGCTACGCATACTCATTATATAATATCGTATGTTACTTCACATACTTAAGGAACCACTGATAAAATGAAGTCCGTCAGATTGGCGTAGATTTTTCGTCCGATTGAGGAGGCAAACCGGACGCAGAGTGG
>ERZ773054.1635-NODE-1635-length-13022-cov-5.632220_pt1 | contig 13022 bp, 10 predicted proteins | sample MGYA00580630_ERZ773054 | MGnify/ENA primary metagenome ERZ773054 (study PRJEB29015, sample SAMEA2737994) | human oral metagenome | biome: human oral; feature: human-associated habitat; material: dental | place: China | collected 2115 ... | reverse complement strand
GTGTCGCCACGTTGTCAGCGGTTCTTTTCAGGTAGACTGAATATCAGTGCTTTAACGGCCTGCTAGGGGTGAAACCTGTTCCGCACCGGTGAAAGTAGCCGCTAGTGACGCACCCTGCCTTTATGCTGGCTCAACATATGTTGGGATAAGTGTCTGGGGCGGGGACACACACCGATATACACTACCGAAAGGTCTCTCGATGAAATACAAAAAAGCACCGGCCCTACTTTCCCTCGCCTTCGCTGGTGTGCTCGCGCTGAGCGCCTGTGGTGGAGGGTCTGCCTCCGACAACTCGAGCAGCAGCAGCGCAAGCTCCTCCGCATCTTCAAGCGCGAGTTCCAGTGCTTCTGCATCGTCCTCCGCGTCAAGCAGCGCAAGCTCCTCCGGGGCAGCTGATTCCAGTGCGTCTGCAGACAGTGACAGCACCGAATCAACCGCCGAGAGCTCCAGCGGCTCAGACTCCAGCAGCGGTGCAGCTGACTCTTCAGCTTCAGCTAAGAGCGGCTCAGGCTCGGGTTCTGAAGCTAAGGGCCTGGAAGACGCAAAAGTGAGCCCTGACGGATCTTGGACTGCGACTGTAAGCGGTAACAAAATAGCTGTTGCTGCAGACGGTTCCTGGGTTATGCAAAAAGAGGGCCAAGGAACTGTTAACGTTGCTGCTGATGGTTCATGGGTTGCTAAGCATAGCAACGGTAACATTCTTACTGTGAAGGCCGATGGAACTTGGGTATTTACTGATGCTGCAGGTAATACCGGAACTTCAGAAGATGGTAAAGCTAATATTCGGATTCCTGAGGTTCCAGATTTAAGCTCTGAGAAGCCGTCAAAAGACGCTACTACTCCAAAGAAACCTGTGCAGCCCAAGAAAGTTAACAGCTAATTCTTAGGGGAGTATTCTTCACCTAGCGCCCGTGCACAGGGCGATCTAGAGTCCCGGGCCGGTGCAGTTTCACACCGGCCCGGGGCTACCTTTATCCACCACAAGCTATAAGGGGTGTGCGACTGATATGCGGAAAGGTTTGCCAATGACGGCTGCTCAAAACGTACCGGTTCTTCTCGTTACGGTTCTCACCGGTGTGCTGGCCCTCGCTCTAACCGGGTGCACCACCAGCGGTGCGGGCGCACCCACCGGTACTGCCTCATCTGTGGCAGCTGACACCGAGCCCGCCGAAAACCCCGGCGGTGTGCACGCCCTGACCTTCAACACCGACACCGCAGTCGTGCAAACAGACGGTTCTTGGTTTGTCACCAAGCCTGACGGAGCTCAGCTGCACGTTAACCCCGACGGATCATGGGCCGCAACCGGTAGCGACATCGGCACCATCACCGTAAACGCCGACGGCTCCTGGCGGTGGACCGGATCCCCCGAAGGTGGAGTTATTGATGTCAGCCGTGACAGATCATGGACCTGGATCGGCGGCCTTAATAAAGGCAGTATGCGTGTTAAAACCGACGGAACCTACGACAACCCCGGAGGCGGCGGCACCCCCGTGCTCCCCGCAAAACCAGGTACGCCCACGCCTGCCAGTGCGCCCGGGGCGGCAACGCCCAAAACCCCTATTAACCCAGCCATACCTGTAGAAAAATAGCGGCACCGCACCTTCTGTAAAACAACAGGCTGCTATCGTTACCTATTTCCCGGTGAACCTCAGAATTCGCGGTGTGCAATGCGGCGGAAACTAAAAGTACTCATGCGCCCCGGGATGAGCGCCATGCGTGAGGAAAACAGCCGCGCATTCTCAAAAATAAGCTGTAATTTTCCGGCGTTTACTGAGGTCACCCTGCTAAGCTAATAGCACCACACCGATATATGAGCCCCGTTGCATGAAAAGGACAAGATGAATACCGTCTTCAAAAATTCAAAAATATCTGTACTGACCGCTCTTAGCATCGCGGGGATGCTCACTCTTAGCGCCTGCGGCACCACCAACACCATCTCCGAAGACAGTGCATCCGCAACCCCCGGCGAAACCAGCAGCGCAAACACCACACCGAAGCCCACCGCCAGCGGCAGCAAAGGAACCGCAGCAGGCAAAACCACCGGCAATGCAGGCGCAGAAACAAACCCGGGCACGGCAGGGTCCTCCACCCAGGCGAACCCCCACGAAAAACCTAAGACCAGCACCAGCCCCAGTGCCGCCGAAACCAGCGCAGGCGGCGGCGCCCAGACGGATGGCAGCGGGCAGAAACCCGCAACCTCCGCAAGCAGCCCAGCCTGGAAGAACACCGAAAACGGCGGGGCAACCGTCACAGTGGGTACCGCAGGGTCTTGGACCCGCACCAACCCCAACGGTGACACCACCACGGTCAAAGCAGACGGCTCATGGGAAACCCGTTACGCCAACGGCGACACCGCAGAAGTGAGCGTAGACGGGGAATACACCGTTGTTAAAAACGGGTCTCCCACCACTGAAAAACCCGCAACACCGCATGTTCCTGCTGTGCCCAGCGGGCAGAACGTCACCCCCAAAGCGCCAGCAGAACCCACACAGACCTCCAAATAGTTCCCTCCATTGAGCGGATAACAGCTGCTCCCCGAATGTTGGCCTCAAAAACAAGCGGGGGAGCAGCGTGTGACCTGTGGCAGCCCCGACCCTAATAGCAGACAGAGACACACTACCTGCGGCAGGGTGTACTACGGTATCCCCGCTACTGCAGTATCCCGCTATAGCTGAGGTGGGAGTCACCTCGCCACCCCCACTGCTTCGGTGCTCTCGCTGTTCACAGGTGGGTATCACAGTATAAACACAGGTCAAACATAGCCACCCCTTATATAGTGGAACCTATCACTACCGCAAGCCTGCAATAATGCGGGTGCACGAACTGCGGCAGTACACCCCAAACCGTATACCAACCACCACAGAGGAAAACCCTCATGACCACCTCCACTAGAACCCCCTCCACGCTGCTGAGCTGACGGCCACGCCTTCACATAATCCCTTCGGGAAAGAAGCCGCCTACACCACCGTATGCGGCAGGCGAACAACTGACCCGATAAGGCCGCCAGCTCATAAACCTGTGCGGAAAGAGCAGCGGCGCGTCAGTGCGGAAATAAGGCGCGCCGTACGGCTCAACCACCTCGGCACAGGAAGCTGCCGTTCAGGGGCCACAAGTAACGCTCCGTGCCTCGGGCGGTAGCCCAACAGGCGCCGCATCCAACGGAGGATGCGGCGCCCTACGGTATTACCGGTAGAATGGGTGCTGTACACGAAAACCGCACACACGGTGTACCAGCAGCGAGGAGGCATATATGCGCGACGCAGCTAACGCTTACGCTCGGCGCGCCTTCACCCCTTGCAAAACCCCCTGCGCATGCACTGAAACGGATGCGCACACGCTGTGCATCCCCACCCGCACCGCCCTAATGGGGCGTGCCTGGGCTATCTCAGGTACCGCCGTGCTCCTCGGCGCAGCCGGACACACCCTTGCCGGGGCCAGCGCGCCGCACCTTATGCTTCTCATCCTGTGCACCGCGCTTGGGGCGCTCATGAGCCTGGGGCTGCTGCTGGTTATGAGCCGGATGCGCAACCGCATCCCCCAAGCCCTCACCGCAGGAACCGCCCTAGGCGCCGTTGCCGTACAAGCACTACTGCACACGCTCTTTAACCTCTCCCACGCGCCCTCCCTAGCGGGGGAGCACATCGCAGCAGCCCACGCCGGCACCGCCGCGCATGGGGCACATACCCATACGCTGGGCAACCATGTTTTACCAGGAAACACGCCCTATGACTATGCCCCATCGGGCGGCGGGGTAGGCGGCACCCACACCCTCACCCACGCAGCGGCCGAACACGCGCATATGCCCATGTTCGGGGTGCACCTAGTGGCAGCTATCGCCAGCCTGGGGGTGCTCTACAGCGCCGAACGCACCCTCGCTCGCTTAATACGCCTGCTCGCCATGAAAGTGCGTGCCCTGGGGGTGGCGCTCTTCACCCCGCCAGCCGTGCTGCCGCTGCTGGGGCGGCGCATCCTACTGTATATTCCGAACGCACCCGCCACCGGGCGGGTTACCACCCTCAAATACTGCCGTATTGAGCGCGGCCCGCCCGCCTTAGTCTGAGAAAGCCAGCGTGCCAGATGGTGCACGCACCCGCACCCGGGTTACCGCAACCCGTGACTCAGACAAGGAAACACTATGCGCACTATTTTGCGTACCCTACTTGCCGCGCTCACGGCAACGCTGCTGACGCTCACCGCCGCGCCCGCTTATGCGCACGACGAGCTCGTCAGCAGCACCCCCGCCGCCGATGCGACCCTCAGCAAGGCACCCACCGAAATCACGCTCACCTACAGCGCTAACCTCATGAACGTTGAGGGCGGCAACCGGGTGCGCGTGACCGACTCGGCCGGCAACTCCCTTGTTGAAGGGAAAGGCGACGCTAAAGTCAGCGGCAACACCGTCACCCAGACCCTCAACCTCAAAGACCCCGCAGCGGATGAAACGTACACCGTCACCTGGCGCGTGGTCTCATCCGACGGGCACCCCATTCAGGGTACCTACAGGTTTACTGTGGGGGCCGGTAAAACCGCCTCGGCACCTGTAAGCAGCGCCTCCGCCGAACAGAGCAGTGAGGCGCAGAACGGGTCGGACACGGAACATAAAGAAGGACTCGCCCCCTGGCTGTGGGGCGGCGGCGGGCTGCTGATCCTGCTGGTCGGGGCGATTGCGGTGATGCTCATCCGCAAACGCAACGACGGGCCGGGAACCAGTGAGTAGCCGCACTACCTCAGTAAGCGCAATAGCTGGGGTCGTCCCCTGACCTCAGCTGCGCACAGCACACACCGGGCGGTACCGCCCAGAAAGAGAAAACCAACCATGTTCAAGAATCATCAGAAGCTCGTAACCTTTACCTGCACCGCCGCAGCCGGGATGCTGCTGCTCTCCGCCTGCGGGGGCTCCACCAGCACCGGCGCATCCGGTTCCGCATCAGCCTCCTCCTCGACAAGCTCATCAGCCTCAGCGGGGGCCAGCCCTGCAGGCGGACAGGGAGCCAGCGCCTCGTCAGGCACCCTAAAAATTGAGGGGGCCTGGGTGAAAGCCAGCAAGGGCGGCATGACCGGCGTGTTCGGCAAAATCACCAATAGCGGGGACAAGCCGGTGAAGATCACCAGCGCCTCCTCGACCGCCACCGACACCGTGCAGCTGCACACCACCACCAAAGGCTCAGACGGCGGCACCAAGATGGAGCAGGTGCACGAGTTCACCATTGAGCCCGGTGCCACCCTGGAACTCAAGCCCGGTGGTGACCACATTATGCTCATGGATATGGGCTGCTCGCTCGCCGCAGGCGGGGCGACCACTGTGACGGTCAAGACCGAAGACGGCGCTTCCCTTGAATTTAAGCCGGTGGCCCGCGACTACCAGGGTGCGAAGGAAGAGTACAAGGGTGAAGGCTCAGCGTCAGCCACCGCCGATGCCTCGGCAAGCGGGCATGACCACTCGCATGAGGGACATGACCATGAACACGGCGGGCATGACCACTCACACAGCCACGGCGGGCATGACCACTCGCATGAGGGACATGACCATGAGCACGGTGGGTCCTCAGCATCCGGGTCGGCCTCAGCCAGTGAGCACGCTGACCATGACCACGGCGAAGGATCCCACGAGCATTCACACGGCGCAGCAGGGGCCTCCGAATCGCCACTGCCCGAGTGCAAGTAGCCGCAGCACCGCGCTAATACCGTAAATCGCTCTATGGGAGGCGGGCAAGCAGATGGCGCCAGGTCATCACACGGTGCCTTGCGGTGCAGGACTTTTGAGCCCTGCACCGCAAGGCACCGGCCCCGCCGCGAAACCCAGAAAAAACAACGGCAAACCACTCAGAACCGAAAAACTGTTTGGTAAAATAAATGGACTTAAGCCGCACCGGATCGGGCGGTAACCGGCCCTATCGTACCTACTGTAGGAAAGCCCGTAACCGGTGCAGCAGGATGCTACCGCCGTAGCATCCAGAATGCGCACACCACCTTACAACCACCACGAGTAGCGCAGGATAAAACATGCCACCCGAAAACCCACATAAAACCACAGATACTGCGGGGCAAACGCCCCTAGGCGCGATGCGCCGCCGCACCGTCATTACCGGCGCCGCCGGGGTAGGGGTCGGCGCTGTTGCCGGGGCCAGCGCCCACGCGCTGCTGTCACCGCCCCGCTCGGACATGTCGGTCCCCGGGCGGAAACCCGCCGACATTGCCCTCACCGACGCCACGGCAGGATTCTACGGTGAACATCAGCAGGGGATCGCCACAGAATCCCAAGCGCACGCCCGGTTCATCGCCATTGATCTGAACGAAAACCTCCACGCCGAGGCAATCCAGCGGCTCCTGCGTATCCTCACCAACGATGCTGCGGCGTTGACGAGAGGAACCGCCCCGCTCACCGACCAAGAACCTGAACTTGCCCAGGTCAGCGCGAACCTGACCGTCACTATTGGGTTCGGCTCCCGCATCTTCGATATCGCCGCACCCGAGAAAAAACCCGGCTGGCTCGCGCCCCTGCCGGCGTTCCCCGCCATCGACAAGCTGCAGGACGCCTACACCGGCGGCGACCTGCTGCTGCAGCTATGCTGTGACGACCTCACGGTACTCTCCCACGCCCAGCGGATGCTCACCAAAGACACCCGCTCCTTCGGGCGTATTAGGTGGGTGCAGAACGGGTTCCTGCGTGCTTTCGGGTCGGGCACCGGCACGCCGCGTAACCTGTTCGGGCAGGTAGACGGCACCGTGAACCCCACCGCCGACCCCGCCGCAAACCCAGGACGCGGCGGCGCCAGCCTCGACGACATCGTGTGGGGCAAAGGCAACGCCAGCGCTGGTTACCCGCAGGCGTGGGAACCCGGCGGCACCTCCGTGGTGATTCGGCGCATCCACATGAACCTGGACACCTGGGATGAGGTAGACACCCCCGCCCGTGAGGACGCGATCGGCCGTAAACTTTCCAACGGGGCACCACTGACCGGGACAAAAGAATTCGACGACCCCGACTTCGCCAAAACCGACAACCTGGGGTTTGAGATGATCGCCCCCTACGCGCATATTCGTCGGGCCCGCGGGGAAGAACTCGATAAAAAACCGTGGGAGCGCATCCTGCGCCGCGCCTATAACTACGACGAACCCGTGGCGAACGCGGGCGGGCTGTCCCGGCACGGGGAGGTCTCCGGCGGTATCTCCAACGCGGGCCTGATTTTCGTGGCATACCAGACCGACCCGGTGCAACAATTTGTGCCCATTCAGAAACGGCTCGAAAAACTCGATATGCTCAACACATGGACGATTCCTATCGGGTCGGCGGTTTTCGCTATCCCCGCGGGGGTACGTGAGGAAGGCGGATATATCGGCGAAAGCCTCTTCACCTAGCCACCCAGAATGTACGCGCATACCTAACACGCACCATCGCACACACCACAGATAAAAAGAACTATGGCTACTATGTCTTCACAACCGCAGAAAACCGAGGCAAGCCCCAAGAGCGCCGCCGTGCGCCCCGGGCTGAGCGCACCCTGGATTGCCGCCTACGCGGGCGTGGGGCTGCTGGTGCTGATTATTTCACTGCGCATTACCGCCGCCAACGCCGCAACGGACTTAGCGGATGCCGGTGCGCTCGTGCGTTGGGGGCTGCCCATCACCGAGGTTGTGCATAACTTTGCAATGGCGACGACTATGGGCGCGCTAATCTTCGCGATGGGCATTATTCCCCGCTACGCCGCCGATGCCGCCGGAACACGCCACGGCACACGCTCCGCACACAATACCGCTGAGAAAGAGTATAAGCCGTTCGCCGATGTGCTGAACCTTGCCGCCGCCTCCGCCGTGCTGTGGACTCTAGCGGCGCTGGCTGTGCTGATTCTTTCCTATGCCGATATTTCGGGGCGGCCCATTGGCTCCGGTGCCGAGTACGCCAGTGAGCTGATCAGCTACGTCACCACGTTAGATGCGGGCAAAGAAAAAGGTATGACCGTCGTGGTTGCCGCCGTGGTCGCCACCGCCTGTTTCGGGGTGCGCTCACTCATGGGGCTGTTTTTTATCTTCATGATCTCGCTCGTCGGTATCGCGGATATGGCGCTTTCGGGGCACTCCTCGGGCGGGCAGGACCATATGGGCGCCGTTAACTCCCTGGGGCTGCACCTGCTGGGGGTGAGCATCTGGTGCGGCGGGCTGATCGCGCTGGCGTTTATCTCGCGCGGTATTTCGGGTAAAGATGCGGGCACCGGCACCGTCGTTGAGGAGCGCCGCGGCGAACACACTGCGGCATCTCGTCGCGTGCCGATGGCCCATGCGGTACTGCGCCGCTACTCGCTGCTTGCCCTCATCGGGTTCATTCTCGTGCTGCTCTCGGGCATTACGAACGCGGGGGTGCGCATGTCGTCGTGGCGGGACTTAGGCACCGACTACGGCAAGATTGTGCTCCTAAAACTAGGGCTGACCCTGATTCTGGGAACTATTGGCGCGGCGCACCGCCTCAGGCTCATTCCCGCGCTCGCCGCCGGTAAGATGAGCGGCACACGCGCCCTGTGGAGCGCCATAGCTGCTGAGCTTGTGATTATGGGGGCGGCCTCCGGGCTGGGGGCTTCGCTCTCACGCACGCCGCCGCCGGTTCCGGAAACTCTCGCGCCGGATGCCACGCCGGTGCGCATTATCACCTGGTACGATATGCCGCCCGAGCCGCATTTTCAGCGCTGGTTCACCGAGTGGCGTTGGGACTGGTTCTGGGTTGCTGTGCTGGGGTATCTGGCGATTGTATACCTGTGGGCGTTCGTGAAAGTACGCCGTGCGGGTGACTCTTGGCCCGTGATGCGCGCCGTCTCCTGGATGTTAGGGCTGCTGGTGCTGAACTATATCACCTCCGGCCCGCCCGCCGTGTATTCGCGCGTGCTGTTTTCGGTGCACATGTTTGAGCATATGGTGCTCACGATGGTCGTGCCGATTCTGCTGGTATTAGGTGCGCCTGTGACGCTGCTGCTTAAGGCGCTGGAGCCGCGCCAGGACGGCACGCGAGGCCCGCGCGAGTGGATTGTGCGCATTGTGCATTCGGGATGGTCGAAAGTTGTTACGCACCCCATTTTTGCCGCCGTCAATTTTGCTGGCTCAATCGTTGTTGTTTATTTCACGCCGCTTTTCGGGGTGATGCTGCGGTACCATATCGGGCACGAATTCATGATGATTCACTTTACGCTCACGGGCTATATCTTCATGCTGGTGCTTATTGGTATTGACCCGATTCCACACCGCCCTCAGTACCCTATGCGTCTGATTATGCTGATCGCAACCCTGGGGTACCACGCCTTCGTGGGTATTTCGATCATGAACTCGAAGGCCCTGCTGGCCGCCTCCTGGTTCGGTAACTTGGGGCGCACCTGGGGCCTGTCGGCGCTGGACGACCAGAAGATGGGCGGTGCGCTCATGTGGGGTATCGGCGAAATCCCGACCATGATCGTGGCGGTTGCGGTGGGCTTCCAGTGGGCAAAGGCCGACAAAAAACTCGCTGCACGCATTGACCGGCAGGCTGACCGTGACGGGGACGCCGAACTGAATGCCTACAACGAAATGTTTGAGCGTCTGCACGAGGAGGACACGCGCCGCGGCCTATAACCGTGTGCCAGAAAGCCCCACCCGGGTTCTATGATGATGCCCCCTTTGCGGGTTTTTCGTCCCGTGAACGTGACGTGCTGGCGGTGGCTTCTTCCGGAGGCTCTTCTCATTATGTGGATGTCTGCCCTGACCGTCGCGCCAACAAAAGCCTGCGGAATATAATAAACCCCATGACTAACAACGCAGCATCAGCCCCCACCTTCGAAGAATGGACCGGGGAAGCATCCCCGCAGGCCGTATCTATTCTCTCTGGTAAAGGCGGCCTTATTGTATCCCCCACAAAGGTCGGTTACATTCTCATGGCAACCGACGGCGAAGGACTAGAACGTAAGTTTGACGCGAAACAGCGCAAGCGCCAGAAGCCTGGCGTTGTGCTGTGCGGTTCCATGGAGCAGCTTGAGGCTCTCGCCCAGCTGACCCCGGAAATCCGCGACTTCTACCAGAAACACTGGGACGAGGACATCCTGCTGGGGTGCATCCTGCCGTGGCGTGAGGACGCCGAGAAGTACCTGCCGGATGAGACCACCAAGGAACTGGCCCGAGACACCCGCGCGACCAGCTGCTTCGTGATCCGTTTTGGTGTGCCCGGTGAGCAGATCGTGCGTAAGCTGTGGGAAGGCGGGCGCCTGACCTTCGCAAGCTCAGCAAACCCCTCCGGTATTGGCAATAAGGGCCGTGCCAGCGGCATTGGTGAACGCATTGAAAGCAGCGTGGATTTGATTATCCGCTCCGACGAGTACGTGAAGTCCATCCAGCCCGATAAGTCTGAGGAGACCCGCCACGAGCAGGGCGTGATGGTGTCCATGGTTGATGATGAGGGCAAGATTGTCCCCGAACAGCACGGCGAGCGTGGGGTAACCCCCGCACCGGTGCTGATCCGTAAGGGCCTGGATTATGAGGCAATTATGCGTCACCTCTCCGACTCGTTCCCCAGCTGGGACTACCGCCACGGCATGTACTACTAGGACGCTTATCCGGCGGGGAAACCGCCGAACCTGTGCCTTTAGCCTCCGTGCGTGAACGTACAGTGTGCAGGGTCTAGAAACCAACATAGTCTTCCGCCCCAACCGGCCTGTAGCTGGTTGGGGTGGGAGCTTTTATGTGGGGGTATCGTCGGAGTGTTCTGCCGGTGAGTCATCGGGGAGGGCGGAGGCATCCGGGGGCTGCTGCGGCGCGAGTGATTGCGCGATACCGTCAAGGATGATGGTGATCTTGCAGATGAGCCAGTCATACGGGTCACGCGTAAAAACATCCAGTATTGCCTGTTGGGCCTGCTCTCGGTAGGGGTCAGTATCCTGGTCCTGATCCTGCTGGTGCGGTGCGGGCTGGTCTTGCCCCACCTGCTCCAGGATGTTCTCCCGCCCCGGGCCGCCATCGGGGATGAGGGCATCAATATGCTCGACTCCGCGCCTGTTGTCGATCACCATATCGAACAGGGTGTCGCAGGCAATAACAGCGTTTTCGGGGGTGAACCCGCGGCGAATTAGGGCGGCGCATAGCTCTTCCAGGAAGTACATTGCCACGGCGGGAACCACCCCGCGTGCGGCTTCGGTGGCGGAGCCGGGGTATTTCTCAAAACTGCGCCACAGGTGCACCGCCTGGGAATGGAGGATGTCCCGCCAGTGCCCTTCAAGCGGGGGCATTTCAACTTGGGAGAACGCGTAGTTCAGGCCCATTCGTACAAGCTCGTCGCGGTCGGGGGCGTACCGGTAGAGGGTGCTTTCACCCACCCCCAGTTTTTCGCGTACCGCCGCGAAGGTGAGGTTTGGGAAACCAACGTCAATGACTGCCTGCGCTATCTGGTCATGGGTGATGCGGGGCGGGCGTCCGCGTCGTGATTGGGTCTGATCCATGGTGAAGTCCTTGTGTGCGCTGTGTGGTTGTTTGTTTTTCACCGTCTACTTTCGATACTACGCTACTGGGCAGAGTTTTATCAGTCATCGGTGTGTTCTGGCTTGTGGAATACCTTTGCGGGGCTTCCCGTGCGGAGAACATGCTGTGCGGGGATGTGCGCTCCCGGTGTGGGTTTGTGCCTGCGGAATACCGCATCACCACACAGATTTTAATAAGTACAGCCTACCCTAATAATTGACTTTACGTTAGCTTAAGCTTACTTTTAAGGGTGTGTGGTCTAACCGCATATGAGAGGTGGCCCACCCCCGCCCCTCGCCGACACGAAGGTACAGCAATGACGCGGTGACACCGCAGAAAGAAGGCGCATCAATGGTACAGCGTCAGTTTCCCAAACCGAGCGAACTCATGGAATTCATGCAGTTCAAAAAGCCTAGCCTGGACTTCACCGGAAACCGCCTGGAAAAAGCGCTGACCATCTACGACCTGCGCAAAATCGCTAAGCGCCGCACCCCCGCCGCTGCCTTCGACTACACCGACGGAGCCGCCGAAGGTGAATTCTCCATGAACCGTGCCCGCCAGGCATTCGAAGACATCGAGTTTCACCCCGGCGTGCTCACTGATGTTTCGACCGTAGACACCACCACCGAGGTGCTGGGCGGTACCTCCACCATGCCGTTCGGTATCGCCCCCACCGGCTTCACCCGCCTGATGCAGACCGAAGGCGAAATCGCGGGATCCGGTGCCGCCGGCGCGGCAGGCATACCGTTCTGCCTCTCAACCCTGGGCACCACCAGCATTGAGGATGTGCGCAAGGTAAACCCCGACGGGCGCCTCTGGTTCCAGCTGTACGTGATGCGTGAGCGTGAAATCTCCTACGGGCTGGTTGAACGCGCCGCCAAGGCCGGGTTCGACACGCTCTTCTTTACTGTAGACACCCCTGTGGCCGGTGCACGTCTGCGCGATAAGCGCAACGGTTTCTCCATCCCGCCGCAGCTGTCGCTCAAGACCGTGGCGAACGCTATCCCGCGCCCCTGGTGGTGGTACGACTTCCTGACCACCCCCAAGCTGGAATTCGCCTCGCTCTCCTCAACCGGCGGTACCGTGGGCGAGCTGCTGAACGCGGCGATGGACCCCTCCATTAACTATGAGGACCTGAAAGAAATCCGCAGCATCTGGCCCGGCAAGATCGTCATTAAGGGCGTGCAGAATGTTGAGGACTCCAAGAAACTTGCCGATCTGGGCGTGGACGGCATTCTGCTGTCGAACCACGGCGGACGCCAGCTGGACCGCGCACCTGTACCGTTCCACCTGCTCCCAGAAGTAGTGCGTGAAGTCGGTATGGACACCGAGGTGATGGTTGATACCGGGATTATGAACGGCGCAGACGTGGTGGCCTGCCTGGCACTGGGTGCGAAGTTCACCCTGATTGGGCGCGCCTACCTGTACGGGCTGATGGCAGGTGGCCGCCGCGGCGTGGACCGCACCATCGAAATCCTCTCCGAAGAGGTGCGCCGCACCATGAAGCTGCTGCAGGTGCAGAACGTGGCTGAGCTGGAGCCCAAACACGTAACCCAGCT